>ERZ772885.809-NODE-809-length-21185-cov-10.179792_pt1 | contig 21185 bp, 15 predicted proteins | sample MGYA00580580_ERZ772885 | MGnify/ENA primary metagenome ERZ772885 (study PRJEB29015, sample SAMEA2737673) | human gut metagenome | biome: human gut; feature: human-associated habitat; material: faeces | place: China | collected 2012 ...
TCCGGGTGAACCCGATCTAGGTCGGGCTGTGCAGCAGCACGCCGTCGCCGGGGGCGGCGAACGCGGTCAGCGCACTGATCACACCGCCCAGGACCCCGTTCTCGTAGCCGATCGCCTCCCGGGTCAATCCGGTGACCCCGTTGCGCGTGGACTGCCAGTCGATGATGGAGCTGTAATAGTCGTCGGTGGGGGAGAAGTACCCGTAGGCGGGATGCTTCGCCCGTTCGATGATGGCCTGCGGGATCGTGGGCACGGTCGGGAAGTTCATGTCCGCCACCCACATGGGGATGACGTCGAAACCCTCGCGTGGCGGGTCCGGCGCGAATCCCGGGTCGGTGCCCAGTCCGTCGACCGCGATCGAATCCATGCCATGCCTGTTCATGATGGACGTGAAATCATACGTCATTGTCCGACAATCCTTTCTCGGTCCGTGGTGGCCGGTCCCAATCTAAATCGGGCTCCTGACGGTGCCGTGGCCGTGGGCGGCGATTTGACCGCGTGGCGTGTTAGGATATGCACCGTTGTGAGGCAGTGATCCGTTATCAGCGGGGAGTCTTCGGAAGAACGGCGGCAATCGCCCAGTAGAACCGACGGGATCGGCCCGAGACAGCCGAACACAAGCGGTCGCGCAGGCTCGCGGCTCCGAGTGCAACAGTTCGGAGCGGCGCAACCGGTGCGATAAGCGAGGTGGTACCGCGGTGCGGAGCGCATACCAGCGCCCGTCATCGTCCTCGTAGGCAGGAACGGCAGACAGGGCTGTTCCGGGCGGAACACAGTCAGTTCCGGCTGCGAGGCGATTGACTAATCGGCCCACGGTTCGGTACGTGACATTCGTGAAACCAGCCGGCACACGTCGGCGCCCGGCAATCGCCATCAATGACGCTCCTGTAGGACCAGTGCACAGTACTAACAGGAGATTTACGGTGAGCGAAAACGTATATCCCAAGGCGAACGAGGGCGGCGAGACCGCGCACGTCGCGCCGAACCCCAGCTTCCCCGACATGGAGGAGACCGTTCTCGACTACTGGGACAAGGACGACACCTTCCAGAAGTCCGTTGAACGCAACCCTTCCGGCGACCACAGCCAGAACGAATTCGTGTTCTTCGAAGGCCCGCCGTTCGCCAATGGCCTGCCGCACTACGGCCACCTGCTGACCGGCTACGCCAAGGACGTGATCCCGCGCTACCAGACCATGAAGGGCCGCAAGGTCAACCGCGTGTTCGGCTGGGACACCCACGGCCTGCCCGCCGAGCTTGAGGCGCAGAAGGAACTCGGCATCGACTCGGTCGACCAGATCGAGAAGATGGGCATCGACAAGTTCAACGACGCCTGCCGCGCTTCCGTGCTGAAGTACACCAACGAATGGCAGAACTACGTGCATCGTCAGGCCCGTTGGGTGGACTTCGAGCACGGCTACAAGACCCTGAACATCCCGTACATGGAATCCGTGATGTGGGCCTTCAAGCAGCTCTACGACAAGGGCCTGGCCTACCAGGGCTACCGCGTGCTGCCGTACTGCCCGAAGGACCGCACGCCGTTGAGTGCGCACGAGCTGCGCATGGACGCCGACGTGTACCAGGACCGCCAGGACACCACCGTGTCCGTGGCCGTGAAGATGCGCGATGAGGACGACGCCTACGCCGTCTTCTGGACCACCACCCCGTGGACCGTGCCCACCAACTTCGCCATCGTGGTCGGCGCCGACATCGACTACGTCGAAGTTCGTCCGACCGAAGGCAAGTTCGCTGGCAAGAAGTTCTACCTCGGCAAGGACCTGCTGCCGCACTACGAGAAGGAACTCGGCGAGAACTACGAGGTCGTGCGCGAACTCAAGGGCTCCGAGCTGGAAGGCCGCCGCTACTACCCGGTCTTCCCGTACTTCGCGGGCGACGAGGCCGAATCCGAAGGCCATGTGCCCGGCCCGAACGGCTACACGATCTTCACCGCCGACTACGTCGACACCGTCGAAGGTACCGGTCTGGTTCACCAGGCCCCCTACGGTGAAGACGATATGAACACGCTGAACGCCAAGGGCATCAAGAGCACCGACGTGCTCGACGATGGCTGCCGCTTCACCGCGCAGTGCCCCGACTACGAGGGCGATTTCGTGTTCGACGCCAACCTGCCGATCCTGCGCAACCTGCGCGCCGGCGATGGCCCGCTGGCCCGCATCCCCGAAGAGCAGCGCGCCATCCTCTTCCAGGAGAAGAGCTACGTGCACTCCTACCCGCACTGCTGGCGTTGCGCCACCCCGCTGATCTACAAGCCGGTGAGCTCGTGGTTCGTGGCCGTCACCAAGATCAAGGACCGCCTGCTCGAACTCAACCAGCAGATCAACTGGATTCCGAACAACGTGAAGGACGGCCAGTTCGGCAAGTGGCTGGCGAACGCACGCGATTGGTCGATCTCCCGCAACCGTTTCTGGGGTTCCCCGATTCCGGTGTGGGTTTCCGACGATCCGAAGTACCCGCGCGTGGACGTGTACGGCTCGCTTGACGAGCTGAAGGCCGATTTCGGCGATTGCCCGCGCGACAAGGACGGCAATATCAACATGCACCGTCCGTACATCGACGAGCTGACCCGCGTCAACCCGGACGATCCGACCGGCAAGAGCCACATGCACCGCATCAGCGACGTGATGGACTGCTGGTTCGAATCCGGTTCCATGAGCTTCGCCCAGTACCATTATCCGTTCGAAAACAAGGAAACCTTCGAACAGCACTTCCCGTGCGACTACATCGTGGAATACATCGGCCAGACCCGTGGCTGGTTCTACGTGCAGCACGTCATGGCGACCGCCCTGTTCGACAAGCCGGCGTTCAAGAACGTGATCTGCCACGGTATCGTGCTCGGCTCCGACGGACAGAAGATGTCGAAGCACCTGCGCAACTACCCGGACGTGAACGGCGTGTTCAACGACTTCGGCTCCGACGCCATGCGTTGGTTCCTGATGAGCTCGCCGATCCTGCGTGGCGGCAACCTGATCGTCACCGCTGATGGCATCCGCGACACCGTGCGCCAGGTGATGCTGCCGGTGTGGAGCTCCTACTACTTCTTCACGCTGTACGCCAACGCGGCGAAGAACGGCGCCGGCTACGACGCCCGCCAGCTGCGTGCCGACGAAGTTGCATCGCTGCCGGAAATGGACCGTTACCTGTTGGCTCGTACCCGCCGACTGGTCGAAAAGACCCAGTCCTCGCTGGACCAGTTCCTGATCTCCGATGCGTGCGATGCCGTGTCCGACTTCATCGACATGCTCACTAACTGGTACATCCGCAACAACCGCGACCGCTTCTGGAAGGAAGACGAGAACGCGTTCAACACCCTGTACACCGTGCTTGAGGTGTTCATGCGCGTCCTTGCGCCGCTTGCCCCGATGGAAGCCGAATCCGTGTGGCGCGGCCTGACCGGAGGCGAATCCGTGCATCTGGCGGATTGGCCGTTCCTGGCCGACGAGAAGACCGGCGAAGCCACCGAACTTGGCCGCGTGCTCGTCGACGATCCGGCTCTGGTCGATGCGATGGAGAAGGTGCGCGAGGTCGTCTCCAGCACCCTGTCCATGCGTAAGGCGAAGCAGATCCGCGTGCGTCAGCCGCTGAGCAAGCTCACCGTGGTGGTGGAGGATACCGCCGCCGTGGCCGCGTACGACGAGATTCTGAAGTCCGAGCTCAACGTCAAGGACGTGGAGCTGTGCACGCTTGAGGATGCGGGCTCCCAGGGCCTGAAGATCATCCACGAGCTGCGCGTGAACGCCCGCGTTGCAGGCAAGCGCCTGCGCAAGGACGTGCAGTTCGCCATCAAGGCCTCCAAGTCCGGCGCATGGCATGTGGACGCTTCCGGCGCTCCTGTGTGCGAGACCCCGAACGGCGACATTACGCTGGAAGAGGGCGAGTACGAGCTGATCAACAGCGTGGAGGAGCAGAACGCCGAAGAGGCCGCCAACTCCGTGTCCGCGGCCCTGCCGACCGGCGGCTTCGTGATCCTCGACACCGAGCTGAACGACGATCTGGTTGCCGAAGGCTACGCCCGCGACGTGATCCGCTCCGTGCAGGACGCCCGTAAGGCCGCCGGTCTCGAGGTTTCCGACCATATCGCGCTGAAGCTGACCGTTCCGGCCGGCGACGTGGCGAAGGTCGAGCAGTTCCGTGATCTCGTGTCCGCCGACACGCTCGCCGACTCGCTTGACGTTGTTGCCGGCGCCGAAGGCTCCGAGCTCGCCGTCGAGGTTGCCAAGGCCTGATTCTTCGAGTGAGCTGATTCGGCTGGACTGATTTCGACAATTGATGTGAGGGGCCCTGTTGCTTATGCAGCAGGGCCCCTTTCGTATTTGCGGTATGGTCGATTTTGCTATATTCCTTGCGCAATTTCGCTGCCTGTTTGAGCGCAATTCATTCTGCTCTAATCGCGTCCCGTTCTAAGCTCAAAATGTCGTCCGCGTGGGTGATCCGTAACCTTTCCCACGCAAACGACATTTTTACTTTTGTATTTTTGTGCAGAAGCTTTTGCGATTGCCGGCTCATTCCGACGGAAGGTGCCACATTCGCGTCGCTTTCGACAGATGGAATCGTAATTGTCTGCTCAAACCGACGATGGACACCCGTTTTGCGTCGTTTTGGACAGACAGGTTGACGTTTTTCTGTTTGTTCGACCGTACGACTAGAGTAGCCTGTGGCTTTTCGGCTGGTTTTGCGCCGGCTGGAAAATTAATACAGACTTGATTTGTGTCTGCCGTGTGCCTGCGACGTATTTACGTTGCGCTGGCACGTGCGCGGAAGCAGATCGCAAGCGAATGGTTCTCAGTACCATCCATGTGAGTCAAGCGCACATCTTTGAGAAGCAGTCGCGATGCCGGGAGTCGGGTTCGTCGGTTTCAACCGTCGTTCCCGTTCCCGGCTTTTTTCTTTTCTATATATTGTGTACGATTTTGCTGCTTTTACACTCATATAAGTGTAGTTAGCATATAACTTCTTATATAGTATTTATGTAATTTGGATTTTAAGGTATTTCCTGAACTTGCAATATTTGTGAATTGTGGTAGGGTGCATGTTGTGCGGGAATTTCGTTAAGCCTAGTATTGACGAAACTTCTGTATTGGATAAAACGAAAGGAGGCATATGGGTAATGCGATAACGCTTATTCTTGCTATCGTCGTGCTTGTTCTTGTGAATAAATAGAACATGCATGGCGTTAGTGTGGGTGAAGGGCATAGATGTGTTTTCCACCCATGAATAAGGACTTCATTGAGGAATTGTTTTTATTTGCTTCGGATTTAGATTCAAGCAATTCTTTTCCCTTGGCGGAAAAGACTTCTTTTCTGTGTTGGTGCGCGTGGCGTATCCGTCATGTGCACCAACACACCCTACACTGATATTTAACAATATGGACACGGTTGTTCGTATGGGAAAGAAAGGACGCTAAAATGCGTGCGCTTACTATTGAAGATTTGAATGCGGCTGCTCATGTTGGTGGAGCTGGCAGTTTGACGATGCGGCAGGAGCTGGAACCTGCAAGTGGTCCGGATGGTGTGATCGCACCTGCGAAGTATGTCGATGACCGAGGTAATGCGACATATATTTTTGCAAAACGCTATGAGGAAGATCAAGAAAAGCCGGTGAAGACGGTGATGATTGATTCCAAGGGTTCTTTTGCTAATCGTGCTGAGGAAACGACAACGGAAGCCATGCGGAATGGTGAGGGCGTTCTTTCAAAAATGCCTCGCATTGCGGTTCAGTATGATACCGATGCCGGAAAGGAAGTTGTCTATGATAATCAGCTTCCACATCGTGGCTTCGATGGCCATATTCGTGTCGGAAGTTATAAGGGTGAATCTACTTCCAAGGCGGAGGAATATGTGAAGGCGCGTAATTCGACTTTGGATAATCTGCTGCCGATTTTCGAACTTTCTCCGGAGACGGTCATTTTCGGTGGATGGGACTCCACTCGCAGTAAGAATCAGCTGAGGATTCCTTCTGTTATGGTTGGCGAAACATATGCCATTCTGGCCGAACAAGAAGAAGACCCTGTAATCCATCGTGCGGGCGGACGCATTGATCCAGTTGGGGCGAGCGTGATTGTATCTACCGAAGCTGACCGTCAGAAGATCGTTGGTGACAGTATTGACCTAAGCGACAAGACTAAAACGAGTTTCAAGAAATCGGGCAAGGGTTCAACCATCGGTTTGGGTGCCATTCCACCAAGTGCTAAAAAAGACGTTCTAGACGGTGTTTCTGTCCGGAAAGTCATCTCCACCCGTGTGCTGAGCTTCGCTACCGTGCGTACATTCCATTTCGGCAAGGGTGTTGAAGGGGATGCTGCGATTCGTGCATTAATTCTCGCTGTACTTCTGCGTGATATTGCCGGTTATGATGAGAATCCTTTCATCCGTGCGAATTGCTTCCTTGCGGAGACCGGCAAGCCGGCTGTCATGTTGAACAAGCGCTATGGCGAGAAGGAGGAATTGGAACCTCTTACTGCTGGAATGGCTGAAAAACTTTTGGAAGAGGCTTACGCGCAGGCTCATGAAAAGGCGGGAATCACTTGGGAGGGACAGGAATTCCTTGTGGAAGGTAATCTTGCGGTGCTTGCCAATGCTTCTGCTGAAGATGATGAAAAGGGAAACTGATATGGCTTTCGCGATATCGGCTTATTTTCCGCTTGGTTTTTATCAGGGCAGTGATTCTGGTGGCAGACCGGAAGAGTTTCCTTCACTTTGCCGCTTGTATTCTGCGCTTGTTTCGGTGGCATACTTGACTTTCGGTTTTGAACAGGTTGATGCCAATCGTAATCTGACGGACGATCAGATTCGAGAGGCTTTGAACTGGCTTGAGGATAATCCACCTCAGGGAATGCTGCTCCCACACGCTGTTAAAGCTGATAGCAGGGCTGTTGCCTATAGAAATAAAGGCAATGTCCAGAATAGAAAAAAACCGAAAGATAAAGTTTCATCTACTACAGCCCACATAGCCACTGCATATGAGCAGCATCCTGAATCTGGAAGATTGCTGACTTGGATATGGCATGAATGCCCCTCATCTACAGCGAGAATGGTGTTGAGCTGGCTTTGCAATGAAGTTCCTTATCTAGGCGAAGCTTGTTCTCCGGTGGAGCTGAATACTTATGAGGATTATGTTCTTCCTTCTGGCGTCGATGAACAGTTATGGACACTTTCCCCCGATTCGGCATTAACGAATATTCGAAAGAGGGGAAAGCCTGTTGCTTACCCTAAAAAGGGGCGTCTTGATGATTTGAAGCAGGCTTTTGTGGCAGCGAATCCCAAACCGAAGGGTAAGAAAAACCTTACTGTTAGCGACAAAGAGGACGAGCAGAATTTCCTTAATGAGTATCCACTTGCTCAAACGGAAGGCAAAGCTAGGTATCTTTCTTCGGCTGCTCGGAAGCAGAGGGAAGTGCTTAAAGCTCCTTGGGTGATGGCTTTATATTTGGAAATCAATGCAATTGCATGCAATGGTGACATTAAAAATTCATCTGAATGGAAACCTCAGGAATCCGAATTTGTCAATTGGGCTGTGGCACTGCATCGTTTTCTAGTAAAGGAGTGGGGAATTGATCCATCGCCGGCTTTGGTGGGTAAATATGCTCCAGGCATAGCCAGACCGGCCAATAACGTGTCCATTCAGATTATTGATGCCGATTTCAAGCAGCGGTATAGTCAACAAATCCGAGACGATGTTGTGAAGTTGAATCCTGGTTTTCTTATTTTGATTCCTTCAGATATGTCTAAAGGCGACATTGGCAAGTTGCGCGATGTCTGTGCCGGAGCTGAAGGCAAATCGTTGTACTATGCTCCGGAAAAGTCGACTTTGCGTATCGGGAAAGTCACAACGGTTGATGCCGAGCATTTCTGGAAGCCAGTAGCGCCGGGAATGTGTCGATATTGGGCGGTCAGACCGATGGCCATCGCTGAGACGCGCCCTATTCCTGACATAAAGTTGCATCGCAAATGGGGAGTTTATGAGGCTCTTTGTTTGTCGATTGGACATGTTTGGCGTTCGCAATATCCGCAATCGTCGGAAGGAAGTCGAGAGGAACGCTATTGGAACATTGTTGATGCGGTGAGCGCGAAGACCTCGCATTTCCGTATTTACAATTATCGTACCGTTCATCGTGCCAACATGACGGATTATGTGCATCGTGCGAACGGTTCCAACATTTTGCATGGTATGAATGCGTTGATTGCGATTTCTGATGCCGGTGAGTCTCTGGATTGTGCGGCTATGGCAATCGGTCAGAGTCGCCATTTGGGTGGAGGTTTTCTTGTACCGGCGGATTTTTCCGTAAGCGTGTGTCAATCGGATGATGATTTCGAAAAGGGGATTCCAACATGGCTGAAATGAGTCTGGAGCAGCGGCAATACCTGACTGCTAAGTTCAAAGAATTCATCGCTGCGGTTCATTCAAGTCAGGAATCGAATTTGCCTGTTCGTACACCTTATCAATGGCAGATTAGATTGATGCTGTATGTTGCAGAGCATGGGCATTGGCCTCGAAGTATTGGCGCTCCAACCGCTTCTGGGAAAACCAGTGTGATAGATATCCATGTGTTCCTTAATGCTATGGCAGGCCTTTCTCTCGTGGAAGGAAACGGTCTCTTCGATTTACCATTGCGAAACATTCCTCGTCGTTTGGCGCTTACGGTAAATCGTCGTTCATTGGTTGATGATCAATTTGATGAAGCTTGTGCGTTACAGGACAAAATGCAGATTGAGCATGTCGCCAATGACGGGCTTGACGTATATCGAGACGGTTTAAAACTTCGTGCAGCTATTAATGGTGGAACTAAAAGCGATTCTGCGATTCCGCGGATGATTGCTGTTGAATTGCGAGGCAGTATCAGTCCGGACCGAGAGTGGCGCTATTATCCGCAGACCTGTGCTGTGATTTGTGCTACTCCTGACATGTTCGGAAGCCGCTTGCTGTTTCGTGGCTACGGCACTAGTCGTACCATGCGTTCTATGGAAGCTGGATTGCTTGCATACGACACAGTGTTGATTGTTGATGAAGCTCATTTGAGCCAGCAATTATTAAAAACCGCACAGCAAGTGGCACGTATCGAAAACATGGCTGATGCTCCGATTGCTCGACAAGTATCTCCTTTACAAGTTGTAGAAACGACTGCAACCCCAGTTTCTGAAGATACTGATAATGCGATTTCTGTCCTTGAATCTGATTTCACAACTGACGTTATGCTCGAAAAGCGTCTTAACCAGTCAAAACCAGTTGTTGTAACTTGTGATTTTGAGAAGTCGAAAGATGAGATAGATGCAATTGTTGAGCAGTGCCTTTCTCTGATTCACTCCAATATCGAGGCTGATGAATACAGCGATTCAGGTCCCCATGTTCTTGGATGCATTCTCAACACAGTTAAAAAAGCCAACCTCGTTGCTGACAAACTCGAAAAACTATGCAAAAAGAATGGCATCAAAAAGCCTATTGACGTTTATATCGGTCCAATGCGTGCATACGACAAAAGAAAAGTGGCCGATAAGCTGCATTCTCTTTCTGAGCTAAAACCAGATGAGGCTCCTTGCTGCATTATCGGCACACAGACTTTGGAAGTCGGTGTTGATATCGATTTTGCAAATATGGTGACTGAGATTGCTCCTGGATCTGCGTTGGTTCAACGTGCCGGCCGTGTGAATCGTCGTGGCTTGAGATCTGAAGGCCTTATCTACATATTTGGCGTTGATTTGCAGAAGCTTTCTGAAAAGAAGCAATCTGACGAGACTGTTCCTTACAAGCCTGAAGATATTATAAAGGCGCAGACTTGGCTAAATTCCTTGGAAGATGCAGAAACTGGAAAGCCGAGCATCAGCGCATGGTCCGTAGGGAAAACCATGGTACCTCAGGAAGATCCCGACAGACTTTTAATCCAGCGTTTGGAACCATGGGATGTTGAGAATCTATCTGTCACAGATGAGAATTTATGTGCCAACCTGTGTGGGGTTGATCTTCAACAGGGACGTGCGGACCTCAATCTATGGTTACGGGATGATCTTAATTCCAGTGGTCCTGACATTAATATCGTGGTGAGAAATTTGCCATGGAATGACATGTCGGCTATTCGAATTCTGGAAATGGCGCAGCCTGAGAATGACGAGTTATTCCCCGTTAGAAAATGGCGTGGACTTCAAGAGTTCTTTAAATGTTTGGAGAAGGAAGACAATAAGTCGCGAAGGAGAGGTGCTCGGGTCGAGGTTGACAATGAGCATGGTGGAAAAGATAAAATCGATTTTCCACATAGAGTATTCAGATATCGCGCCTCGGAACCTGAAGGTCATCGTGTGATATGCATGCATGTGCAAGATGCCGAGCATGCTGTGATCAAATCTGGCGACATACTTATCCTTGATGATTTTGAAAGAGTTTTCTCTACATTCACTGAGAATGTTGCGATTTTTGATCCAGAAGGTTCTTCTACGGTAGAGGATGTTTTTAACAAATGCGGCTCCTCTATCATGGTCATCAATGACATTTCGCTTAAGCCGAAAGAGATTGAAGCATTTCAGCATATTCAAAATATTGAAGAAATCTCTGGCGAGCACAATGCTGAAGTCCTTTCTGACAAAGTGCAAAACGACATGCAAGAGTCGTTAAGACTGATTCGTGCAGCTGCGGCAGCGGAGTCGACAAGTTCGGTGGAGTGCTCCTTGCTTTGTTTTGAACGAGAACATTCTTGTTTTGATGTTGATGGCAATGAGATTATCCGTGAAGTCAGATGGATCGTAAGCAGTGCTTCTGAAAATGCGCCAGATTCTGAATCTGACCAGGAAATCATAGTCTCTAGGAAAAAGACTCTTTTTCTAGGAGGAATATCGAATGATTCCAATCTTCGCAGGAAAGAAGGCCATCAAGATCATGTAGCTTGGCGTGCACAAGCGCTTGGTAAAGCTGTCGGGCTTGATGATACTTTGACCAATGATTTGCGTATTGCCGGTGAATATCATGATGAGGGCAAGAAAGACAGGCGTTTCCAGAGACTGCTTCGTAATGATCGCGAGGTGCAGGAAACGGAACTTTGGGCAAAGAGCCGGTACTTTATTTCGCATGCCAAAGAGCGGGGACTTCGTAACGAATATCGACTGCATGGTTGGCGTCATGAGCAACGTTCCGTTGCGGAATTCCTTCAAGCCAGCAAAACGAATGAACGGTTGCGAGATATGGAAGAAACCGACAAGCAGCTTGTCGCACGACTCATAGGCACATCACATGGCCACGGACGTGCATCTTTCCAGTATGGGACTGAATATCTGCTTCCTGTGGAGGGTGGTTCTTCCCGCGAAATGAATCCGGAATTGAATGTGCTTTCCGACCGATTGTTCGAAACCGGTGAGTGGGAGACCCTCATCGACCATACCAATCAAAGGTATGGTTTCTGGGGAGTTTCTTACCTTGAAGCTTTGCTTCGCGCTGCGGATATTACATGTTCGAAGGAGGGGCTGTGATGAGTGTTGTCATTTCTGCGGATGCGACCGACGCATTCTCGCATTTGCTTATGGTCGGTCTTGCATCCATTCTTGAAGATGCTAATCCTGATCGTGTTTGCCTATTTCGATGGCTGGATGATTTGCAGGCTTTTGAGATAAAGACGAATGATGATTTGGATATCGATCAAATATCGAAGGTTGTGAGTGAACATGCTAAGCGGTGGTCTCAATCTTTGCCGTTGACTTCTCAAGACGACTATACGGTTTCAAATGAATCCGACAAGCCAAGTGGGGCGTTCCATGCCACAATGTCACCGAGGCTAAGCAATTTGGGCGTTCCTTATGGCTGGGAAAAACTTCAAAGAAATCGAGAAGCTGCGGTTGACGCCATGGAAACATTCGGTGATTACCGTTACTTCGGCGCACTGGGGCAGCCTTCATACTGGTCAGGTGAGCAAACTAATCATAGTTTACGTTCTGATTTCGGGGCTTCTCGTTGGGAAATGGTGACGCGAAACAAAGGGCAAGAATTCATCGGAGGTCGTTTGTTTCCTTTGGCCCAAAAGGTTGCAGCACGACCCATCGAAAAAGTTCGGGATGGATTGCTTGGTACGACAATTGAGGATGAGGTTGGTGGCAATAAAGCATTTAGCCGTGCTGCCACGGGCCTTCACGCTCCATCGAAAACCGACAATGCGCGTGCATGGTGCGCATTGATTGGCGTTTCCGCCTTTCCGACGCGTGTTACGACTATTGGAAGCGAAATGTCTCGTGACAGTAGCGCGGCAATGTTCCAGATTAAAGGCCCAATTCGTTTCGCGATTCTTCCGTTGTTCGATCAATACTGGACAACTGCGAAATACCGTTCCGTTATACGTAGCGAAGCGCTTGCGCAATTCGGTATTCAGCAGGCTCGTTTCAGGGGAGACCAAGTAATGAGTGCGGCATCTGACTGGCTTGAAGAAAAAGGTGTTCCTGCCTGTTGCCTTTTCAATCAGTTCATGTCTGATAACAAAAGTGCTCCGGAACGATGGCTGGAGCCTGGTGAAATCATCCCAGTAAAACAAATGGAATAACAAGGAGAAAGCTATGGATGACGACCCTATTCCGATTAGCTTGGTTGCCAATTACATGTTCTGCCCGCGCAGAGCGTGGTTGGAAGCGGTAGGAGAAAAAGTCGATTCGGATCAAATCATGCGAGGAACATATGATCATCGCAAGGTTGACCGTACTGATGGCGCTCCTGATGCGGATTCGTATCAAGCCGTGAATATCAGGCATGAGGAATGGGGCGTCAGCGGCAAGCTGGATGCTGCAAAAATGACGGATAGCGGAATCGTTATTCGTGAATATAAAGCGACGCCTGTGAAGCGGGCGATGATAGTTACGCCCGCAATGCGTACACAGCTTGCTTTACAGGCTGCATGTCTTGAAAATATGGGTTTTCATGTAGCTGGTACTGAAATATTTTTCACCACGCACCATCGGCGGGTTGAAGTTGACCTTGACGAAGAAGATTATGAAAACGCGCATAAAGCGGTGGAAGAAACTCGAACGTTAATTAATTCGGAACAAGCTCCTGAGCCATTAGAGGACAGCGCTCGTTGTATGCGATGCTCACATGTAGGGATTTGTCTGCCGGAAGAACGTAAGTTATGTGCTGTCGCGCATCGAGTGATGGTTTCGTCTCCAGATAATCAAGTAACGCATCTTGCTACTCCTGGAGCAAAAGCCTTTACAAGATCCGGAAGAATGATTGTTCAGAAAAATGGCGAAGAACTTGCTTCTATTCCAATTGATACCATGCAGGGTTTGCAGATTTACGGCAATACCGATTTGTCAAGTGGGCTAATCCGTGAGTTGATGTGGCGTGATATTCCCATAGTTTGGTGCAGTGGAACAGGACGAATGTACGGATGGTCCATTCCCTCTTATGGACCAAACGGGGAGCAACGTGTTGACCAGCATGTAGCTTCCCATGAAGGACGGCTTGGTCTTGCACGTGAATTTATCGTCGCAAAAATACACAATCAATCTGTTTTGCTGCGACGGTCAGAATCGGACAATCCAGTATTGCCGCAACTGCGACATATTGAGAAACAGGTTGGAAATGCGAACCGTTGGCAGGACATACTTGGTCTCGAAGGAGAGTCTGCAGCGTTGTATTTCTCTCAATTCGAGCATCTTATTAAAACTGATCGTCAAGCTGAGTGGCCTTGGATTGCCCGTATGCGTAGACCCGCTCCAGACGCGTTGAATGCACTGCTTGATTTCACATACACATTATTGTTGTCGGATTGTGTGCGAGCTTTGATTTCCTGTGGTCTTGATCCGCATGCTGGTTTCTTGCATAGCAGCAAACGGAATAAACCGGCATTGGCTTTGGATTTGATGGAGGAATTCAGGGCTCCGATTGCAGATTCGGTAGTGCAAACAGTGATTAATAACGGTGAAATCAATGCATCTGGATTCTCGGATGCGCTTGGCTCCGTGCGCATGACAGATGAGACTCGGAAAACGGTGATCAAAGCATACGAACGAAGAATGGCTACGGAAATCATCCATCCGGTATTCAAATACAAAGCTTCTTGGCGAAGGACTATCGAAATTCAGGCCAGAATGATTTTGGGATATCTTGATGGGACGCAAACTGAATATCGCGGAATCAGAATTCGTTAAGGAGCGAGTCATGACGAATCAGAAACGTGGCTATCTGGTGGCATATGATATCAGCGATGATTGCTGCCGCTCACATGTTGCGAAAATTCTTCAACACTATGGAGAACGATTGCAATATAGCATCTTCTTACTGCGGGTACGTCCTTCGATGATGTTGGATGTCCGTATGCAGATAGAGAGGGAAATAGATGACTCAATCGATTCTGTTGTGTTCTGTTCTCTTGGAACCATTTCTCAAACGGAAGAGGGCTTGGATTTCTTGGGGCGCCGTGGATACGTCGATTTAGAGATACCGACAGTGATTTGAAGTTTTAGCCTAATGGTGATGTTGTTTGATAAGTAAAGAGTGTTTTGCTGTTTTTCAAGTGCGAGAGATGCATCATTGCTGCGACACACGGTGAGCGCTCGCACTTGAAAAATAGTTGTTTTGGAGCCAGTGAACTTATATTGCTTCTGTATTGCGATAGAAATGAAAGAGTCGCTCGCAAAAGCCTTTAGAATATGTGTCATTGCAAGGTCTTAGCCTATGACTATTCCTGAGCATTCAAGCTTAGGACTTCATTGAGGATGGACCGCCACGGCCGCGGACGGCCAGTCGCGCACATTCCTGAGCATTCAAGCTTAGGACTTCATTGAGGATCCGTTGGATTCCATGGACATGACGACGGACAGCGATTCCTGAGCATTCAAGCTTAGGACTTCATTGAGGACGAGAGTTTCGGTGTACTCTCCCGGCGTCGCCATCATTCCTGAGCATTCAAGCTTAGGACTTCATTGAGGAACCACGATACTGGCAGACGGCGTACTGGGCCAGTACATTCCTGAGCATTCAAGCTTAGGACTTCATTGAGGAGTGGTCCGCTCCGGCGACACCGTGTCGGCCATCGCCGAATTCCTGAGCATTCAAGCTTAGGACTTCATTGAGGAGCGGAATTCCTGGCTTATTTGGTCAAGTGATTGGAGGAATTCCTGAGCATTCAAGCTTAGGACTTCATTGAGGAGCCAGGCTGTTGCAGCAACGCAATCATGCCGCTTATTCCTGAGCATTCAAGCTTAGGACTTCATTGAGGACGTACATTATCGGCTAAACTGGCCGAAGAGGGGTATATTCCTGAGCATTCAAGCTTAGGACTTCATTGAGGATGGTGAGTGCACCGTGTTGAAAAAACAGTGGAAACCGATTCCTGAGCATTCAAGCTTAGGACTTCATTGAGGAATCAAATACGCGGCCACATGGCTCAATGCTGCGGGAATTCCTGAGCATTCAAGCTTAGGACTTCATTGAGGATTATCACTGTTGCGTGGCGTTTCCATAATCTGCGCGATTCCTGAGCATTCAAGCTTAGGACTTCATTGAGGATTCAGCTCATGCTTTTCAGAATCGATCACAACCAATTCCTGAGCATTCAAGCTTAGGACTTCATTGAGGATCATCTGCACGCAGGCCGATTATCAGGCGAACAAGAATTCCTGAGCATTCAAGCTTAGGACTTCATTGAGGACAGGGCGACAGCGGCCCGCACCGGGTGAAATCCTGATTCCTGAGCATTCAAGCTTAGGACTTCATTGAGGAGGAGTAGCAATGAAAGCCAGCGAACAACAGGCGCTCATATTCCTGAGCATTCAAGCTTAGGACTTCATTGAGGAGACACAGACTTCACCTACCGCACAGGCGAAACCGTGATTCCTGAGCATTCAAGCTTAGGACTTCATTGAGGAGGTGAAACGAGTCGGGCGCGAAAGCAAGAAACACATTCCTGAGCATTCAAGCTTAGGACTTCATTGAGGAAAGGGCGACATGTACGTCAATGCCATCGCCTGGCTGACATTCCTGAGCATTCAAGCTTAGGACTTCATTGAGGAGCGGTGCCGACCTGAGCGGTGCCAACCTACGCTGTGCCATTCCTGAGCATTCAAGCTTAGGACTTCATTGAGGATACCGTAGCGCTTGAGAGTGCGCGGCGAACCAATGAGATTCCTGAGCATTCAAGCTTAGGACTTCATTGAGGATCAGATGAGGTTTTTTACGATTCGCGGAATCAGAACATTCCTGAGCATTCAAGCTTAGGACTTCATTGAGGAATGGTGCGAGACACCACCCACATGTAGCGAGATTACGCATTCCTGAGCATTCAAGCTTAGGACTTCATTGAGGAATCTGATTATCGATTTTCGTCATCGCGTCGGTAATTCCTGAGCATTCAAGCTTAGGACTTCATTGAGGAGACCCTAATGCGGAATATCTCGGCGCGGACAATTTCATTCCTGAGCATTCAAGCTTAGGACTTCATTGAGGACAACTCACTGCGAGACTTGGCCGCCAATACAACGGAATTCCTGAGCATTCAAGCTTAGGACTTCATTGAGGAGGAATACGGCTTTACTGTCGGCACCACGGTAGACTATTCCTGAGCATTCAAGCTTAGGACTTCATTGAGGATACCGCGTACATGTATCCGATTGACGCAGAACCCGAGAATTCCTGAGCATTCAAGCTTAGGACTTCATTGAGGATCGCATTCCCAGCAATCGCCACCTTCATCGGCGTAAATTCCTGAGCATTCAAGCTTAGGACTTCATTGAGGAGAACGGCGAGGAGGCGATCATCACCCGCTCGAAGGCGATTCCTGAGCATTCAAGCTTAGGACTTCATTGAGGAGAAAACCGCGACGAACGCTGAAGAATAGTCTGAAATTCCTGAGCATTCAAGCTTAGGACTTCATTGAGGAAAGCTCAATCCCCTCTCACTGTCCAAGCTGGAGAAGATTCCTGAGCATTCAAGCTTAGGACTTCATTGAGGAACGACACGATACAATCAGGCGTATTCATTATTGAGTGATTCCTGAGCATTCAAGCTTAGGACTTCATTGAGGAGTGGCCATCGACATCGAGACCACAGGATTAGACAGATTCCTGAGCATTCAAGCTTAGGACTTCATTGAGGAGGGTGGAGGACCCTCTGGCACGATGCCAGCGGCAAATTCCTGAGCATTCAAGCTCAGGACTTCATTGAGGAGCGTCCGGCTCTGGCACGGACAAGGCGCAGCTCTGCCATTCCTGAGCATTCAAGCTCAGGACTTCATTGAGGATTCGTCACCGGCTGTGGCTATGACGTGCTCAGCAGATTCCTGAGCATTCAAGCTCAGGACTTCATTGAGGAAGGAGGTTGAACTTCGGTATCAACACCAGTCAAGCGGAATTCCTGAGCATTCAAGCTCAGGACTTCATTGAGGAAAGGCCGGCGGCGGTCTTTCCTGCGATTGGGACAAATTCCTGAGCATTCAAGCTCAGGACTTCATTGAGGACAGGACTACGCCCGCACGATCCTCAAACCGGTTGACATTCCTGAGCATTCAAGCTCAGGACTTCATTGAGGAGAGCGAAAACCCATACAAGGAGACTGTCAAAATCGAAATTCCTGAGCATTCAAGCTCAGGACTTCATTGAGGAACCATCGGCTTGACGCCACAGGGGCTTCGTTTGAAATTCCTGAGCATTCAAGCTCAGGACTTCATTGAGGACGCGCCAACCAGCACGGCCAGAGCGTTCAACGTGGTCAATTCCTGAGCATTCAAGCTCAGGACTTCATTGAGGAAGCACCCACATGGCCATTAGCCACACCGCGAAGATATTCCTGAGCATTCAAGCTCAGGACTTCATTGAGGAATTCCGGACGGCCACAGACCTCCGTGGTCGTGGCAAAATTCCTGAGCATTCAAGCTCAGGACTTCATTGAGGATAACGACACATGCAAAGCGGCCGACTTCATTGGCGTGATTCCTGAGCATTCAAGCTCAGAACTTCATTGAGGACCCGGCGACATGCCAAGCGAAGTGCCGAACTAAAGATTCCTGAGTATTCAAACTCGGGATTTCATTGAGGAGCTGTGGGCGAAGAAGCGCAACCGTCTCCAGTTTTTTGGATTAAAGCCAATATTCAGAGGTCTATCCAAAATCGCTGGATGATACTGTCTTCGTTCCGTCCCGTACCGTTCACGATTTCATTCTCCATCTTTCCACCATTGCTGATAATCGTCCGTCTTGATGCTTCATTGCTCTTGTGACAGGTAAGTAGAACACGTTGCTCGCCCTGCTCTTTGCAGATGGGCAGGAGTAAGGCGAGCATCGCTTTGGCATACCCTTTTTGACGTTCCGATGGCAAAATGCTATACCCAATATTTCCTCCGTATTGCAGCAGAAAAGGGGATAGCGGACGTCTGAAATCAATGATGCCGACGAGCTTGTCATGCCTTCCGAATAGCTAAAAATACTTCCGACGGCACATAGCCTTCGCCGTATTTCTTTTTCAATCGATTATCGAAATCGATCCATTCATCAAAAGAATCCGTGTCTTCGAGACCGGCGCATCCATCGAGACTGTCGTTGTTTGCAAGCATCTCCTGCTTGTAATGCATCACTTGGCTCGCGTATTTTCGCGTTGGCTTGACCAGTGCTAAATCTCTTTGCATGATTATGTCCTCTGTTTATTGATGCGCAAGTGCCTGGCTCGTGCTGTTTAATGTCCAATTATACGGACGCGTTTGTAGTTATCGGCAAAACGAGATGCTGACAAAACTCGCGTTCCAACTCAAATATTCGTTGTATCACACGCGCGTTAGCTATATTTATGTATTTAGTCAAGTCGGCGTTTCGTGATTGGTTACGAAACGCCGACTTGCCTAAATATAGGCAGGGGCAGCAGGGCCCCGCGGTCCTCTGTGTTTTGTCAAATTGAAGCAGTCCAACAAAACGGCGCCGCCCCCATCGGCCTAACTTCTATTGAACAGACGCAGCTGGCTTGCGAGATACCGATCATCCCACACATCCCATCGCAGGAGAGATTATTCTTGAGGGATATCTCCTGCGAGTCCGAGGTTGGGGGAGAAAAGCTGCACGTCAGTATGCCTGCGTGGTTGGAGGGCATCATGGCACCCCGCCAGACAAAAGCAAAATTGATGAAGAGAAAAACAGGAAAACCAATGTTGGATTGGATTCTGAAGCATGGATAAGTGTTCAGGATAAGCTAATAGATTTTGTTGCAGATATGTCATGAAAACGCAGACGTTCGCGTGTTCCCCGCACATGCGGGGATGATCCCCAACGGTACGAAACGCATATCCGCGAGCTATGGGTGCTCGACATATCGGGACTGCATCAGATCCAACTGAAATAGAAAACCCGAAGATAACCCCCCGACTGATGTTCCAGTCTTGAAAGCTGGTCGCGTGGGATCTTCGAGCAATCCAATTCTACCACCACGGCACCGTGTTTCCCGCACATGCGGAGATGGTCCCCACGACATGCAGGACTACCAGCCACTCGGCAGGTGTCCCTCGCGCATGCGGGGATGATCCCGCGCTCGAAAACAAGCTGCGCCAGCGTTTCAAGTGTTCCCCGCACATGCGGGGATGATTGTATTTGCCAATCTATCAGTCGCATCGCATGTGCGTTAGCTACACTTATCCGCATAAGTGTAGCTAACGTTAAAATAAGCTACATTTATCTCGATAGGTGTTGCTTACGAGAGTTTTTGCGATGGATAATAATTTCAGCCATTTCGATATACATGAATCCGTAGGGGCCACAACGACTTGTGTTTCCGATTTACAAGCGTGGCTTTGCTTAAGAACGTGATTTTGTCCGGGGAACGATGCGCTTGACACATACTGGCACTACCAACGGAGGAGCACCATGAAATACGAGATTGCGATTTGCAAAAGTATGAAACGTAAGAAAGGACGCAGTCGCGCTTCGATATGTTTTTGATTGCGTAACGGCGCGACGGCATCGCTTTTGCGCATGTCGGGCGCTTCGTTGCCGCAACCGGCGTAAGATATCTGCGAATGTCAAACATAAGCGAGATATCTGAAGGAGAGAAGATGTCAACAAACGAAGCAGCATTGCCGCAGTCGACGGTCCGGGTTGCCCAGGCTGATCCGGATGGAATCCTTCTGGTGATCCACGCAGGCGCTGGCAATCGCGGCAAGAAGGACACGCCGGAACGTCGCGCCCAGGTGGAGCAGGATCTGAACAGGGCCCTTGAAGCCGGCTATGCGCTGCTGGAACAGGGCGCTCCGGCCGAAGATGCCGTCTGCGCGGCCATTCGTGTCATGGAGGATGCTCCCGAATTCAATGCTGGCCGTGGTGCCGCGTTGACGAGCGAAGGCATCGTGTCCATGGATTCCTGCCTGATGACCGGCGTTGACGGCGAAGTCGGCTCCGCATGCGGTCTGACCACGTCCAAGAACCCGATCAATGTGGCGCGCGCCATCAAGGAGAAGACCAAGCACGTCATGTTCGCCAAGCCGGGCGATAACCTGCTCAAGGAGTGGGGCATCGAACTGTGCGACAGCGAGTACTTCATCACCCCGGCCCGTCAGGAATCCCTGCGTGAGGCGCAGTCCAATGGCGACGAATGGGAGAAGCATGGCACCATCGGCGCCGTCGCACGTGACGCGTCCGGCAATATCGCAGCCGGCACCTCCACTGGCGGCATCACCAACCAGATGCCGGGCCGTGTTGGCGATTCGCCACTGCCGGGTTGCGGCACCTACGCCAACAACGATTCCGTTGCGATCTCCTGCACCGGCATCGGTGAGGCGTTCGTCAAGGAAGTCGCCGCACACCAGGTTTCCGACCGTGTGCTGTATGCCAAGGAAGATCCGGTCGAGGCTGCGAAGGCCGCGCTGGACGGTGTGGCCCGTCACCACGGCGACGGTGGCATGATCGTCGTCCCCGCCCATGGCGACGGTGCGATGGTGTTCAACAGCGAGATGATGAACTGCGGTTGGAAGTCCCCGAAGGGCAGCTACGTGCAGAGCTGACGCCATAGGTTTGACGCCGTAAGCAAATAAACGAAACGGCTGCAAAACGCCGAGTGGGGGTTCGAATCCATTAAGGATTCGAACCCCCACTCGTTTTTCGTTGCCGATTGGCAGCAAAACGTCACAACGAAGCCGTCACTTGGTGATGGTGTTGTAGGTAGGCAGGTTGGTGTAGTCGAACGACACGTTCTTCACGTTCGTCGCGGACGCGGCGGCGACGTTGTCGTTCCACAGCGGAA
>ERZ772885.810-NODE-810-length-21165-cov-7.515490_pt1 | contig 21165 bp, 17 predicted proteins | sample MGYA00580580_ERZ772885 | MGnify/ENA primary metagenome ERZ772885 (study PRJEB29015, sample SAMEA2737673) | human gut metagenome | biome: human gut; feature: human-associated habitat; material: faeces | place: China | collected 2012 ...
ACGCCGGTTCCTACAATACGGCAGGCGCGTCGTGGAAGTCGAACATGACACCATCCGCCAGACCGCAAATCGCCGGCCAATCAGCATCGGACGAATCATCGTGCATGGCCCACACCCGCATGCCGACGGACTTGGCCGAGCGCATGCCGACGAGCAGATCCTCGAATACGGTGCAGTCGGTCGGCTCGATGCCGAGCCTCGACGCGGCCAGCAGGTACACGTCCGGCCTGTCCTTGCCGATATCGCCCGCATCGTCGACACTGACCACCTCGTCGAAATAATCGAAAATGCCGACATGCCTCATAGCCGGCTCTCGCAACATCGGTGGCAATGATGTAGCCACGGCCAGTTTCGCGCCGCTCGCCTTCAACGATTCCAGATATTCGCGCGCATACGGTTTGGCTTCAACCACCGTGGCGTACATGACACGTGCCATATGGTCCCACTCCTCCATCAACGCTTCGGGAGTGTCCGACAGGCCGAATCGTGCGATTGTGTATTCGGCGATCTGGCGGAATTGCATGGCCGCGACCTTCTGCATGTAGTCGTCCGGCACCTCGATGCCGCGTTTGGCAAGGAAGTCGACGTCCACCTGATCCCACACGCCCATGGAGTCGAGTAGCGTGCCGTCAAGGTCGAAGATGGCGCCTTTGCCTTGGTTCGCCTTGGTTTTCTGTGTCATATCGGCTCCTTTGTTTTGCAATTACCGCTTTTACGATTTGCGATTACTTTTTACGATTGAATCCGCCGTCAGTCAAGCACCGACGATTTGAGCAGTTCCTCGGCATGTTCCAGAGATGTTTCGCTTTCGCTGCCGGACAGCATGCGGGCGATTTCGTGCACGCGCTCATCCCCGCGCACCTGGCTGATGGTGGTGGCGATGGAACCATCCTTGGTTTCGCCTTTGGCGACCACATATTGTTCGTCCGCCCAGGAGGCGACCTGCGGCAGGTGCGTGACGACCAGAACCTGCGCGGATTGGGCGAGTTTGGCCAAGCGGGCACCCAGCTCCACAGCCGCCTTGCCGCCCACACCCGCATCGACTTCGTCGAAAATGAACGTCATCGGCGGCACGGTTCCTCCGGCCACGACATGCTTTTCGGCGGCGACCAGTTCAAGCGCGAGCATCAGACGGCTCAATTCGCCGCCGGACGCGCTTTTGCCCATCGGCAGCTGCGGGGAGCCGGGAAACGGGGTGAAGAGGAATTCGATGTCGTCCGCTCCGGTGGCGTCCAACTGTTCGCGTTCCGCCACGCGGATCTCCAGTTTCGAAGTGCCCATGGCCAGCGAATCAAGTTCCGCGGTGACTTTGGACGCGAGTTCCTTCGCCGCGGCTCTACGCCGTTTGCTCACAGCCTGCGCGGCTTTTTTCGCAGCCTCAAGCAGTTGGGCGCGTTCGGCTTCCAGCTGTTCGACCTTTTCCGGCGAGGCGTCCAAATCCTCCAAATCGTATACGGCCTTGTCCCTCCACGTGATCACGTCGGACAATTCCGGCCCCCACCGGCGGGTCAGCTCGTCCAACGCGTGGATGCGCCCGTTGATGGCATCCAGATCCTCCACGCTCGCCTCATTGTCCACTTCGCCGGACAGGCTGAACACTACGTCGGACAAATCGGTGCTGATGGAGTCGAGCCGGTCGGCGAGTTCGGAGAACACGCCTTCCACGTGAATGGCGCGCAATGCCTGCGAGGCACGGTCGATCAAATCGGCGGCGCTGGCCGATTCAACGTCATCCGCCACTTGCGAAGCGTCCAACGCACCCAATGCGCGGGTCACGCCTTCGGCGATTTCGGCGGCGTTTTCGATGCGGTCCCGCCGTGCGCGCAATTCGTCCATCTCCCCCGGCTGCGGGTCGACCCGGTTGATGCGTTCGATTGACTCACGCAGGTAATCCGCCTGCTGGCGCATGGACGATTCCTGGCTGCTGAGCCTTTCCAAACGCTCGTCCATTGCGCGCAGCGCGTTCCACGTCTTGCCGTAGGCGGCCAACGCCACTTCATCCCCCGCGTAGCGGTCCAGGAATTCACGCTGCCGCGAAACGGTCGCGATACGTAACTGGTCGGCCTGGCCGTGGATCGTCACCAATTCGGCGGCGACGGAAGCAAGCACGGAACGAGGCACGCTACGCCCCGACAACATGCTGCGGGATCGTCCGGAAGCCGGCACCTTGCGCGACAGGAACAGTTCGCCGTCCTCTGGCTCGAAGCCAGCCTCCCGTGCGGCGGCCACCGCGGCCGGCGACGAAGCGACTTCGAACACGCCCTGCGCCCACGCCTCCTGAGCGCCGACGGAAACACGGCCGCCGTCGGAGGGACCGCCGGAAATCAGTCGGATCGCACTGAGCAGCATCGATTTGCCGGCACCTGTTTCGCCGGTGATCGCCGTCATACCGCCTGCCGGGGCGATCAGCGCGGAACGGATCGGACCGAGATTGTGGATCTCAAGCTCTTCCAGCATGCCCTGTCACTTCCCGCTTTCCGGTTTGCCGGTTCCCGGGAACGATTGCCCATGATGCGTGCCGCCGGTCTTGCGCGCCTGCTCGCGCCATCCGACGACGGGCAGGTCGAATTTGGTGACGAGACGGTTCGTGAACGGCACGCCGGACAGTCGCGCCAATCGCAAAGTGCATTTCGATTCGCGCACTTCGATGCGTGTGCCTTTCGGCAGGGCGCGCTGGCGGCGGCCGTCGCAGCAGATCCAACCGTCGGACGTGGAATCGTCAAGAATGTCGATGGCGAACGTGGAGCCGGAGCCGATGATGAGCGGACGTGCGAACAATGCGTGCGCGGCCAACGGCACCAATTGCAATGCCTTCACATTCGGCCACATGATCGGCCCGCCCGCGGAAAACGCGTAGGCGGTGGAACCGGTCGGCGTGGATACGATCACGCCATCGCAACCGAAGGAGCTCATCTCCACGTCGTCGACACGGATGGACAGTTCCACCATTTTGCCACGGTCGGCGCGTTCCAGCGTGATGTCGTTCAACGCCCAGTCCTCGATGGGTTCCGTCGCGCCCGGCAGCCATACGTCGACGTGGGCGATCATACGTTCGTCGATGGAATAGTCATGGTCGGCGATCCGGCGGATGGCCTCGCTCATCTGGAAGCTTTCAAATTCGGCAAGAAAGCCGACGTGGCCCAGGTTCACACCGAGAATGGGCACTTCGGTGGCATGCACCAGTTCGGCTGCGCGCAGGATGGTACCGTCTCCTCCGAGCACCACCACGATTTCCGTGTTCTTCGGCACGGCGGGCGTCCTGCTGCCGAACTCGGGCGCTTCGATATTGTCGATGATCGTCACTTCGAAATTGGCGCGTCTCAACTGCTCGACGGCTTCTTCGACCACCGTGCCGCTTTCACGCAGACGCGTATGCGTCACCACCACCGCATGTCGGGTACCGATCATCGCAAGCCCTTTCGTATAACGGGCGCCCCATGCGAGGTGCCACTACCCGCCAGTGTAGTCGAACAAATGAACGAATGACGGCAGCGGGTGTCCAGAACACGCCGCAGACGTCCGAAGAGTCCCACGGAGCCACCGCGGAACCGTCGAACGGTACGTCCATGGCCCATTCGTCACACTACCGTCTACAATAGCTCAAGGAAACGAAGACCGTTTATACAGACAAGGAGCGAGGAACAGCATGTCCAACCTCGTCTTCGACGAGTCCTCCTCCAATCGCGAGGCCTCACATGGCTATGCCTGGTGGTTCTCCGGGGACACGTTCGAGAAGGCCATGGCGGAGGAGCGCAAGCCGCGCAAGCGCAGCCTAATGCACAGGCTCACCACACATCCCGGACGTCTGACCATCCTGTACTTCATGATGTTGGGCGCATTGTCCACGCTGCTCCTGCTCACGCCCACCGCCACGCCGAAAGGCGAGCAAACGACATTCACCACCGCGTTCTTCACCGCGATCTCCGCGATTTCGACGTGTGGCATCTCCATCGTCAATTCGACGACGCATTGGTCCGCTTTCGGCCAGGCCGTGCTCATCTTCTCCGTGCAGATGGGCGGCTTGGGTGTCATGACGTTCGCTTCACTCATCGCCTTGGCCGTGAACCACCATCTCAAGGCCACGCAAAAGCTGCTGACGGCCAACGAGCTGGGCACCACGAAACTCGGCGAGATCAAGGGCGTGCTCACCGTGGTCATCGCCACCGCGTTCACCATCGAAGGCATCACGTTCGTGGCGCTGTTCCCCGGCCTGTACAAAGTCAATCATGGCAATGTGCGGCACACGCTGTGGGAATCGTTGTTCTTCGCGGTCATGGCATACAACAACGCCGGCTTCACCCCTGACGGCGCCGGCCTGCATGTCAACAATTGGGCTGTTGGCCTGCCTATCCTCGTCAGCGCGTTCTGCGGCACGCTCGGCTTTCCCGTCCTGCTTAACCTCATGCGCTCATGGCGCAACCATCGTCCGCCGAAGCGTTGGAGCCTGCATACCAAGCTCACGCTGACCACCACGTTCTGCATCGTGCTCGCCTCGTTCACCTGGTTCCTCCTCATGGAATGGAACAACAAACTGCTGTTCGCCACCGAAGGTGTGGAACCGCGGTTGTGGCATGCGATGGTGGCGGCCGTCATGCCCCGCAGTTCCGGCTTCGACCTGTCATGGATGCCGGGCGTGAGCGACGCGACGAAGGTGTTCCTGTCCATCGTCATGTTCATCGGCGGCGGCAGCACTTCGACCGCAGGCGGCATCCGCGTCACCACATTCGCCGTGATTCTGTTGACCTGCCGTGCCGCGTTCACCGGACGCCATGACGTCAACGCGTTCCATCGTCGCATCCATTCGCAAGCCGTCATGACCGCTGTGGCCGTCACCACGTCATGTCTGATGCTTGTCACCGTGGTGTCCATGGCGTTGATGGCCATCACCGGCTGCTCGTTGAGCAACGCGCTGTTCGACACCTGCTCGGCGTTCGGTCTGGGAGGCTATTCGGTCGGCGTGGCCAGCGCTTCTAGTCCAGCGGTCCTGTACATTCTCGCCGCGACCATGTTCATCGGCAGGCTCGGTCCGCTTACCATCGCCTACGCGATCTCCAGGCCGCGCAATGTGGAGCCGGTCCGCTATCCCACCGAGCAGATCGTGGTCGGCTGAGCGGATTCGTCGATACGGTTTCTATACCCGCAACTTCCTATACTTGAATCCGGAACAGAACATCGAAAGGTACGCGAACAATCATGGCTAACAACACCAGAAGCGTTCTTGTGGTAGGACTCGGCCGTTTCGGCAGTTCCGTAGCCACCACATTGGATGCGATGGGACAGGATGTGCTCGCCGTCGACAAGGACGGCGAACTGGTGAACCGCTGGTCGTCGCAGATTCCCACCGTGCAGGCCGACATGACCGATGTGATGGCGTTGGAGCAGATCAACGTCTCCGATTTCGATACGGCGGTCGTTGCCATCGGCGACAGCGTCGAAGCGTCCGTCATCACCGCCGGCAATCTGTTGGACGCGGGCATCTCCGACATTTGGGCGAAGTCGGTGTCCAAGGAGCATGCGCGCATTCTGCAGCGTATCGGCGCACGGCACATCATCAACGCGGAGACCGATGCCGGCAAGCGCGTGGGGCACTTGGTGTCCGGCAACTATCTGGACTACATCGAGCTTGAAGGCGCGTACAGCGTGGTGAAGATCCACACTCCCCCGCATGTCGTCGGTTACTCCATCGAGGATGCGCGCGTGCATGAACGGTTCGGCATCACCGTGGTCGGTGTCAAATCGCCGGGCAAGGAATTCGAATACGGTTCGAAAGAGCTGATTATGCACCGTAACGACGAGCTCATCATCATGGGCAAGCAGGATCAGATCGACAAGTTTTTGAGGGGCTAGGCCCACGGAACATGCAAAAGGCCGGCGGTCCATATGGGATTTTTCATATGGGCTGCCGGCCTTTCATTTTTACGCTATCGATTGGCGGAGAACGGTTTACGCCACTGCATACAGCAGATACTCGATGTTGCCGTGCGTGCCTTCGATCGGTGAGACCGCCGTGGCGCGTACATCCAGTCCGTTGGCTTTCGCGCAGGCGGTGACGGTGTCGAGCGCCTGTTTGCGTAAGGTTTCGCTTTCCACGATGCCGTTTTTGCCGAGGTTGCCTTTGCCGACTTCGAACTGCGGTTTGACCAGCAGCACGACGTGTGCGCCGGGCGCGGCGATGCGCGCGATGACGGGAATCACGTATGTCAACGAGATGAATGACACGTCGGATACGATCATGCTTGGCCGGTACGGCAGATCATCCGCTTCGACGTCGCGGATGTTGACGCCGCTCATTTCGATGATGCGCTCGTTGCCTGCGATGCGCGGGTCAAGCTGGCCGTGCCCCACGTCGAGCGCGATCACATGCGCGGCACCGCGTCGCAGAAGCACGTCGCAGAAACCGCCGGTGGACGCGCCGATGTCGAGGCAATCGAGTCCTTCCGCGGAACGCAGGCCCGTCTGGGAGAACATGTCGAACGCGCCGACCAGCTTGTAGGCTCCACGGGAGACGTAATCGTCTCCCAGATCGGCATCAAGCGTGTCGGCGGCCGTGACTTTGAGCGACGCTTTGGATGCGACGGTGCCGTTCACCCGGACCTTGCCGGATTCGATCAGCCGTTGTGCTTTGGAGCGACTATCCGTGACGCCACGCTCCACCAGCGCGATGTCGAGTCGGACGACGGCACCGGAATCGTCATTCATGTTGCGCATACGCACGTGCGGCAATCAGGCGATTCGGAATTCCGGCACGATCATGCCGTCGACGCTGTGTCCGCGATCCGCCGCATCCCACATGGCGGCGCAGGCCGCACGAAGACCGTCGACGCTGGTGATGTCGGTGACGTAAAGACGATCGCCGTCGACGCGCGCCTGCACGTCGCGGCAGCTCCAAGCGCCAGCCTCATGCACGACTTCGGGGGCCGGCTCGTTAAGTCCGGTCAGGTCCTTGGCGATGTAGGTCGGACGCAGATGCTCCGGAGCGAACATCAGCTCATGCGGATTGGTGACGCCGGTCAGCACGGCCAGGGAATCATAGCCGCCACGGTTGCCGGCTTCGATATCGGTATCGAGGCGGTCGCCGATGGCGAGGCATGCTTCCTTGGCCACTGGTTCGGCACCATCATGCGCGGCAAGCAGTCGGGCTTCGTCGTACATGGCGGATTCCGGCTTGCCTGCGGACGAAACCGGTTCCACACCAGTGGCGTTGATGACGGCCATGATCATGGAACCGCAACCGGGGGCGATGCCCAGCTCACGCGGAATGGTCAGGTCGCGGTTGGTCACGAAATACGTGGCGCCCTGTTCTACGGCGTAGGCGATTTGCGCCATCTGGTTCCAAGACATGTCCGGGTACCAGCCTTGGATGGCCGCGACCGGCTTGTCTTCGGCGGAATCAACCACTTCAAGACCCTGCTTGGCGACTTCCTCACGCAGATGCTGTGCTCCGAGCACGAACACTTTCGCACCTTGCGGCACCGCACGGGCCACCATGCGGGCAGCCACCACGGACGAGGTGATGACCTGCCATGGTTCGACTTCAAGGTCGAAGCCTTTAAGCTGGTCGGCCACCACGGATTGCAGTCGGGAGGAATTGTTGGTGGTGTATTCCACCGTCATGCCGAGGCCTTCGGCCTTGCGGATGCTCTCTGCAGCATGTTCCACCGGATTCTTGCCACGGTAGACCACGCCGTCAAGATCAAGCAGCGCCAGCTGGTAGGCTTCGCTCAGCGGACGGGTTGTGGATTTCAGCATTGTTTTGCCGCACCTCACTCGTTGTCGGAATCGGCTGCGGATTCGACCTCATCCTCAGTCTGGTCGTCTTCGGAGTCGCCCGCGTTTTCGCCGTCACCGGCAGGCTCGTCGTCGGACTCGGCGCCTTCCTTGGCCGCTTCGGCATCAAGCTGGGTCTCATCGTTGGTCTCGCCGTTCTCGTCGACGGCCTCGGAATCGTCCTCATCCTCGTCTTCCGGCGCATACTGGGCGTCATCTTCGGAAATGCCGAGCTTGTCCATAAGCTCGTCGTTCAATTCCTGCATGTCGTATTCGATGACCAGATCGTCGGAGGTCTCGTCCTCTTCGGCATCGGCGTACTGCAGCTCAAGCTTGTCAAGCAGCTGGTCGAGGGCCACGGCCTCATCGGAGCGTCCGGCCTGCTCGAGGAAGTACTGTTCGGCCTGCACCGCACGCATGCGGTATTCGCCGGCCAGGCCCTTGGAACGGCCCAGCGTATGCACGATCTCAATGGCCTTATCCCACAGCTCGAGGTCGCCCAGCGCGCCCGCGTACACGAGGAACATCTCGGCCTTGGATTCGCCGCGCAGATACTTCGCGTCATCGCTCATGGCGGTTTCGATGGCCTTCTTCGGCTCGCCCATGCCACGCTCGCAGTCGGCGATGAACGGCAGATAGTCAAGGAAACCGTTCATGCGGAACGCGGTGCGGAACTCACGCAGGGCAAGTTTGTAATCGCCCTGACGGTAGGCCACGAACGCAAGGGTCTCACGCGCGAAATCAATACGGGAAGCCTGATGCGCCACCCACTTGGCGTGTTCGAGCGCCAGCTCCGGATCCCTTTCCTCAAGCGTGTAGGCGGCGAGGATGTGCAGGCCGATGTTCTCCGCATGTTCCTTGGACAGGCCACGCAGACGCTCACGGTCATCGGTGGACAGCATGCTCCACTCGATGCCCTTCGGCATCTTCGGCTCGCCCGGGCGACGATGCGTGTACGGGTTTTGCGACGGGAAGCTCATCGTGCCGTCGGAATTGCGACGCGGCTTCGACAGGTATTCACCACGCTTCGCCTCGCGGTACTCCATCTTCTCTTCACGGGTGAATTCGCGGCGCTCCTCGCCTTCCGGACGCTGGTCGCGGTCCTTGTGGAAGTCACGACGCTGGTTGTCACGGCGGAAATCCCTGCGACCGCCGTCACGACGGTCATCACGACGGAAATTACGACGCTCGCCATCACGGCGCTCCCCGCGGCGGTCATCGCGGCGGAAGTCTCTGCGATCGCCGTCCTTGTGGAAGTTGCGGCCGCCACGACGCTCACCATCGTCACGGCGGAAGTCACGACGCTCGCCATCGCGGTTGAACTTGCGCGGACCGTTGTGGAAACGACGCTCCTGACCTTCGCCTTCGCCATCGCGATGGAAATCGCGGTCGCCACGACGGTATCCGCCGCCATTGCCCTTACGATATCCGCCCTTACGGTCATCGTTGTGGAAGCCGCCGGACTTGTGTCCGTAGGACTTGCCGCCGTTGCCGCGCGGCTTGAATCCCTTGCCACCGCGGTTACCCGGTCTGCCCGAGCCGTAGGACTTGTGGTTGCCGTAGGATTTGCCACGCGATCCGCGCTGTTCTTCTGCCATGCTGTTCCTTATTGGTCTTGAGATACTTGCGATTATTTACTTACGATTGCCTATGCGTCTCACGCCTGTTCGACGACGCCGAGCGCCTTCTTGCCGCGGCGGATGAGCACGAAACGACCATGCAGGAAGTCACCGTCCTGCAACGTCTGTTCCTCATCCTCCACGCGCGTGTTGTTGAGGTACACGCCACCGGACTTGATGGTCTTGCGAGCCTCGGAAATCGACTTGAACAGGCCTGCCTTCATACCAGCCTCGGCCACACGGTCGCCGGCTGCGACCTTGGCGAATTCCCCATCGACCTTCATGCCGTCGATAGCGGCCTCAAGCGTGGACTCGTCGATGTCCGCCAGATCGCCGCCACGTCCGAACAACGCGCCGGCAGCTTCGATGGCCTGGCGAGTGGCTTCCTCGCCATGCACGAAGCTGGTGACCTCCCATGCGAGGGTGCGCTGCGCCTCACGCGCGCCCGGATTGGTCTTGCTTTCCTCGATAAGCCGTTCGATTTCGGCCTTTGGCAGGAAGGTGAACGCCTTGAGCAGGTTCTCCATCTCGCTGTCGGGACGGTTGAACCAGAACTGGTAGAACTTGTAGGGGCTGAGCATCGTGCCATCCAACCAGACGGCGTTGCCTTCGGACTTGCCGAACTTCTTGCCCTGCGCGTCGGTGATGATCGGGCTGGTGAACACGTTCACGTCCACGCCGCGCACCTTGTGGATCAGATCCAGACCGGAGGTGAGGTTGCCCCACTGGTCGGAGCCGCCGATCTCCAGCACGCAATGGTACTCGTCGAACAGGTGCAGGAAGTCGTTGCCCTGAAGCACTTGGTAGCTGAACTCGGTGAAGGAGATGCCTTCCTCGGAGTTGAGGCGACGGGCCACGGTGTCCTTGGCGAGCATGGTGCCCATACGGAAATTCTTGCCGACGTCACGCAGGAAGTCGATGACGTTCATCGAAGCAGTCCAATCGTAGTTGGACACGAAACGCACCGGATTGCTGCCTTCGGTCTCGAGGATGCCGCCGATCTGCTTCTTCAGACGATCGGCCCAGCCGGCCACGACGTCCTTCGGGTTGAGCGTGCGTTCGCCCGACTGGCGCGGATCTCCGATCAGGCCGGTGGCGCCGCCGACCAACGCGATCGGATGGTGTCCTGCGGCCTGCAGGTGGCGCATGTTGATGAGCTGAACGAGGTTGCCGATGTGCAGGGAGGCGGCGGTCGGATCGAAGCCGCAATAATAGGTGATGGGCTCTCCGTTCAACGCTTCGGCGAGTCGATCCCTGTCAGTGGACTGGGAAATCAACCCGCGCCATTCCAGTTCATCGAGGACGGAATCGAAACCGGCCTCCTTGAAATCGATGACGTGAGCCATAACTGTGCTTTCTCCCTATCGAATTGTGGACATTACCGCGTTTTACGCACCCTACAGTTTCGCAGAAGACGCAGACAGCCGCGTGTGCCGTTTTCCATGTTTTTATCAAAGCGATCACGGAACATGCCGGTTAAAATCGAAAACGGAATCTCATTGACGAGAAGAAGGGAGGCCTGCATGGATCGCAAAGGCATGAAGGCCAATGCAAGGAAAGCCTATAAGAGACACTATTGGATGATAGTCGTCATCTGCCTGTTCGCTTCGGTGTTCGGTGTCGCCTACAGTTCGTCGACATGGTCGGTGAACGCCAGTTCCCCGTCCGCAACCGTGCAGGAGGATGGCACAGCGCAATCCGACAACGTGTCGAAAGTGTTGGAGAACCTGCTTGTCGGCGATGAAAGCCAGGCACGCAGGCAAGTGGAGCACAATCAGGAGCAGATCGTGCAAAACGACACCAATGCCATGATGGGGCGTAAACGCGGCGTGTTCGCGTCTCTGCTCAACTCGTTCTCATCGGGTTCGGTCATTCTGTCGATGGCCGATGCGGCCAATTCCATCGTGCATAATGACGGCGTCGCCGTGGCCGTACCGATCGTCGTGTCCCTGGCCGTTTACCTTTTCGTATGGCTATTCGTCCAGCAGACATACCGGGTGGTCATGATGCGCATGCTGCTTGAGGGGCGGACCTACGACAAACTTCCCGTGAGCCGTTTCCTCTACCCGATCACCACGCGCAAATGGTTGTCGATGGCGAAGGTGATGCTGCTCGAGAACGTGTTCCTGTTCCTGTGGACGTTCACCATCATCGGCGCGTTCATCAAACCGTATTCCTACCGTATGGTGCCCTACATCGTCGCCGAAAATCCGAATATCGGGGCACGGGAGGCCATCAGCCTGTCCAGGCGCATGATGAAGGGTCACAAGTGGGAGTGTTTCGTGGCCGACCTGTCGTTCCTTGGCTGGTGGCTGCTCAATCTGTTCACGCTCGGTTTGAGCGGCATCTTCTATTCCAACGGCTATAACGCGGCGTTTTTCGTCGAATATTACGTGCATGTGCGCGGATTGTCCAAGGATTCGGGATTGGAGGGAAGCGAGCTGCTCAGCGACGAATACCTGTACAGCAAGGCCTCCGCTGAGACATTGCATGCCGCGTATGGTGATGTTGCCGAAACGGTGGAGCAGTTGTCCAGCAATCTTGTTCCGGTGGACAAGCCGAACGGTTTCGTCGGGTTCCTGTCCGAATGGTTGGGCGTGCGTATCCTGCATGCGCGGTCGGTGACCAAGTATGAGGAGTATCGCGAGCAACTGCACCAGATCGATACCGGCAGGGAGATTCTGGACGGCGCTATCTATCCTGGTCGTCTGGCTCCGGCGCCGATGGCGTTCCGGTTCCGCGAATCCCGCACCGTCAGCTCCGATCGCAGCTATTCGTTGGTCAATCTGGTCATGATGTTCTTCATCTTCTGTTTCGTGGGATGGGTATGGGAGGTGAGCCTCGCCTTCATTTCCGAAGGAACGTTCGTGAATCGTGGCACGCTGCATGGGCCATGGCTGCCGATCTATGGCACCGGCGGAGTGATTATCCTTATTCTGCTGAAGAAGTTGAGGAAGAAGCCCTTGTTCGAGTTCCTGGCCGCCATGGTCTTGTGTGGCGGGTTGGAGTACTTCTCGTCCTGGTATCTGGAGAAGACCCACGGAGGACAACGCTGGTGGGATTACACCGGTTATTTTCTCAATCTCAATGGTCGTATCTGTGCCGAGGGTCTGCTGACGTTTGGTTTGGGCGGTTTGGCGATCGTGTATCTGCTGGCTCCTGCATTGGACAACTTGCTGAGTCGTATCGATACAAGAAAGCTCACCGTTGTGGCCGTCGTGCTTCTGGCGTTCTACTGTGTGGACCAGGCGTATTCGGCGCAGCATCCGAACATTGGTGCCGGCATCACCGATTACAAGGGGTCGGCCACATCGCAAGTATCGTAGCCCCTATCCGATGTGATGCATAAAGGGATTTTGCCCCGCCAGCGTGCGCAACGCAGGTTGGCGGGGCAAATCGTTTTTGGACACATGCTATACGACACGTGTGGCCGGTGGAAACTTACTTTCGGCGCAGCATCTCACGCACGGTTTCCATGATCTTGCTGTATTTGGTGGAGTCCGTGGAACGCATGCGTGGGAAGGAGCGGATCATACGACGTTGCTGCCAATTCAACGCGGAAGAGACAAGCTGACGCATATTGGCAACACGTTCCTGCGACGATTCCGACAAATCATGCATCTTCTCGCGGAATTCCTCTTTGCCCCACTGCCAGGAGTCTCCGGCCTTCTCCGCACGCTCCTGCACCGCTTCGCTGAATTTGGCGAGACGCTCGGACAGGCCGACGATGCCCACCACGGTGACGATGGTGTCGATGATAACGACGATGGCGGCGACCGCGCATATCACGTGCACGGCAAGCAGCGGAATCATGGCGGTGAGCCGTTCGACCTGCGGCTGGACCACATCGATGATCAATACTCCGCCGAATCCGAATACGATTGCGCCGAGCAGACAGATGCGGCCCTGGATGTTGAATCGGTAATGGCTGTAATCCCACCATCTGGCGTGGAACAGCTTTTCCATGCCCCAAGAGGTGATGTATTCGAGTATGCTCGCGCCGAATGAGGAGATAAGGAAAATCTCGATGGGATTCGTGAAGTCATGCAACAGCACGATCGCAAGCACCGCGCCGCATCCGTAAATTGGGCACAACGGCCCGTTAAGGAAACCACGGTTGACCCATCGACGTTCCGAAACGGACACGAGAACCGACTCGTACACCCATCCGATGAAAGCGTATAACAGGAACCAAAGGAACAAATATTCGAGTGTGAGCGCCACAGCCATCAGCTCCTGTCCGTCGGTTGTTCGGATGCGGGTTTGTCGAAACGATCGAAAGAGAGCGTTTCCTTCGTGGCGCTGATTTTGTCGGCCGCGGTGACAAGGTATCCTTCGATGTACTTCGGCGGATAGGGAGTCAATGGGAACATGTGATGTTCGATGCTGTCCCGTTCGATCTGGTTGAGTTTGAAATCCCGTATGGCGTTGCGCATGGCCGTTTCACCATGTGTGAATCCGTGTAGCCGATGGGTGCCGTTGTCCCAGTCATGCCAATCGTAAAGGAAGTAATCATGGAGCAAAGCGGCGCGAATCAACGAACGTAGATCAACCCTATTCCACAGGTGCAGTCTGTCTGCCAGCCAGACGGACAGACAGGCCACACGAATGGAATGGGCGAATGTGGTGACCACGCCATGCTGGTAGCAGACCCTTTCGATGGCCATGTGGTCATGTTCCAGAATCTCCCGGCCGTGCGCGTAGACCAGCCGTCGTATCTGCGTGCGCGTCAACAGCACCGCTTTTTGCTCCTTGCTTAATAGGGATTACTTGAGCAGGGATTCGGGCGACTTGTATGCGGAACCGTCGGACACGGAGTTGGCGAAGGCGCGTAGCTGCTCGATGGTGGTCTTAGCGGAAACGATCTGTTCGCGCACGCGCAGCGGGGAGGTGCCTCCCTTGCCGTTGCGGGCGGAGACGGAGCCTTCGGTGGACAGCACTTCACGCACCTGCGGGGCCTTGTCCGCCGGCAGGAAGTCCTTGAACACGTTGATGAAGTCCTCGTCGGTCAAGTCCCACAGCTCCTGGCCACGGTCTTCGGCGATTTTGACGCATGCGCCGGAAAGCTCGTGCGCGTGACGGAACGGCACACCGTTCTTGACGAGCCATTCGGCGATGTCGGTGGCGAGGGCGAAACCGGTCGGGGCTTCGGCTTCGAGGCGTTCCTTGTCGAAGACCATGGTGGCGACCATGCCGGTGAATGCCGGCAGCAGCACTTCAAGCGTGTCCACTTGGTCGAATACGGCTTCCTTGTCTTCCTGCAGGTCGCGCGCGTAGGCTGTCGGCAGGCCTTTCAAGGTGGCGAGCAGGCCAGTCAGGTCGCCGATGAGTCGTCCGGACTTGCCGCGAGTGAGTTCGGCGATGTCCGGATTCTTCTTCTGCGGCATGATGGACGAGCCGGTGGAGTAGGCGTCATCAAGACGCACGAACGCGAATTCCTGGGTGTTCCAGATGATGATCTCTTCGGACAGGCGGCTCAGATCGACACCGGCCATGGCGGCGATGAAGGCGAATTCGGCGACCAGATCACGGCTGGAGGTGCCGTCGATGGAGTTGGCGGTCACCTTGGAGAAGCCCAGCTCACGGGCCACAGCCACCGGTTCGAGTCCAAGGGTGTTGCCGGCGAGGGCACCGGAGCCGTACGGGCTGGCGTCGATGCGCTTATCCCAATCGGCGAGACGTTCCACGTCACGCAGCAGCGGCCACACGTGGGCCATGAGCTGGTGGGCAAGCAGAACCGGTTGGGCGTGCTGCATATGCGTACGTCCCGGCATGACGGTGCGACCGGCTTTTTCGGACTGCTCGATCAGTGTTGCGGCGAGACCGAGCAGCATTTTGGCGATGATGCGGCTGTGGCGGCGCAGCCACATGCGGATGAGCGCGGCGATCTGATCGTTGCGGGAACGGCCGGCGCGGAGCTTGCCGCCGAGTTCGTCACCTGCGATTTGAAGCAGGCCGCGTTCGAGTGCAGTGGCCTCGTCCTCGTCATCCTCGATCGGAGCGAATGCTCCGGAATCCACGCGGCGCTGCAGCTCGTCAAGGGCGTCTTCCATGCGCTGCAGCTCATCGGCGGTCAGCAGTCCGGCGCGGCCCAGTGCACGGGCATGGGCGCGCGAACCGGCGATATCGTCATCGGCGAGTCGCCAGTCGAATTGGGTGGACTTGCTCAGCCGTGCGAGTTCCGGCGACGGACCAGACTTGAAACGGCCGCCCCACAGGGCAAGATGCTCACCATTAGTAGTGCTCTCGGTCATTGTTTTTCCAAATCTCCTTGCAGATATGACTGAGGGAGAGCTTACCAGTCAGGATGGTCCCGACGGTACGCTCTCCCCCATTATCAAGACGATTCACAACGTGAATCCGGATGATGCTTACTCGACGCTGTTCTCCGGGACCTCGATGCCGTTGCCGAACTTGACGTCGCGGGCTGCGGCCACGCGGCTCGGCAGACCATAGATGTCGATGAAGCCGTTGGAGGACTTCTGGTCGAAGCTGTCGCCGGAATCGTAGGTGGCCAGGTTGTAGTCGTACAGCGAGCTGTCGGAGCGACGGCCGGTCACGACGGCGCGGCCACCGTGCAGAACCATGCGAATCTCGCCGGAGACGTACTTCTGGGTGTCTTCGATGAAGGCGTTCAGGGACTGGGTTGCCGGGGAGAACCACTGCGCGTCGTAGACCAGTTCGGCCCAGCGCTTGTCGATGTCGCGCTTGATGCGGTGCTGCTCGCGTTCGAGGCAGCAGTTCTCGAGTTCCTGGTGGGCGGTGATCAGCGCCACTGCGCCCGGAGCCTCGTACAGCTCGCGGGACTTGATGCCTACCAGACGATCCTCAATCAAATCGATACGGCCGATGCCCTGCGCGCCTGCACGACGGTTCATCTCTTCGATGGCCTGCAGCGGAGTGACGTCATGACCGTCGATCTTGACCGGGACGCCCTGCTTGAATTCGATGACGACCTCATCCTCGACCGGTGGGAACGCCGGATCGTCGGTGTAGGAGTAGCAGTCCTTGGTCGGACCGTTCCACGGATCCTCGAGGAAACCGGTCTCGATGGCGCGGCCCCACACGTTCTGGTCGATGGAGAACGGGCTCTTCTCGGTCTGCACGATCGGCAGCTTGTGTTCCTTGGCGAAGGCGATCTCGACGTCGCGGGTCAGAGACAGGTCGCGAATCGGGCTGATGGCCTTCAGCGTCGGGTCGATGGAGGCGATGGAGACCTCGAAACGAACCTGATCGTTGCCCTTGCCGGTGCAGCCGTGGGAAATGGTGTCAGCGCCGAACTGGTGGGCGGCACGGACGAGATGCTTGGAAATCAGCGGACGGGAGATGGCGGAGACCAGCGGGTACACGCCTTCGTACATGGCGTTGGCCTTCAGGGCCTTCATGCAGTATTCGTTGGCGAATTCATCACGGGCATCGACCACGTAGGCTTCGACCGCACCGCATGCCAGCGCGCGCTGCTTGATGGTTTCGAGGCTTTCGCCGCCCTGGCCGACGTCGAGGGACACGGCCACAACATCCTTGCCGGTGCGTTCCTTCAGATACGAAATGGCGACGGAGGTGTCAAGACCACCGGAGTACGCCAGGACGAGACGATTCTGATCGCTCATGGTTTCCCTTTCTAACATCCAACGTTATTCATCAGTATATGCACAGCTCTGTATATTTATGCATATTTGGTGCGTCGTGTCCACTATATGGCTATTCACGCTTTGGAAGCGACATCAAGCAGCCATTGCGCACGCCGTTTGGCGACATCATCCTCGGAGCAGATAACCATGACCGTGTCATCTCCGGCGATGGTGCCAAGCACGCCTTCGATGGGCTGCTTATCGATGACGCTGGCCACATATTGCGCGGCGCCGGATGGCGTGTGCACGACCACGAGATTACGTGCCGCGGCCACGGATGTGACCAGTCCGGACAGTACCCGGCTAATCTGCTGCTCGGTTTTGGCGTCCGGGTTAGAAGCCGGATGTTCATCAATGTTCTGTTTGCCGACGGCGTAGGCCACGGTTCCGTCGGCAAGACGGGTCTTCGTGGCGTGAATCTCATCGAGATCACGGCTCAGCGTGGCCTGCGTCACCTCGATGCCCTGGTCGGCGAGAATCTGCGACAGTTGCGATTGCGAGGTGACGATGCGCGTCAGCAGCGCCTGCTCAATGGCGCTCAGTCGAGCGGTTCGTGTGGCAGGACGATGCAACGCGGGAGTGTGGTCAGTCATCAGACCAGCAGGCTTTCATCGCCACGGGCCTTGCCGGCCAACCAGGTCAGCAACGCCTTCTGGGCGTGCAGACGGTTGCCTGCCTCATCCCAAACCACGGACTGAGGACCATCGATAACCTCGGCGGTGACCTCCTTGCCGCGATATGCAGGCAGGCAGTGCTGGAAGATGGCGTCGTCCTTGGCCTTGGCCATGAGTTCGGCGTTCACCTGGTAATCCCAGAACGGCTTGGAACGGACAGCGTATTCCGCTTCCTCGCCCATGGAGACCCACGTGTCGGTGAAGACGCAATCGGCTCCGGCAACAGCCTCATTCGGATCAGTAGTGACGAGGATGGAGCCGCCGGTCTCAGAGGCAATCGCTTCGGCATCGGCAACGATCTGCGGATCCGGCAGGTATCCGTACGGTCCTGCCACACGCACGTTCATGCCCGCCACAGCGCCGCCGAGCAGGTAGGAGTTGGACATGTTGTTGGCCGCGTCGCCAAGATAGGCGATGGTCTGGTTCTTGAGGTTGTCTACACCGCCGCGATGTTCCGCGATGGTCTGGAAGTCAGCAAGAATCTGGCACGGATGGAATTCGTCGGTCAGTGCGTTCACCACCGGATGGGTGGAGTACTTGGCCATTTCCGCAACACGGTCCTGACCAAAGGTGCGCCACACCACGCCGTAGGCCATACGGTCAAGCACGCGAGCCGTGTCGGCCACCGGTTCGCCACGGCCCAGCTGGGAGCCGGACTTGTCAATGACCAGCGGATAGCCACCGAGTTCGGCCACGCCAATGGAGAAGCTGGAGCGGGTACGGGTACTGGGCTTGTCGAAAATCACGGCGATGCCCTGCGGGCCAGCGAACGGCTGGTGATAGAAACGGTTCTTGTGGAACTTGATGGCCAGTTCCAGCACCTGCTTCTGTTCTTCGTGGTTCAGATCGTCATCGCGCAGCATATGGCGCAGTTCAGGGGTTGCCATTGGTATAGAGGCTCCTTTCAAATTCTTCGGGTTCGTCCGAGATCAGTCGTTAGGCAGGTCGGACGGAATCTTGGCGAGGATGGACACCGCTTGATCGACGTCCTGAGCAGTGATGACCAGCGGCGGGGCGAGACGCAACGCATTCGGAGCCACCGCATTGACGATGAGACCGTGTTCCAAAGCCCAGTTCATGGCCGCATGCGAGCAGGGGTGGGCAAGTTCGATGGCGTCGAGCAGGCCACGGCCACGCACGGAGACGAATAGCGGATTACCGCAGGAGGCGATACCGTCGCGCAGCTGCTTGCCGCGTTCTTCGGCGTTGTCCACGAGGTTGTCCTCTTCGATGACTCCCAGCGTTGCCAATGCCGCCGAAGCGCCCAATGGATTGCCTGCGAAAGTGGAGCCGTGGGAACCCGGGGTGAACAGCGCGGACAGTTCGGCGCCGAAGGAAATCATGCCGCCCATCGGGAAACCACCGCCAACGCCCTTGGCGAAAGTGACGATGTCCGGGGTCACACCGCCGGAAAGATCCTCACGCTGGAAGGCGAACCATGCTCCGGTGCGTCCGATGCCGGTCTGCACTTCGTCGATGATGAGGAGCGCCTTATGTTCGTCGCATAGTTTGCGGGCGGCCTTCACATAGTCCGCTCCGAGCGGCATCACACCGGCCTCGCCCTGGATAAGCTCCATGATGACGGCCGCGACCGGCCCTTTGCCGTACTTGCCTTGGCCGGTTTCGGCGAAAGCGTCGTGCAAGGCTTCGACGTTGCCGGCCTCCACAAATTCGATGTTCGGTACCAGCGGCTCGAATTTCTCACGGATGGCGGGCTTCCACGTTGCGGACAGCGCGCCCATGGTGCGGCCGTGGAAGCCGTGGGTCATGGAGATGATGCGTGCCGGTTTGCCGCCGATCTCAGGCGACGCGCCCGGCAGGGTGCGCCCGTAGAGCTTGGCGAGCTTCAGCGCCGCCTCGTTACCTTCCGCGCCGGAATTGCCGAAGTAGACGCGGGAACCTTCCGGAGCGCCCGCGAGCTTGACGAGTTTGGCGGCGAGCTTGATCTGCGGTTCGGTGGCGAAGTAGTTGCTCACATGCGCGGCCTTGGCGGCCTGCTCGCTGACGGCCTTCACCCACTTCGGATGGGCGTATCCGAGTGCGTTGACGGCGATGCCTGCAAGGAAATCGAGATATTCATTGCCGTCGACATCCCAGATGTGGGCGCCCTCACCGTGGTCCATCACGCGCAGGGGCGTGCCAAACACGTTCATATGCACCTGGGAGTACTCTCCCAGCCACTTGGCATCTTCAGTGCCGAGTGTTTCCAGTTGTTCAGTTGCCATAGGAACTCCTCATTTCAATACCGTCCTCGGGCACGACCATGGTGCCGATGCCGTCGGTGGTGAAGATCTCGTTCAGGATGGAATGCGGTTTGCGACCGTCGATGATATGGGCCCGCGGAACGCCTCCGTCGATGGCGCGCACGCAGGCTTCCATCTTCGGACGCATGCCGCTTTCCAGGTCGGGGAGCATATCGCGCAGATTCTCCACGCCGATGCGGCCAATCAGGGAGTCACGGTCCGGCCAATCGGCATACAGACCGTCGACGTCGGTCAACACGACCAGCTTGCTGGCCCCAAGGGCCGCGGCAAGGGCGGCCGCGGCGGAGTCGGCGTTCACGTTGAGCACTTCGGTGGCATCGTCTTCATTCGGCGCCACGGAGGAGACCACCGGAATACGTCCGGCGTTGATTAGATCCTCCACGGCGGACGCGTCGACGCTCACCACGTCGCCGACCAAGCCGATATCGGTGGGTTTGCCGTCAATGACCGGTTTGCGCTGCATGGCCGAGAACAGGGCGCCGTCCTCGCCGGACAGTCCGACCGCGAATGGACCGTGCGCGTTGATCAGGCCAACGAGTTCACGGGACACCTTGCCTGTCAGCACCATGCGGACCACATCCATGGCTTCCGGAGTGGTGACACGCAATCCGCCCTTGAATTCGGACTTGATACCCAGGGCCTTAAGCATTTGGGAGATCTGCGGACCGCCACCGTGCACCACGACCGGGTGCAGTCCCACCTGGCGCAGGAACACCATGTCTTCGGCGAAGCAGGCTTTCAGATGATCGTCGATCATCGCGTTGCCGCCATATTTGATGACGATGCGTTGTCCGGCGAATTCCTCCAGCCACGGCAGCGCTTCGATAAGCACTTCCGCCTTCTGGTCGGCGCGCAGGTCGGTGTGCACGTCGAAGTGGAATCCAGGTCCTTTGAGTTCTTTGGCCATTCCTATTCGATCAGCTTTCGTAGTCAGCGTTGATGTGTACGTATTCGTGGGTCAGATCGTCGGTCCAGACGGTCGCTTCCGCTTCTCCGGCGTTCAGGTCGATGTCGATGTGCACCTCGCGTGGGGTCATGTCCACTTCGGAGCGGTCGCGTCCGGCTCCGCCGTTTTCGCAGATGCGTACGCCGTTGACGTCCACCGTGACCTTTTCGGAATCGTATGGTGCGACGTCGGACGGCACGGTGCCGAGAGAGCTGACGATGCGGCCCCAGTTCGGATCGTTGCCGGAGATGGCGCATTTGAGCA
>ERZ772885.812-NODE-812-length-21146-cov-18.011616_pt1 | contig 21146 bp, 24 predicted proteins | sample MGYA00580580_ERZ772885 | MGnify/ENA primary metagenome ERZ772885 (study PRJEB29015, sample SAMEA2737673) | human gut metagenome | biome: human gut; feature: human-associated habitat; material: faeces | place: China | collected 2012 ...
AAAGGGGTGATTCACAAGAGGGTGGAAACCGCAGGTGTCTACCCTCTTGTGCCCCGGCCGGGCAGGCCATGTCCCGCTGAATCTCAGCGAAAAACTCACAAATCCTGAATATTCATCTTCTCGATCTGCTTTTTGCGGTTCATCCCTCTGCGGCAGAGGAAATATACCGCCATCAGCACGATGGTCGGCAGCAGCGTGAGGAACACGCGCAGGATGACGTTCAAACAGCCCGCCGCAAGCGTTTCCGCGCCGAAAAACGCGACTGCTGCCACGTTCGGCAGGACGAACAGCTCGCCCAGAAACAGAATGCCCGGCAGAACGAGTCCCGGCACTTTGTTCTCTCGTCTGGAAAGATATACCTCGAGTGCGATGGCACCCACGCTCACGAGCAGCAAAATCACGCACGCGATAATGATGGTTTTGGTTGCAATCAGCATTATTTATTCCCCTCTCTCAGCTTTTTGTACTCGTTGATGAGCAGCTTCGCCGTGTCAAAATCCAGCTTGTCCTTGACCGCAAGACGCTTGATGAGCGCGATATACGGCTCCTCGTCCGCCTGCTCGCCAAGCCTGATCTTCTGTATCAGACGGTCCAGACGCAGGCGCACGGTCGGGTAGGTCACGCCGTAAATGCCCGCGACCTCCTTGAGCGAACCCGACGCCAGCACGAATTTTTTGATGAACGACACGTCCTCCTCGTCCAGCGATGCAAGCCACTCCGGCATTACCTCGATTGCCACGGCTATCACTTCCTTTCATTGTAACTTCATTATAATATTAAATTATATTAAAGTCAATCTTTAATTTTATCAAAGTCCGGAAATAAAAAAACGGCACACCGGGAGATTCTCTCCGGTATGCCGTTTGCTGTTTCTTACTTACTTTTCTACTCGTTTCTGGAACGCCAGACGTTCTCCGCGCCCGTTTTCCAGCTCAATGACACCGCAATAGGTATAGCCGAGCTTGTTCAGCAGACCCTGCATGGGCTTGTTGTTCGCGTGCGTGTCGATGCGGATGTTGCCGCACTGCTCCATGCACCAGTTCATGCAGAACGAAGCTGCGCCGTGCGTGCCCTTTGCCGCCGCGATACGGTGGACAACGCCGTACGGCGCATCGTCCAGCCAGGCGCCGCCGCGAATGACGCGATAGGTCGGCTCGCCGTCGGTCGTAAACGCAAAGGTCGCTGCGATTTTGCCGTTGTCCTCGCAGACGTAGCTGCGGTGCAGTGCAAGATCCTTGTCCAGCATTTCCCGCGTCGGGAATCTGTCTCCCCACTGATCGGGATTGCCGTTTTCGCGCATAAATGCCCGCGCGTCCGCAAAAATTTCCTGCATCGCCGGAAGATCCTCCGGCCGGGTGTGTCGAATCTGCATTGTTATTCCTCCTTCAGCCATTCCGCGCAGAGCGCCTGCCAGCGGTTTATATGCCGGTCGGGCACGCGCCCTTTCATCGGGTCGGCTGTCTCCAAATCCGCAAGCGCGAGTCCGTGCACGCCGTGCGGGAACAGGTGCAGCTCGTGGCTGATGTTCTCTCGGCGCAAAGCTGCCTCGAGCAGCAGCGTGTTCTCGACCGGAACGGTCGCGTCCGTCAGGGTGTGCCACAAAAAAGTGCGCGGCATGTGCGCGGAAACCAGCGTTTCCAGCGAAAATCTCCGCTGTTCCGCAGCATTTTCACCTGCCAGACGCACAAAGCTGCCGCGGTGTGCATACGCTCCCGCCGAGACCACCGGATAGCACAACACTGCCGCATTCGGTCGGTGCGCCTGCAGATCCGTGCCCGTGGGAAACCAGTCTGCGTCGTGCCACGTCGCCGCCAGCAGTCCTGCCAGATGGGCGCCCGCCGAAAATCCGCCGACCGCAATGCGGTCTGCCGCGATGCCGAGCTGTGCCGCGTGTTCTCTCACCCAGGCGACAGACGCGGACAGCGTGTGCAGCGGCTTCACGCCAAGCGGCACCTCCGTGCAGTCGTACTCGAGCACGAACGCTTCCACGCCGTCCCGCGCGAATGCACGCGCGACCGGTGCGCCCTCCCGGATGGAGCAGTATTCGTAGCCGCCGCCCGGGCACAGGATGAGCGCAGGCTTATTCCGTCCGGCCGGTGCCGGAAAATGTGTCAAAACGCCGTGATCGAGCCGCAAAACCTCTTTCATCGCGCACCTCACACGTTGTAGCGGTTGCGGATATCAATGCACGCAAGAATGCGGTCGGTCTCCGGCTTTTCGCCTGCCAGCAGGTAGTCCATGAGCAGCTCGATCGGACGGGCGCCCTGCAGGGCGGCATCCTGATCGATCAGGAAGTCGATGAGTCCGCGGCGGACATTGTCCGCATTTGCCGGAATCAAATCGTGGCAGATCAGGTGCACCTTGCCCTGTAAACCCAGTTCACGCAGCGCGTCGCACGCACCGAGCTGACCGTTTACCGAAACGTACACGCCGCGCAGCGACGGATGCTCCTGCACGGCGCGGCACACAATATCATGCGCCAGCTGCTGATCGTCCCCGCAGGTCTGCGGCGGCAGCAGGCTCAAACCGAGGAAATTTGCGGCAGCCTCGGTCTGAAAGCCGTCCACACGCTGCTGATGTGACCAGTTGTTTTCCTGACCGGCAACCAGCAGGACTTCCCCGTGACCGGCGAGCAGCAGGTCCATCAGACCGGCGCTCATGCGTCCGCACGCGAAATTGTCCACGCCGACATAGCACAGGCGGCCCGAGTCCGGCAGATCCGAGTTGAAGGTAACGACCGGCATGCGCCCGGACAGCTCCTGAATACGGGCGCGTATCCGCTCGTCCTCCGCCGGAGAAAGCGCGATGCCCTGCACGCCTGCCTCGAGCAGCTCGTCGATCACGTCCAGCTGCTGCTGTGCATCAATGCCCTCAAGCGGCCGCACAAGGACCTCTGCGCCGGTGGTGGTAAAGTGCGCCGATGCGCGTTCGATCTCCTCAAATACCGTGTGCATGAACATGGTCTCGACCGACTGGACGATCACGCCGATCCTGATCGGGTTTTTCGCGCGTGCCAGCATGCGTCCCGCACGGTTCGGGCGGTAGCCTCGCTCTGCCGCAATGCGGCGCACGCGTGCCGCAACCTTGGGATCGACGCGTCCTCTGTCGTTAAGTGCCCGATCCACCGTACCGCGGGAAACGCCCGCCAGCGCAGCGATTTCTGCCAAAGTGACTGCCATGAATTTTCGCTCCTACATACCGCGTTGCGCGGTGTCATTCCAAAGGCACCACCACACAATTTGACTGCGGTGCTTTGTGGAAATTTTGCGCTCTGACTTTGTTACGATTTCTTGCAATACATCAAGTATTGCTGCGAAACCGTGCCGCGTCAGAACACAAACTTTACTCACAAATCACTCTTGTCCAATTATGTGGCGTTACCTTTTTATTTTACACGTTTTGAACGAAAATTGCAAATGCAAATCAGTGAAATCGACAGAAATCGGTCAATCGTCCAGCAGTTCGCCCTTGATGGAAATGGTCTTCACCTGCCACGGCAGCAGCTTGCCGCAGTTCTGCAGCGCGGTGCGGACGGCGTATTCCAGTCCGCCGCAGCACGGCACCTCCATGCGGACAACGGTTACGCTTTTGATATTGTTCTGACGGAGGATTTCGGTCAGCTTCTCGCTGTAATCCACATCATCCAGCTTGGGACAGCCGACGAGCGTTACCTTCCCCCGGATAAAATCCTGATGGAAATTTGCGTACGCGTAAGCGGTGCAGTCTGCCGCGATGAGCAGGTTTGCGCCGTCAAAATAAGGCGCATTCACCGGCACGAGCTTAATCTGCACCGGCCACTGGCGCAGCTGGCTCGGCATCGGAATGAACGAGGCCGGCTGATTGACCGGGACGCGTTCCATGCTCCGTGCCATGCTGCCCGGGCATCCGGTATGCGGCTGAGATTTTGCCTGCATATTGGCCTGTACAGCGGCTTCGTCATAAGCGGCGGCTTCGCGCTCGACGAACGAGATGGCGCCGGTCGGGCAGACCGGCAGGCAGTTGCCGAGGCCGTCGCAGTAGTCGTCGCGGAGCAGAGTGGCCTTGCCGTCCACCATGCCGATAGCGCCCTCGTGGCAGGCGTGGGCGCACAGGCCGCAGCCGTTGCATTTTTCTTTGTCGATTTCGATAATTTTGCGAATCATAGTGTTTTCTCCTTATATATCCTGTTTCTTGTCTTGAGATGGTTCCGCTGGGGCCAGCGGGGGGGCCGCCTACCCGGCGGGGGCACAAGAGGGTAGACACCAAGGTTTCCACCCTCTTGTGGATCACCCCTTTCCTATGAGGGCACGGCGAAATTTGCAGAGCTGAGACTCGCCAAGGAACGAGCGTACTGCTCATCTTCCGTAGGGGCGCACAGTGTGCGCCCGTGTCCCGACATATTCGCAGTGTCGGATACCGTTCTGCTACACAGGTCGGCTACTTCCAGCAGGCGCGGCATAACCGTGCCGCGCAATTCGTAAGCGCGTTATGATAGACAGCACCTACGAAGATAAATGCTACCGAACGCCTACATTCGCAGGTGCCGTGCGGTGCAACGTGCCAAAGAGTTGCGCGACACTGTTATGTCGCGCCTGCGAAGACTTTCCGGTCTGTGTAGCAGTACGTTATCTGACACTGCGAATCGGTTACGAAAGACACGGTAGAAAAAATCCTCTGCCGTACCCCTTTTCGCAACGGTCACATGTCGGTAATCTGCGCCAGATTAGGAAGCAAGGGAAAGGTAGGAGTTCAAAGAGGAAGGGAAACCGCAGGTGTCCCTTCCTTTTTGCCCCAGCGGCGGGTGCCGCAACGTTCCCGCCGTCCGCAGACGGCGAATCCCCCTGCTGAGGTTCAGCGAAAAACGCCCCGCCCGTTAGGAGCGAACACGCTGACGCAGTTCGTGTGCCCCGGTCACTCTGTGTCAAGAGAAAAGGAAAACGGCACAGCTTACGCCATGCCGTTTCTGTTTTACGGATTCTCCGCCGGAGCATTCGTCCCATTCGCCGTATTCGGCTGCTTCGCCGCATTATTGTTTTCTCCGGTCACGGCGTCTGCGCCGTCACGGATAGCGTTGCCGGCCTCATCCACCGCGTCTCCGACGGCATTGCCTGCATCGTCCACGCCTTCGCGGACGTCATCACCGACGGTATTCGTATTGGTGTCGTGCCGCTCATCAACAGCGTTGTTGGTGCCATTGTTGGTGCCATTGCCGTTGTCTGTGCCGTTATCCTTGTTGTTGCTGCCGCAGCCGCAGACGAACAGCATCGTCAGCGCCGCCAGCAGGGCGATCAGCTTTTTCATAGCAGTCCCTCCTAATCTGTTTTCGTTAGTATGAGACTGCTTTTTCAAATTTATGCACCGAAATCAATTTTTTTGAGGTGATGTAACACGACCGAGCAGGTCAGTCCCGTCACCAGTCCGAGCGGCACGCTCATCACGAGCAGGAACGGCAGATATGCGATCACGGCCCAGTTTTTCAGCCAGATCACAGCCGCTGCCATCTGCCCGATATTATGCGCCGCAGCGCCGCCTACGCTCACGCCGAACAGTGAGCAGAATTTGCCTTCGGCTTTGAGCAGGATTCCCATCACGATGAGCGACAGCAGGCCGCCGAACAGCGAGAACAGGAACGCCGACACGCTGCCCATCAGCAGCGAGGAAATGGCAACGCGCGTTACCACGATGGCGAATGCGTCTCTCGCGCTCAGCCGCGTGAGCGCAAACAGCGTCACCACATTCGCCAGCCCTAATTTGACGCCGGGCACAGGCACGATGGCATCCAGTGGGAACATGCGCTCGACCAGCGAGAGCACGACGGCCACCGCCGCCAGCATGCCGCAGAGCGTCAATCGTTTTGCATTTTTCATGTGCTGCACCCCTTACGATACCACAGCGTCGATGCCGCTGTCATTCACGCCGACTAGCTTGAGCACCACGCGGTGCGGCAGACAGACCGCCGCCTGTCCGGCATGGGTAAGTGTACCGGTGCGCACGCACACCTGATCCCGACAGTCCGCGTCCGCCATTTTCGCTGTTTTGCCCGAGAGCACAATGGTGTTGCCGTCCAGCTTGATCGTGCGGTCGGTCGCGTCGGTCAGCTGTACCCGCTCGATGAGCGTATCGTTCTGCCAGACCTCAGCGTACAGCTTGTCGCCGGAGCTGTGAAACGTCAGCGCTGCCGCCAGCACGCCTGCCATCACCAGAACCGCGCCGATGATGATAAAATCACCGAATTTCAGCTTATTCCGCATAGGTGTATCCCTTTTTCTCGCCGAGGAACTCAAACGTGCAGTCCCCTGTCTTGGATGTGGTGTACACCTGTTTGTCCGAGGTGATGAACACGGCCGCAATCTCGTTCTCCTCGCAGAATTTCATGCCCTTATCCAGACCCATGACGAACAGCGCCGTTGTCAGCGCATCCGCCTTGGTCGAACAGGGATCAATGACGGTCACGCCGCGCAGGCCGCTGTCCGCCGGATACCCTGTTGCGGGGTCAAAAATGTGGTGGTAGCGTTTGCCGTCCTTTTCAAAAAAGCGCTCGTAATCACCCGAGGTAACAACCGAGCCGTCACGCAGCGACACCACCGCAATCGAGTCCGTGTTGTCGTCCGGATCGGCAATGCCGATGTTCCAGTTGTCCGTGCCGCTGTCTGCGGTTTTGCCGCCGTACATCTCAATATTGCCGCTCAGCCGCGCCAGAACGTGCCACTGATCCGAGGTATCGCTCTCCGCCATTTCGTGCACGATGTCGCCTGCGTAGCCCTTGCCGATACCGCCCAGATCGACCTGTGCGCCGTTCAGCAGCTGCACCTGATTGTTGCCGAGCAGCTTGACGTTCTGATAGCCGACATGCGTCAGCGCTTCATCAATCTCGCTCTGCGCGGGCACACGCGCGTTGTCCGTGCCGATGCCCCAGAGGTCGGTCAGCGGCGCCATCGTCGGGTCAAACGCACCGTTTGTCATTTCGGCGTACTCGAGCGCTTTCTCAAGCGCGGTGTATGTGTCATCGCTCACCTCGGTCGGCTGACCGTTCGCGTGATTCAGCTTGTAGAGATCGCCCGCCTGCTGCGTGCACGAGAGCGCCGCGTCCAGCTGGTTGACGCGCTGCTCGATCTTGATCGCCATGTTCTCTGCCGCGCTTTCGCTCTTTTCGCTCGACACATCGACCGACATATAGGTGTCCATCGCGAAAAAGTCCTCGGTGGTAGTGTAAAGCTGTGCACTGCTGCCGCTTGAGCCGCAGCCGGACAGCGCAAGCAGCAGCATCGCCGCTGCAAGATAGCGTTTCATAGCATTGCTCCTTTGTTTATACAATACGAAATCACTGTACATTATACCGCACGTTCCCGCAGCGCGCAAGTATCATATAAGACAAAAAAACAGCACCGAACCGTCGGCTGTCGCGAAACTACAGTTTCGCCGACAAGCAGGAACGGACCGTGGGCCGTTCCAAAGTCGTCCGAAAGTTCCTATACAGAAACTTTCTCCCTCCAGAAGTTCAAAAAGGGTGATACATGCTCCCCCTTTTTGAGCATTTGCAGAGCAAATGCTATTTCATGCGCGCTGCCGCGCGATACCTGAAACAACAAATCTTAAACTCTAGGTATAAAAAACAGCACCGAACCGTAAAGTTCGATGCTGTTCTCGTATCAGGAAGAAAAATCAGAGGTTCAGCTCTTTCTTCAGAGCCTCGATCATTTCCTTGTACTCCTCGTCCTTCAGGATAACCGGCTCCGGATTGGTGATGGCAAAGCTGCCGCCGAACTCAAAGCCGCCCTCGTACTTCGGTACGATGTGGAAATGCAGGTGCGGATTGCTGTCGCCGAACGAACCGAGGTTGATCTTGGTGCAGCCCCACAGCTTCTTAATAGCGCCGGAAGCAGCAGCCAGATCTGCACAGTAATCGTTGCGCTCCTGCTCGTCGCACTCGCACAGCTCCTTCTTATGGCTCTTGAGCGCCAGTGCGCAGCGGCCCTTGTGTGCCTGATCCTTGAACAGGTACAGGGTACCTGCCTTCATGTCGCCAACCTTAAACATGATTGCTTCGCGGCCCTCATGGTGCTCATCACAGTAAAAACAGCCCATTGTTATGATCTCCTTCATGTATAAATTCTCCGGCAGGTCACACCCTGCCGTAATCTATCTTTATTATACAACGCCCCGACCGGGATTTCCACTGTTTTTTATATTGCGTACAAATTCGTATCCCACGCCGGAACATAAGGATGGTGACGCAGATACAGCCGGTAGCTCGGCTGCAGCGCATGGATGAGCAGCGGCAGCTGAAAGAAGTCCTCGCTGCGGTGATAGGCAGCAATGTTCAGCTTGGGCGCGTACTGCCGAATGGTTTTCTCGGCACCGGCGATGGTTTCGCGCTCTGCGCCCTCCACGTCCATTTTGAGATAGGTGCACGGGCAGCCGGACAGCACGCTGTCGAGCGCACGCATCTGCGTCTCTTTGCCCTGCCCCGCTACGCGGGACTGACGGCCTGCCTGATCGGTGAAGCATTTGACCGTGTCCTCGTTCCACGCGCCTGCCTGCACGAGCGTAACATCGCCCGTGATATTGGCACTCGCCCACTCATTCAGCTTGCGAAAGCTGCGGCGATCGGGTTCGAGGGCGGTAACGGACGCAAACCTGCCGTCCGTGTAGTGCAGCAGCTCGCGGATGGTGTCGCCGTTGTATGCGCCGAGGTCGGAGAAGTGCTCCTCTGCGGTCGGGCGCAGGAGATTATGAAACACCTCATCCTTGTCGGATTCGCTGTGACGCAGGTATTCCATTTTGCCGGACAGCTTAAAGCGCACGGTGTCGAGGAAAACCTCGCGCGACAAATCATCCGCCAGAAGATCATACGCCCGCTGCATTTCGTCCCGGTGCATGCGCACGAAATCCTCATCGAACAGCGGTCCCTCGACCACCGGAACGTCCGGCGCCACCACGTCATATTTGTCCTCGAGGGCATACATCAGCTGCAGCACCTCCGGCCGCTGGCTGGCGAACGCGATGACAATTACAATGTCCTCGCCAAGCTCGGCTACCGTGTCCGACAGCTTGCGCACACAGAACCCGTGGAACAGGTTGCCGCGGGCAAATTCGTCGCTCGCAAACACCGCGGATGCGCGAATGCCCAGACGGTCAAACTGCGCGAGTATCTTGTCTGCGCCGTCGCCCATGCCGTACAGCGCGATTGGGCGCGTTTCTTCCTGCAATCGGCGCCAGACCGACTGCTCTACTGATAAAAAGTCCATAATTTCTCCCATTCTATATACAAATGACATTTATCTAACTTTTACCGCAGGGCGAGTCACTCCAGAGTGGCTTCTCTTGCCCTACGGTAATTGTTCAATCCAATCTGCAGAATTGATATTGTGCTAACCGGATAAAACGGACGCGCAATGCGCGCCCCTACAATATTTTACATGGTACAGCATAATAAACCGACCGGAACACCGTATCTGTTTTCTCCCTACTATTATACGAAAACCGTCTGCGGATTGTAAAGCCAAAATTTTACCCCTTTCCCCGTTGCGGTTTTCACTGTGTTCATATATAATTATATATTAGTGAATGAGAGGTGTGTGGTGTTATGTCCAAACCGAACGGTATTCTGGCAATGAATCCGGAAAAATACCGCGAGATCGACGGCGTTGTGTTCGATGAAGCCAGCTATGCGCGGCATTGCCAGCCGAAAACCGAAGAAGCACCTGCTCCCGAGACCGCACCCGAAGCAAGCGAGCCGGCACAGTCTGCCGCACCAGCACCTGTTTTCGCGGTGGACCCCTACCCGGAGGGCTGGTATCCGGCCGATGACGAGCGCCCGCCGGTGCCCATCATGGGCGGCGCTGTCCCCTCGACAGCGGGTGAGGAAACCGTTGTCTCCGCATCCGGTGAAACTACCGTTATACAGACCGTTTGCGTGCCGTGCGGCTCAGGCTCCGGCTCGTATGTGACCTCGTACACCACCTCTTACCGCACCAGTTATTCCGGTTCCGGATCAGGTTCGTTCCGGTTCGGTTCCGGCTCGTGCCCGGTCGGCGGCTACGGATTGGAGCTGATCTGATGCAGGCGTTCCACTCCAACTGGACAAGACCATTTTTCATCCGCAATCCCCATATGGAATACCGAATCGAGCCGTTTGAACTGCTCACGACCGCGCTTTCCGCGCTCGAGTGGCGCAGAGAGAACGGTTCGATCCGCATGATCTGCGACACACCTGCCAAGCGTTATTATGAATCGCTCGGGCTTTGTTTTTTGTGGGATGACGGCGTGTATCCCCTGTTGGACACCATGCCCGAGGACATAAACGCCACAGCCTTCTGGGCGGCCGGCAAGCTGTACGCGCTCTCCGCCGTGCCATCGCCGTGTGTGATGCTTGATACAGATTTCATCTGCTGGAAATCCATCAGCAATCTGCTCGACAGACCGGACACCGCAGCCATCCACCGCGAGGACATTATGCCGTCCATCTATCCGGATCAAACGGCATTCGCCCAAACCGAAGGCTTCCCGCTTGATTCATTTGACTGGACGGTACAGCCGTTCAATACCGCGCTCGCCTATTTCGGCAATGACGAGTTCCGACGGTACTACACGGACACCGCCATCCGCTTCATGCGCTGCTCACCGGATGCCGACGACACACTCACCTACATGGTGTTCGCCGAGCAGCGGCTGCTCGCCATGTGCGCCGAGAAAAAGCACGCGCACGCGGCTGCCCTCAGTGACCTGCCTGCGCTGTTCGGCGGTGCGCAGAACGGATATTTTACCCATATCTGGGGCTTCAAGCAGCAAATGCGGGAGAATCCCGAGTTGTATGAGGATTTCTGCAGACGGTGTGCCGCAAGGCTGCAGAAGGACTTCCCGGAGGAATCCAAAACGATTGCGAAAATTGCAGAATTATCTCCGTTTTTTGCATAAAAAAGACAGCCTGTCGGCTGTCTTTTGCTTTTTGTTTACGGAAAATGCAGCTATGTTCATTCTCCATTCAGAATTTACCGCTTCTCCCATGTCCCGAACTGCTGGTATGGCTGATGCTGCCGGAAAATCCGGCTCCGCCGTGACCGCCGCCGGTCGAGTTGTTATTATTGTCATTCCGCGGAATCTGCCGCCGCTTCTGCGAGGTATAACGGTAAATATCGCGGCTGAGCGTCAGATTGAGACCGCCGTTTCCCACATACTGGTTTGCGGTTGTCTGTGTACGCACGGATTTCATCTGCGAACGGAACACCATGCACACGATCAGCGCCGCCACGCACGAAATGAGCAGCGACAGGCCGAATGCACCGCCGAGCGAAAACGAATCGTCCGCTGTGTCTTCCTGCGTACTGTCCGAAATCTCGACCTCATTATGCACCGGCACACCGGCTTCGCCGCCTTCGGCGACATGCTGCAGATACCACTCACAGCCGGAAACGAAGTCCGAAAAGCCGCCGTACCAGTCGTCGTTTCCGAAATTATCCAGGAAATACTGCTCCAAATCCTGCTGGACCGCATCGCTGAAAATCTCTTCGGCTTTCGCACCGTGCGCATAGGTCGCAAAATCGCGGTCATCCAGACTGATGAGCAGCGCCACGCCGTCGCCGTCCTCGCTCGCACCCAGATCAAGCTCGTTGTAGAGCTGCTCCGCCGCATCGTAAGCGCCGTCGCCGTACGGCGTGTAGTCGTCAATCGTGATGATGCCGACGCCGATGCTGTACTTCTCCGCGATCGCCCTGGTCTTTTCCTCGAGCGTGTCAATCTGGGTCTGCGTCAGCACCTCTTCATAGTCGAACACGCGCGGCTTGTCTGCCGATGGGTCAATGGAATCCGTGCCGCCGAGCTGTGCGGTCTGGTCAGTTTCCTCCGTCTGGGTGGTCGCGGTGTCGCTCTCATCCGTTATATCGTCCTCAACCGCAAAGGCCGGAAACAGCAGCAAAAGCACTGCCAAGAGCGCAGCCAGACGCAGTTTTCTCTTGTTTTTCATCTACGCCGCCTCCTTACAGAAAATACAGCAGCGCCGTCAGCACCGCAGTCATAGGCGCGGCAACGGCGGCAAACAGACCCCAGAACCGCTTTCTGTCCACCGGCAGGTCACCGACCATGCGTCCGGTCTGACCGTTCATCGCAAACATGTAATTCTTGCCGTTCCAGCGGGTATTCAGCATCCAGACCGGCAGCAGCGCGTAATGCACGCCGGTGCGTTTGAGGTGAATGTCCTCGCCGGTCGGCGTGACCGAGGTATACGGACGGCCGTTTCGCGCGGTCCCCTGCAGCGCATCCGACAGCGACTGCCGACAGCGTTTGTCCGCGCGGCTGCTGCTCTCCTCGATGGAAACATCGAACTTATCCGCGAAAAATCCGGGCAGATAGGCGGTCGAAAACGGCTTCAGGCCGGCATAATCAAACGGCTCGATGGAATCCATATAATCATCCGGCATCTTGCGCGATGCATCCACCGGCACGCGGCTGAACGGCAGCGTACCCGCGCGCTGAACCTCGTAAAAGCTGGTCTCGGTGATTTCCGTGTCTCCGTGACGGAACACGCGCGTGGTCGTTGCCATGTAATTCGCGCTGCCTTCGGCTTCGCCGTCAAACAGCCAGAACGGCACATAAATGCCGCGCAGCTCCTCGATATGGTTATTATCGCGGAACAGCTTGGGCAGCAGCAGCTTTCCCTTGTAATGCTGCTTGAGCGCGGAAACCGCATCCTCCTTGCTCAGCTTGAACGGCAGTATGTAGTCCGGCTTGAGAATGCCGCTGAACTGCTCGGGAATGACGGTCGGGTTGCCGCAGTACGGGCACGAGGTCGCCGCCGTGGTCTCCTCGCAGATCAGCTGCGCACCGCAGGACGGACAGCTGTATACGCGCATCTTGTCCGCGTCCGTGCCCCAGTCCTCATCTGCGGAGGATTGCCATTCGCCGGTGTCGCTCCCCGTCTCCGGCTGAGACGCGGCCTGCTGTTCCTTTTCGGCGTACAGCTTTTCGATCTCTGCCGGGTCAAATGACGAGCCGCAGTAGTCGCATTGCAGCCGTCCCGTGGCGCCGTCGTAGTGCAGCGGTCCCGTACAGGACGGGCATTGGTAGTTTGTTGCTTTGTCTGACATTTCTTCACCATCACTTTTTATTTTTGAAGTGAATCCGTAGGGCGGGTTGCCCTCACCCTACGATATACATTGGATCGTCTATCATTTTTACATATTTGGTTTCGCCTTGCCGCACTCCGAGCAAAACTTTCCCTGATTGACCGCGCCGCACGAGCACGTCCAGGTCGTATTCTCCGGTCGGGGTTTCCCGCACTCGGAGCAGAATTTTCCGGTATTGGCCGTACCGCAAACGCATTTCCAGCTGCTCTGCTCAGGTCTGGGTCTGCCGCAGCCCATGCAGAATTTGCCGGTGTTGCCGGTCTGTCCGCACGAGCACGTCCACTCGCCTGCCGTCTGCGCCTGCCGGGTCTGCTGCTGACCCATTGCGTACAGATTCTGCACGCTGGCGCCGCCTGCCTGACCGGCCATATTCATGCCCATGAACGCCATCGCCGGACCGGCGTTCGCGTTCGCTGCCGCAGACTTCATCGCCTCGGCCTGCGCGTGCACGAGCGAGCCTGCCGCACGGGTCGGATCACGGTAGGCAGCCTCGCGCTGCATTTCCTTGATGGTCTTTTCGTCCTCCTCGTCTGCCTTGACCGAGTTGACGCCGAACGACACGATCTCGATGCCGCGCAGCTCACGCCACTTGGACGAAAGCTGTTCGTTGAGCGCGTCCGCAATCTCCATCGTATGCGCGGGCAGCGCCGAGTAGCGCACACCGTTTGCACCAATGCGCGCAAAGGCGGGCTGCAGCGCGGTCAGCAGCTCGCTTTTGAGCTGGCTGTCCAGATTTTCCCGGCGGTATTCCTCCGCCATGTTGCCGCACACGTTGGTATAGAACAGCATGGGATTGACAATCTTGTAGCTGTACTCGCCGAAGCACCGCAGACCAATGTCCATGTCGATGCCCGCCCGCTCATCGAGCACGCGGAACGGCACCGGAGACGCGGTTCCGTACTTGTTGCCGGTCAGCTCCTTGGTGTTGAAATAGTAGACGCGCTGCGTGCGCGGCGCTTCTCCGCCGAACGTGAAGCGCTTGGCCATGTTGGCGAACATTTTGCACACGCTGTCACCGAACGAACCGGCGAAAATAGTCGGCTCGGCGGACGAATCGTAGACGAACTCGCCCGGCTCGAACGCGGCTTCCACGACCTTGCCCTGATCGACGATCATCATCGCCTGTCCGTCCGCCACCGCGATGACCGAACCGCTTGTGATGATATCCTCGTCACCCTTGGTGTTGCTCGACCGCTTGGTGACCTTTTTGCGGCCCTTGACCGCGAGCACATCCGCGTTTATCGCATCACAGTAAAAATATTCCTTCCACTGGTCAGCCAACACACCGCCGCCCGCGCCTGCTGCTGCTTTAATAAGTCCCATTTGACATTCTCCTTTTATCTGATAGAGTGCCGTTGTTTTACAATCTATACCTTAGTTCAAGAAATCCTATTTCCAGTTTACGTTTTTTCAGCGCAAAGCGCAAGTCCATTCACACACATTTCACATTTTTGTCAAGATACGGTTGTGCCATGCTATTTCTTTCGCTTTTTCGTAGACTTTCGACGTGCGGTGTGATAAAATAAAATATCTGCATACCGCATATTTCGGAGGCGGTACTGTCTGGAGGAGTAAACAATGGAAGCGAACAAGGAAAATCAGCAGAGCGTTGAACAGGCGTTCAATCAGGCTCTGGACGCATATAAGGCAGGCCATTTTGCTGAAGCGGCCGGTCAGTGGCTGGCTCTTGCGGAGGACGGCTGCGCACCGGCGCAGCGTGCGCTCGGCTCGCTGTATGAGCGCGGACAGGGCGTGGAAAAGAATGCTGAGAATGCCTTTGAATGGACAAAAAAGGCGGCTGAGCAAAACGATCCGATTGCTATGTTCAATCTGGCGTGCTACCATGACAAGGGCTTCGGCGTGAAAAAGAATCAGCAGACCGCGCTCACCTGGTACCGCAAGGCCGCTGAATACGGTCATCCGGAGGCTGCGGCACTGATCGCCAGCCTGATCGAGACGGGCGACCGCGGCTTGGAGAAGGACATGGACGAGGCTGTCCGCTGGTACCAGATTGCCGCAAACCGCGGCAACGTGCTGGCGATGGGCCGTCTGGCATGGCTGTACAGCACCGGTACCGGCGTTCCGCAGGATGCGGCCTTTGCCTTCCAGTATTTTCTCAAGGCCGCTCAGGGCGGCAACGCAGCGTGCATGATGAACACCGCTATCCTGTACGCACGCGGCGAAGGCACGCCGCATAACGCGCACGAGGCGCTCTACTGGGCCGAGCAGGCCAAGAAGCACGGCGCTCCGCAGGCCGAGCAGCTCATCAATGCCATCAAGAAGAACGGATAAGATCGAAAACCGGCGTTTTTACGTCGGTTTTTCTTTTTTGCAGGTCAGATCAAGCGGCACAGCTCATTTTCCTGTATCATGCAGGGACAAGGAGGGATTTTCATGCAAAACTGGCACGACAATGTTCTGCGGCTGATTGCCGAGATTGACCGCTGTATCCGTGCGCGTGAGGGCGAAACGCTGACACTCGCGCATTTAGCCCGGCTGCTTGACTGTTCGCAGTCGCAGGTTTCGCACACATTCGCAACTACGAGAGCATCGGTTACTGGGATTTTATGCAAAAGCAGGCTCGCATTCCCGGAGCGGATTTAGAAACGGTCAGCGCGCTTCTGCGGCAGCTTGTCCCCGAAGCCGAGCAGCAGATGGCGTTCGTGAACGAGCCGAGCGGCCGCCGGCTGCTGTCTGGATACCGCATCCGGTCGTGTGTTCTATTTTGTGCACGATTGTGTGCGTTTCTGGAAGTATATCCGGCCTGTTGTTCGATTTTAAAAAAACAGTTGAAATTCTTTCTCGATGGTGATATAGTTATACAGTTACTCATTTTCACCTATTGGAAAGGAATTTCATGACATTTTATCAGGAATTACAGGTCAATCAGGCAGGCTCAAAGAAAATCATCCGTGAGAGTGCGTCACAGCGCGAAAAGCTGTACCATATTGCCGTGTATTTGACCAAAATTGCGATAACCGTCGCATTCTGCTTTGTTTTCGTTTCACTTTACAGTCTGGGCTTCGGCGCGGACAACAGCATCGTCGGCGTAGTCGTGCTGCTGTATCTGCTCGTATTCCGCAGCGCACATCTGTGCATTCGCACAGGGCAGTCCACGCTGCTGCTCGCCGGATTTTTCGGCATTATGGCCGTCGGACCGCATGCAGCCAATCTGGCCGGCCCGGTCGGCGGATTGTTCATCAATGCTGCTGCGATTGCCCTGCTCATTCTGTTCGGCTGCCACGAACCAAGAATGTTCAATCAGTCCACACTCGTGCTCGGCTATCTGCTGCTATATGGTTACGATGTGAGCGGGCACGCCTATCAAATGCGCCTGTTTGGACTTGCTGTCGGTGCGCTTCTGGTCTGCGCGGTATTCTACGGCAACCATCGCGGCAATGCCTATGAGCTCTGTGCAGGAGACATCCTTCCTGCTTTCGATCTGCGCCATCCGCGCTCCAAATGGCAGCTTTGCCAGATCATCTGCGTTCCGCTCGTGCTTTTCCTTGCAGAGCTGAGCGGCATGCCGCGTGCGATGTGGGCGGGCATTGCCGCCATGAGCGCAATCCTTCCCGCGATGGACGATATGCGCTACCGCGTTCGCTGGCGTATCATCGGAAATATCGCAGGTGTTTGCTGCTTTTTAGTGTTGTATTTTCTGCTTCCGTCCTCGATTTACGCCTATATCGGCGTGATTGGCGGCATCGGTGTCGGTTTTTCCGCGAAATACGGCTGGCAGGCTGTGTTCAACACGTTCGGTGCGCTCGCTATTGCAACCAGCGCGTACGGACTCAAAAGCGCGGTCGGTCTGCGTGTCGCGCAGAATATGTTCGGCGTGGTGTTCGCGCTGCTGTTCTGCCTGATCCTCCACCGCATTTTCGCCCGCTGGGAGCAATCCGCAAGCTGAGCAAACAGCCGTTCTGTGCAAATGCACGGAACGGCTGTTTCTTTTTTGCGTACACCGTCAACCATTTTTCCGAAATCAGTTGACATTGCAGTAAATCTGTGGTTTAATGCAATAAGCAAAACAACGAGGAGGAACTCCCAATGAGTGACATTTCTAGCAAGCCCGCACAGCGCAGCGCGTTTTCCGTGCGCGAGATCTGCTATTCCGGACTGTTCGCGGCGGTCATCGCGATCATGGCGCAGATTTCCATTCCGATGCCCGGCGGCGTACCCATGACCATGCAGACGTTTGCGATTACGCTGGCGGCTGTCGTACTCGGCGCCAAGCTGAGCACGGTTTCAAGCGTAATTTATCTGCTGCTCGGTGCCGTCGGCGTACCGGTGCTTGCGAACTTTTCCGGCGGTTTTGACAAGTTTATCGGTCCTACCGGCGGTTTTCTGATCTCCTTCCCGCTGATGGCGTTTATCATCGGCTGGGGTGCCGACCACCGCCATGCATTCCGCGGCGCGTATGTACTCGCACTGATCATCGGCACGATTGCCAACTATGTTGTCGGCACGGCGATGTTCTGCGTACTCATGAACAGCTCGATCGCCGCAGGCGTGACCGCATGCGTGCTGCCGTTCATCCCGACCGCTGTCATCAAGGCTGTTCTTGCAACCGTGATCGGCTTTCTCGTTCGCAAGCGCATCCCGGGGCTCAAGGCATGATCCGGCTGCGCCCGCATCATCTGCTTTGCACACAAGGCTACTCCGGCAAGGGATACAGCACGGATTTCGTGGACAACATGAATGCGGTCGTACATCGGCTGCGCCATGTGCCCGGTGAGAAAATCCGGCTCACGTTCGGCCCGGATTCCCTCTGCGCGTGCTGTCCGCACAATACGGACGGCTTATGCGACACACAGGACAAGGTCTCCCGCTTTGACCGAAAGACGGTCGAATACTTTGATCTGCACGAGGGCGAGTACGTTTATCAGGACCTGATCCGTGCAATCGACGCACAAATGACCCCAGCCATGCTGGAGGATATTTGTCGCGGATGTGCATGGTACCCCGTCAGCGCCTGCAAAAAGAATATCTGCGGAAAATGAAATGAGGCACACCGAAAGGTGTGCCTCTCCCTCTGTCACCAGAAAATATGTTGTCACTTCTCACAATTTATCATGTCCTGTTTTAGATATTCCTACAAATTTCCATCAAGATATTGACAACCATCTTAAAGGTGGTTATTCTTATCTTATAATAAACACCTTACAGGTGATTATCAAAACAGAGGTGAGGTCAATGAAGCGCTTCAAGCTGTCCAACTCCGAGGAAATTCTGATGGACACCTTATGGCGGGAAAACCGTCCGCTCACAACGCTGCAGCTTGCCGAAAAAGTTACAGAAGCCAGCTGGAACACCAATTATATCGACAAACTGCTCGGTCAGCTTGTCAAAAAAGGCATGGTGCAGGTCAGCGGTCTGCTGCAGAACGGACGCTATCAGTCGCGGCAGTTCGTCCCCTGCTACACCAAGGACGAATTTCTGGCGAACATGCTCGAGGAGCAAGGCGTGAACCAGGCACTGTTTGCCCGAATCGCCGTGGCGCTGTTCAAAAAACCTGCCAAATCAAACGAATCCGAGCAGGAAGAAAAGCTGATTGCCGAGCTGGAAAAAATGGTCGATCAGTACGAAGCTGCGCTGCAGAACAAAGAAGAGAAATAATATGCAAATAACCCTGTTTTCCTTTATATCTGCGCTTTTGTGGAGCAGTTTGTTGATTATTGTAATCTATCTTGTGCGGCGCACACGCTTCCGGCCGCATTTCGGCGTGCTGACCATGGTGCTGCTGTACCTGTTCTGCGCCGTGCGCCTGCTGCTGCCGCTCGAGTTTCCGCACACAGTGATTGTGAGCGACAGCGTCGTGTATCCGCGCATCTACAGCTTTCTGACGCGCAAGCCTGAGCCGGTCACACACCTGCCGGTCGGACTGCTTTTGTGCGCAATCTGGCTGTTCGGCACAGTTTTTCTGCTGATTCGTTACGCGCTGCAGTATCGCAAAGCCATCCGCGCTACGCGGCAAGCCAGGCCATGGGACAGCCGCACGGCTTCCCTGCTGAGCGAGATCCGGCGGCAGACCGGCCGCACCATCAAAGTTCGCGGACGTACAGCCGCGAATATCGAATCCGCCTTTGGCGTAGGTGTGCTGCGCCGATATATCATTCTGCCGGACAAGACGTACACAGATACCGAGCTGCATTACATTCTGCTGCACGAGTACACGCATTTTCTCAACCATGATACGGCTGTCAAGCTGCTCGTAACGCTGTACTGCATCATTTTCTGGTGGAATCCGATCGTATACCTGCTGCAGAAGGATTTGGAACAGACGCTCGAGCTTAAGTGCGACCGTGCGATTGCACAGACGCTGAATGCGCAGGAACGCACAGCCTATCTGCGCGCCATCCTCTCCGCGATGAAGCAAGGCTGCACACAGCAGCCGGTGCCGCAGCCGTCCACGGCCCTGTTTCGCGCCGAGGCGGACAAGGCCATGCGGGAGCGATTCACCGCCGTGCTCGCCTGCGCAGAGCAGCCGAACGGCCGAACCGCAAGCGCCGTACTCATCAGCAGCTTTGCCGTCCTGCTGGCACTGTCGTATGCAGTGCTGCCGCAGCCGGCATTCGAGCCGCCGGCCGAGCCTGACAGCAGCTCGACCGTCTATTTTAACGACGAGAATGCCTATCTCAAGCAAAGTGCGGACGGACGATACTGGCTGTGCATTGACGGCCACAAGCCGTATGAGCTGACAGAGGGTGACGTGCAATTTTATCTGGAGCACTCGGTTTTCAAATATATCCGCGAGACCGAGCAATAAAAGGCAGCTGCCGAAGGATAGCGGCAGCACAGAGAGTAAAAGCAAAATGTGGGACGAAAATAGAAGCAGCTGAGATGTGGGGTCTCAGCTGCTTTTGTGCAGATAAAAGAAAAAGCCACTCCAAATGAGTGGCTTGATGGTGGACATTAACGGGTTCGAACCGCTGACCTTCCGCACGTCAAGCGGATGCTCTTCCAGCTGAGCTAAATGTCCAAATCAGGGATGGCGGCTGCCATCCCTGTTGGCTGCAAATTTTTACTTGGTCTTGCTGCGGCCCAGATACTCACCGGTACGGGTGTCGATCTGGATACGCTCACCCTGCTCGATAAAGATCGGAACCTTAACAACAGCACCGGTCTCAACGGTAGCGGGCTTGAGTACGTTAGTAGCAGTGTTGCCCTTAACGCCCGGCTCGGTCTCAGTGATCTCGAGCTCAACGAACAGCGGCGGCTCAACTGCGAAAACGCTGCCCTTGTAGGAAAGAACCTTAACGTTCTCGTTCTCCTTCACGAAGCGGAAATCGTCGCCCAGAGTATCCTTGCTGATCGGGATCTGCTCGTAGGTCTCGTTGTCCATGAAGTAGTACAGGTCACCTTCATTGTACAGATACTGCATCTCGCGGCGCTCTACGAAAGCCTCCTCGAACTTAGCAGTCGGGTTGAAGGAGGTCTCAGTAACCGCACCGGTTACGACGTTCTTCATCTTGACACGAACAAAAGCAGCGCCCTTGCCCGGCTTTACATGCTGGAACTCAATAACCTGCTGTACCTGACCGTCCATTTCAAAAGTTACGCCGTTACGAAATTCACCTGCGGTCATAATCGCTATGCCTCCAAATAATAGTATTTTTTACATCATTAAGCATCATTCGACTGTTCATACAAAACAGTGCTTGTATATAATACCCTATTTTCGCGTATTTTGCAAGAGGGTAACGCATATTTTCTTGAAAATTTTTATCGCGGTGGAACTCGGCGCTTTCCTGCACTGGTTGACCGGAGCATATGAACTGCCGCAGGCGGGTTCGGCCTGACGGTGCGGCTCCTTTTCTGCACCGGCTGAGCGGGGGACGCGAACTGCGCAAGCGTGTTCGCCCTAACGGGGCGGAGAGTCTTTCGCTGAACCTCAGCGGGAGATTCGCTGCCGCTGCGGCGGGAGCGTGCCGCGCCCCGCGGCGGGGACGACGCCGTACCCACGGCGGTGGGCAAAAAGGAAGGACAACCTACGGTTTTCCTTCCTCTTTGGACTCCTACCTTTCCCTTGCTTCCTAATCTGGCGCA
>ERZ772885.818-NODE-818-length-21108-cov-8.746734_pt1 | contig 21108 bp, 17 predicted proteins | sample MGYA00580580_ERZ772885 | MGnify/ENA primary metagenome ERZ772885 (study PRJEB29015, sample SAMEA2737673) | human gut metagenome | biome: human gut; feature: human-associated habitat; material: faeces | place: China | collected 2012 ...
GCAGATTAGGCACAGATGTTAAACGCATTGATGTCGCGGTTATGCTTTATAATGCGGCTAAAAATTAATAATACTACCTAAAAAAACTCATTACGATAAAATACATTGTAATGAGTTTTTTTGTTTTCAAAATGTGATTATACATTTTGAAAATGATTCATGTAGTGAATGTTGACAGAATAAGTCAAATGTGGTATTATAATTTTGTAATATATACCAAAATTTTTATTGGATTTATAAATGGAAGTATAAAATAAAGAACGAGAGGTGCTGGAAAAATGGAAAAAATAGCTGATGTGATAAAATATGAAGGTGATAATGCAACCTTTATATGGAAACATCCGAATGAGGATTTTAATTCATTGACACAATTAATTGTACACGAATCACAGGAAGCGATTTTTATGATGAACGGTCAGGCGTTGGATTTGTTCGGACCGGGAAGATATACACTGGAAACTCAAAATATCCCTAAGATTGGACGATTTTTAAAAAGAGCAACAGGTGATGAAACACCATTTCATTGTGAAGTCTATTTTATAAATAAAACTGAACAAATGGCAATAAAATGGGGTACGGACAGCAAGGTTGAATTTATGGAGCCGACATATCAATTTCCTATAAAAATAGGTGCATGTGGTGAAATGAATTTGAGAGCAGAGGACTCAAGAAAGCTTTTGCTAAAGGTAGTCGGCACAGAAAATTATTTAACACAAAGCAAGCTTACACAATTATTTCGAGCATTTCTGATGACAAAAATAAAAACTTACTTGGCAAGGAGCATACGTGAAAGCAAAATAAGCATTTTTGAAATAGATGAGCATTTGCAAGAATTATCGGAAAACTTGCATAAAATGCTTATTGAGGATTTTGCTGATTACGGTGTGGCATTGGAGCGTTTTTTTGTTACAACGATAGTAAAATCTGATGGTGATTCTGCATATGAAAAATTTAAGAGCCTGCATTTCAGACAATATGCGGATATTGCGGAAGCAAAGCTTAGACAACAAGTTGGCATTATAGACAAGCAGACGGAAGCACAAAAGATGGTTATAGAATCGCAGGCTTTAGCGCAAAAGAGAACACAGGAAGGATATACATATCAGCAGGAACGTGGGTTTGATGTTGCTGAAAAGGTTGCAGAAAATGAAGCGGTTGGTGAGTTCACCAATATGGGCGTTGGTTTTGGAACAATGGCAGGTGTTGGCGGTGCTGTTGGTGGTATGGTAGGCGGAATGATGAATGATGCTATGGGCTCTGCAATGAACCTAAGCATTCCTACTCCTGCTTCACAACCTGCACAAACGTTCTGTGATAACTGCGGTGCAAAGCTCAATCAAGGCTCTGCGTTCTGTGAAGAATGCGGAACTCCTGTGGTAAAGTCCAATAAAACTTGCATAAATTGCGGGTATGAGTTTGAAAGACCAGGAAAGTTCTGCCCTAAATGCGGAACAAAACGGGAGGGTTAAGATATGAAAAAGACTTTTAATTATTATAGTATTTGTTGGCTGATTTCATTAGCAGTGTTTAATGTAATCGCTTTTGTAACACCAAATGAAATTGCAGGTATAAGCAAGTTTACGGGTGCGTTCTGGGTTGGGTACATATTTATAACTCTTGCTTTCATAGGACAACTTGGATGTGCTTATAACGCTTTTAAGGCTGAGAACTTAAAGAAACTGTTTTATAATATTCCGTTGATTTCTGTAAGCTATACAGGCCTTGTTGTAATGCTGTTTGTAGGCATTATTTGTACGGCAGTTCCTTTCATTCCCTATTGGGTAGGTATCATCGCTTCTCTGTTAGTTCTGGCGTTTTCTGCTATCAGCGTTATAAAGGCGACTGTTGCGGCAGATGTAGTAAGTGAAGTTGATGAAAAAATCAAAGAACAGACACAGTTCATTAAATTGCTTACAGCGGATGCAGAACATTTGATGTCAAGTAGTAAAACTGCTGAACTCAAAGCAGAGGCCAAAAAGGTGTATGAGGCAATTAGATACTCTGACCCAATGTCAAATGAAGCATTGGCTGACATTGAAGGACAGATACAGAGCGAATTTGCATTCTTCACACAGGCAATTAGGTCAGAAGATTTAGAATTAGCAAAATCTGTGGCTGATGGATTACTTAACCTGATTGATGCTAGAAATAAAAAATGTAAGGTTTTGAAATAAGGGGGATATATAAATATGGCAGCATTAGTATGTGATATTTGCGGTGGAAAACTTGTTATGGGTAGCGGCGGCATTGCTGTATGTGACAGTTGCGGAATGGAACATAGCCCAGACAGAATGAAAGAAAAAGTTCAGGAAATCAAGGGAACTGTGCAGGTTGACAATTCGCATATGATTGATAGTTGGATGAAAATGGGCAAGTCTGCTTCAGAAGCGGGTAATCATAAAGAAGCATACGATTATTTTACCAAAGTGGTAGAATTGGACCCTCAGAATTGGCGTGCCATCTTTGAAAAAGGAAAAGCTGGTGCCTGGCAATCAACACTTGCAAATCTTAGGACAGCTGAAATATATCAAGGTATTACTATGGCATTAGAAATTGTTAATTCCTTAGATATGCCATGCGATGAAGTAATAGGAATAAAAAACGAATTTGCAGTTGCACTATTTAATATAAATAATGCTATTACTGATTTAATGGAACAAAACCTTTTTGAACTTGATGACAAATATTTTGATTCGCATTGGGACCAGATGTGGAATACTCGCCAAAGACATATAACCAATGTATCTCAATTAGAAGACGCATTAACTTTAATCGTAGATTTAGAAGATGATTTATCTAAAAGTAATGTTATTGAATTTAAAAAGAGGATGTGTAATGATTTAAGAGATGCGTGTGCTTCTATACAGTACTGGACTGATTATTCGCAAACTGCTTTAAATTATTTAGGGTTTGCTCCAAAAGATAAAAAAGAATACCTTGATAAGTATTGGAAGTTAATTGATGAAATTAGGATGGTAGAACCCACATTTGCAACGGATAAGTGGTGCTATCCAGACCCATTTGGACCTGGGCTCCATAATTCAGACGAAATATATAATTATTGGAGAAAAATTGAAGCAGAAAGAAAAGCTCAACGTGAAAAAGCAGAGGCTAAAAAACGATATGACGAATATTGGAAAGAACATGCAGATGAGAAAAAGCAACTCGATGGGCGTATATCTTTAATAGATGACGACATAAAACAATTGAAGTCCAGCTTATCGCAATATGAAAGCCGTATCAATGAAATTGAAAAAGAAAAGAAATCTCAGGTACCGGCAGAAGATGAATTGAAGATTGCAAATGACGGACTTGTCGAATTGCAAAACCAAAAGAAAGCATTAGGTTTGTTCCAAGGCAAACAGAAAAAAGCCTTGCAGGAGCAAATCGACAAATTAACTGCTGATATAAATAATATTCAGAATACAGTCAAACTCCAAAGAGATGAGTTGCATAAAGATGTTGATTCAAGAATTGACAGCATTAAAACTGAAATGAAACCATATACCGGCAAAATCGCTGACCTCGAAAATGAAAAAAGCAATATTGTCAATGAACTGAAAAAGCCAAGATAAAATGCTAAATACACCCATATGGAGAAGTCTCCGTATGGGTGTATTTTAAAGTTAATAATAAATAACAAAGTGAAATTTATCATTCTCATTCCCTAAAAATATAAGAGTCGGGGGTGCGGACATATTCTTGGACTCCTAAAGGAGTAAAATAAATGTATACAAAAGAACAGATAGAAATTACATTAAAAGAATATGAACGCTTAGGTTCTGTCCAAGCAGTCATAAATTTATTGGAATATCCATCAAGTAGCACCTTGTACCGATGGTATGAAAGAAAACTTGCAGAAAAAACAAATTATCATGGTTCGCTTGATAAACCATATATAATTAAGGAAAAAATCATTAATGCACCTAATCATCCTCGTATTCCTGATACAAGTTTAAAATTAGAGGCAATTAAGCGTTGCTTTTCTCTTGGCGAAGGTGTAGAATATGTATCAAGAGATATTGGTTACAGCCGTGTCAGTATATATTCATGGTATCGAAAATATAAGAAATTTGGAGTTGCAGGTCTTATGTCATCTAAGAAACAAATAAAAAGAGAAAATATAGATTTTAATGTAGAACCTTCCGAGCAACAGGATATCTCAGAACTGCAGGATCAAATCAAACAATTACAAATGGAAGTAGATATACTAAAAGAAGCTTTAGGTTTATTAAAAAAAGATCAAGGCATCAATATGATGAAACTGAAAAATCATGAAAAAGTAGTGGTTATTGATGCCGTTGAAGATAAATATCCACTGCATCAGCGTTTAAAATGTCTATGTATGGCAAAAAGTAGTTACTATTATCAGAAGTCTGTGATGAAACGCCCTGACAAATATGCAAAAATCCGTGTACAAATAAAAATGATTTTTCAAAAAAACAGAAATTGCTATGGATATAGACGTATTTACGAAGAACTCAAGAAAATAGGTATTACTGTTTCAGAGAAAATTGTACGACGTATTATGAAAGAAGAAAATTTAACAGTACCAACAAAACATATAAAAAAATATAGCTCATATAAAGGCGAAATCACACCGGAGGTAGACAATATAATTAATAGGGATTTTCACGCAGAACGTCCTAATACAAAATGGTTAACCGATATAACCGAATTTGCCATTCCTGCCGGGAAGGTATATTTGTCTCTGATTATTGATTGTTTTGATGGTATGGTTGTAAAATGGAATATCAGAACAACTCCAGATTCTATCTTGGTCAACAAAATGCTCGAAGATGCTATTAGCACATTGTCACCATATGAACATCCTCTTGTACATACGGATAGAGGGTGCCATTATCGATGGTCCGGATGGATAGAACAGATGCGAGTTGCCGGGCTAACACGGTCTATGTCAAAAAAAGGCTGTTCACCTGATAATGCAGCTTGCGAAGGATTTTTTGGTAGATTAAAAAATGAAATGTTTTATGGACGCTCATGGATAGGTGTCACAATGGATGATTTCGTAAATGAGCTTAACAGCTATATTAATTGGTATAACACAAAACGAATAAAAATCTCTCGGATATATGAAGCCCGGTAGAGTACAGACATAGCCTTGTACTATTTTATGCTGATAATCAAATATGTCCGTACTTCTATTTATTGCTCTATTTGATTGTATCCGCTCATAATAAATTCAGTTATTTCCTTACTTCTGACACGCATACCGACTGATTTTATAACTTTTAAAATAATTTCTTCTGTCAGAGGCGGAATATATTTTTTCAATCTGTTATCAAATTCAAGCAGTTCGTTAAATAAACTTACGAATATATCATTTTTTCTCTTAATATTTTTAGGATAACCTCTTGATATAAGTGCCATATTATTATCAAAATTCGGTGCTAAACCCAAAACATCACCTGTATCAATATCACGCAGAATACCAAAATTAAATGTATGTCTATCAGGATTTGCACAGATTGTATCAAGAAACAACATTTTCACATAATCGCATATGCAATTAGGGCAAAGGTCTTTTAATGTCTCAAGAGTTTGTATATAGTCCTCGCAGTCATTCATAAAATTAAATGCAGGCTCAAAATTAACCATGGCATTATCGGTAAAATCCTTTGTTTTAATAACACCATTGCCACGTTTGTATGTAGCCATATTAAAGCCTAATTCCATTCCGAGTTGATATATGAAAAATTCTGAAAACATTTCATCGTGATTAGCCTTTTTGTACATCCACCATTCGCCGTTAATCAGTTTCCAACACTTTTCAAAGCTACCTATATTGGTAAGTTCGGGAGTTTTTGTACTTTTGCTATGCGCCGCTCGATTAAAACTGTCGTAACTGCCGGTTAAAGCAAGTGTGGCAAAATAGTCGTTGTCAAAACGAACATCGGCATAGCAAAGGTCGCTGTTAATCGGTTTTATCCAATAATTATCCGTAATGGTGACTGCATTTACCGATAAAACAGAGCCTATATCGTCACGTTCGGTAAGACGCAAAGCCTTTTTAAGAAGTCTTGAATTTGCTCTGTGTGAGTCGATAGCTCTTGTTTCAAGCCACTTCGGAACATTGCTTGTAAGTTCCAAATACATTGGAGCAAGTGACGGCTTAATCAGATTTAATTTGTTATCTATCCATTCTGCCACAACGGTATCTCTATTCATTATTAAAAAGTCCATGAATCTCACCTCTTTTGAAAATATTATAGCATATCGGCAACGCAAACGCAATATATAAAAATACCTATATATCCCATTCGCTGACTTTGTTTTCTTCTTTTCGATTTTTGGCAGAATATTGACAAAATAGATATGCTTGTGATATGCTTTTTTCAGTGTGTTTTTGGAAAAGATATTTAGGAGTAAAACCAATGATAGAAAAAATACTTATTCGTGGAGCAAAAGTTCACAATCTTAAAAATATAGATGTAGATATTCCGTTGGGGAAAATTGTAGGTATTGCAGGAGTGTCAGGCTCGGGTAAGTCCTCTCTTGCAATGGGTGTATTATATGCGGAGGGTTCTCGGCGCTATTTGGAAGCGCTGTCTACTTACACTCGCCGCCGAATGACACAGGCATCGAAAGCAAGTGTAGATGAGGTGCTTTATGTACCCGCCGCACTTGCATTACATCAGCGTCCCGGTATACCGGGAATACGCAGTACATTCGGAACGGGAACGGAGTTGCTAAACAGTTTGCGACTTATGTATTCACGTTTATCAAACCACCGTTGCCCAAACGGACATTACTTAAAACCGTCACTGGCGGTTGCCGCAGGGAAGGAATTAGTCTGCTCGGAATGTGGCGTTCACTTTTATGCACCGTCGGCAGAGGAGTTGGCATTCAATTCGCAAGGTGCTTGTCAAAAATGTGGTGGTACAGGAATTGTTCACACCGTTGATATGGCATCACTTGTGCCTGATGACTCTCTTACGATTGATGATGGTGCAGTTGCTCCGTGGAACAGCTTGATGTGGTCATTGATGACGGACGTTTGCCGTGAGATGGGGGTGCGTACAGATGTACCGTTCCGTGACTTGACGGAACAGGAAAAAGATATTGTCTATCACGGTCCGGCGGTTAAAAAACACCTTTTTTACAAATCCAAAAATACGGAAAATGCAGGTGAATTGGATTTTACATATTTTAATGCCGTTTACACGGTGGAGAATGCTCTTGCAAAAGTCAAAGATGAAAAAGGCATGAAGCGAGTAGAGAAATTTTTAAAAGAGGATATTTGTCCCGAATGTCACGGAACACGTCTTTCCGCCGCCGCCCGTGCACCGAAATTAAGAGGAATATCGCTTGATGAAGTTTGCAATATGACACTTTCCGAACTTGTGGATTGGGTGCGTGGTGTTCCGACAAGCCTGCCTGATGAGATGAAACCTATGGCTGAAAGTATCTGTGAAACTTTTGAAAGTATGGCGAAGAGGTTAATTGATTTAGGTCTTGGCTATCTGACTCTTGACCGTTCGGCAGCCACACTTTCGACAGGCGAACGTCAGCGTATGCAGCTTGCCCGTGCTGTGCGTAACCGTACCACAGGCGTTCTTTATGTGTTGGATGAGCCGTCAATCGGTCTGCACCCATCTAATATTGTCGGACTTACAGGTGTTATGCACGATCTTGTATCGGATGGCAATTCGGTTATTTTGGTAGACCATGACACGCAGATTTTGAAAGAGGCAGACTGGATTGTGGAAATGGGACCGGAAGCGGGGGCAAATGGCGGTCATGTGATTGCACAAGGTACAATCGCAGATGTGGAAGCAAACCCTGCTTCTCAAATAGGACCTTTTATATCCGGTAAAGCCGAAACAAAACTAAGGTCATGTGCCGCAAAGGAAGAAATGTTCGTAAACGGAAATATTCATTTGTCCACATCTCAAATACATACGGTCAAGCCGTTGGAAGTTGACATTCCCAAAGGCAGACTTACCGTTGTTACAGGAGTGTCGGGTTCGGGCAAGACGACTTTGGTGTTGGAAAGTTTAATTCCCGCACTTGACGCGAATATCAGCGGTCATGCGTTGCCGGAGCATATCAGAGATGCTAGCGCTGAGGGTATACGACGTATCAAGCTGATTGACGCAACACCTATCGGAATTAATGTTCGTTCTACGGTGGCTACCTATGCAAGTGTTCACGATGAGTTGCGAAAACTTTACGCAAAGTCCGAGGACGCAAAAAATAAAGGCTATAAGGCAAGAGATTTTTCGTACAATACAGGCTCATTACGTTGTTCGGGGTGCGACGGTACAGGCGTTGTCAGTCTTGACGTGCAATTTCTTCCCGATGTAAATATCCAATGTCCCGATTGTCATGGCTCACGTTACTCAAGTATTGCTTATGACGTGAAGCTTACAAATAAAGCGGGTGAAAGTGTTTCTCTTCCTGAACTTATGGATATGGATATAAACACAGCTGTTGAATTTTGCAAGGATATGAAAACCGTCAGCCAAAAGCTGAATACGCTAAAACAGTTGGGACTTGGTTATCTGACAATTGGCGAGGAAACACCGAGCCTATCCGGAGGTGAAGCACAACGATTGAAACTGGCAAGTGAGATTGGAAAGATACAGAGTGATTCTGTTTTCGTGTTTGATGAGCCGTCAATCGGTTTGCATCCGTTAGATGTACAGGTATTGCTCAAAGTTTTTCAGGCACTTTTGGATAACGGTGCAACCGTAATTGTCATTGAACACGACCTTGACGTAATTCGCAATGCCGATTATGTTATAGATATGGGACCGGGAGGCGGTGAAAATGGCGGTAAAATCATTGCAAGCGGAACACCGCAGGAAATAAAATTGAATAAAAAAAGTATAACAGGCAGATATTTATAAAATTAAGCACCTATTTTCATAATCGAAAATAGGTGCTTTTTATTATATATTCCATACTACTTCACAAGTGCCGTCTTCGCATATGAATATTTTATGTATAAGTACATTGCAAACGGCTTTGCGTTCGTCTGCGTTTGCGTTTTTCCACTTTTGTGATAGGTTTATAACACTGATTATTTCATTTTCTTCACTTTCAAGATCTTCGATTTTTTCTGTAATCGCCTTACTTTCTTCGGACAACTTTTTGGCTTTTTCATTCAGAAGTGATTTCATATCCGATTTAAAACTGTCGTCCAGAAGCATATTAACAATCTTTTCTTGTGACTGTTTAATTTCGCTAAGCTGATTTTTCAGCAGATTAATCTTGTTTGAATTATCGGTTGAAATCTTTTTGCGAGAGCCTTTCAGTGACTGGAGTTTTTCGGCGATAAGGTTATATACCATATCTTCCAAACTGTCGGCATACAGCGTCACTTTAGGACCGTTACATATGCGATTATGCGACTTGCCTGTACAACTGAAATAACGTGTTTGTGTGCCGTCTTTTTTCTTACCGCCTTTTGTTACGGTCATTGTTCTGCCGCATTGCTTACAAGCAATTTTACCGCCGAGCCAACTTGTAGAGTTGTTGACGGAATTGCCGAGCTTTTTATTTTTCTCAATTTTCTTCTGACATTTTAGCCATAGGTCAGAATTTATAATACCATCATGCGGCATAACCACTATTTTAATATCCGACATATCATCCGCAGTATGCTTTGATTTGCCGTAGGTTTGTATTCCGTGCAAGCCGTCAAATTGATTGATGTCGCTCATGATGTTGGCATTGCGTTTTGAGTAGTATTCGTATATGGCGTTATCAGCCTTTACGTAGATTGGATTTTTTATGATGTTTGACAGTTTTGCTGTGGACCAACTGCCTGTGGTGGCTGAAATGTTGTTGTCAATCAAATTATCCATAAGCCGCCGCAGTGTTACATTCGGTACTGAATAATTTTCAAAAATATATTTTATCTGCTCAATTTCGTTTGTAACAGGCTCAAACATTTTTGTTTTGACGTTGTTTATAACAGTATCTTTTAAATTAAAACCGTACGGACGGCGACCGCCCATATACAGTCCCATTTCGCTTCTGTAAGCATATGCGTGTTTGACGCGTTCAATTATACTTTTGCGTTCAAATTCGGCGAATACCATAAGTATTTTTACGATCATTTCACCGTACGGACTTGACGTGTCGAACGATTCTTGAGAGGAAACAAACTGAACATTGTGCTTTTTGAGCGTTTCCAAAATGCCTACAAAATCCGAAAGACTTCGGCTGATACGGTCAAGACGGTACACAATAACCTTGCTGATTTTATCGCGTTCAATTTGACGCATCATTTTCTGAAATCCGTCACGGTCAACATTGCCGCCCGAATATCCGTTGTCGATAAATTCAATGGTTTTCTCACTGCGTTCATCAGGCTTGATTACTGATTTGCAGTATTCTATCTGTGTTTCGCATGAAATACTGTTTTCACGTTCTATTGATTTTCTTGCGTATAACGCAATCGCCATCTTTGCTTCCTCCTTTCAGATTTTATTGATATTATTTCTTATCAAAGATACGATACAATTCTTCTATAATTTCTTGCTTTTGTTGCTCCGCTTGAGAAGTATTCACAAGCGAACGCTGATGTATTTGATATGTATTGTTTCTTATATCCGTGTATTCCGACATTATGATTACCTCCGTTTTTAGTTTATTTTATGCGGTGTATAGTTTGTCTAAATACTCCCGCAAATCGGTAGGGGAGAATCGTTAAAGCCAAAACTGTCCTGCGTGATGATAACATCGGTAAAATCACAATTAAGCTCAGAATTGACTATTTTTAATATGTTGTAAAGACTAAAATCAAAAGTAATACTTGTCAGTCCTGACGGTGTTATGTATGCGTTGTTTCGCTTGTATGTTTTGTCGCTGTAGTGACAATCGGTAATTGTTCCTTTGTTTCCACTGCGAACGATTTCAAGCAAAATCGACCTGTGAATACGATTTTTTAGTCTTGTTTTATATGTATTATTATCGTTTACAAGAATTAAAAATTTATATTTTGTTTTGACTTGTGTTTTTAATTTGATATATTCTTCTGTTGACAACTTGTTTTCGGTATCGGAAAATTCAATTCCGAAAAATGTTTTGTCAAGCTCATTTTTGAATACATCAATTAAACTATCACAAGTACAGTGTGAAGTATGAAATTTGCAGGGAACGGCATTATGTCCGTTCCTTGCATGTCTGTCGGTGTAAAAACAATCTGAAATGAAAATTTCATTATTATTAATTTGTAGTTGTATGTATAACCGCCTCCCATGATTATTTTTGAATATGGCATGATATGTCTGCCCTTGTTTTTTATCTAAATATAAAATACTTTTCTGCATTGTGTTTTCCTCCTCTATGAAAATAATACATAAATGAAACAAGGGCAGTTACATATCGGCTTCAGCAATTACAAGCCATAAACTTGTTTGTGATCGCCACTCTCAAAGAAACTATACAAATTAGCATACAGCCTTTCGGAATTTCTTGATAATGAATCGCAACGAAGTTCTTCGCGATACTTATTTGGAACATCCGATAAGTATTCGTCAAATTTATCATAGTCCGGCTGTTGTTTCTTAAAAGCTTGAATCATGATATATAGCAATGCTTTTGCACATTGTGAATATGCTTGTTCTTTCTTTGTTTTTACTGTTTTAAATGCACTGAGTGCTTGTTCTGAGCATAATATACAGTTGCTTTTGAGTATTTCTCGGATGGATTTAGCATTGTACCCATCGAAACTGAAAATGACTGCATAATGGCTGATGATTCTTAATTTCTTGTCGGTGTGTGTTGTAATATGACCATGTTTTTTTAGCAGTATCCAAATGTATGGATAAAATGCAGCGACACCTTGACTTATAAGATAAAATAAGTCCTGACAAATCTTAATTATTGCGTTATCATCAAGTAAATAAGCTTGATTTACCAGTTGTTTAAAATGATTATTAATTATTTTAAACGACTCGTTATTGTCTAAAATATTAATATTATTTAATACTGTTTTGATGAGCAAAGAATGAAATCTTTCATCCTTTTCACCTAATAGTCCAAGAATTTTTACCTGTTCTGTTGGTGAGATATGGTTGGGATTTAGAAGAAGCGAAATTGCTTCTTCTGATTTATTCTCTCCCGAAAGGTTATCATAAATTTGTGCTATTAGTTGATCATTCTTTGTGTATAGATTTTCGCTTTCAGTACTCATAGTTTGATGTCCTCCTTATCATAAGTCAAATAACGGTTGAGATTATTTCTTGGCAAACATATAACGGATTGCCTAAATTGTCCTTTTCGATATTCGTATGAACGATGGTTGTTCTTTGTTATAAGTAATTTCTCACTTTCTAATTTTTGGTAAAGTTCTTGCCGAGATAAATCAAACGAAATGCCTTCATTTTGGCATGCAAGTTTGATTTTAGCAAAAACATTAACACTTTCAATCCAAACATAGTCATCACTGTATAAAATATCTGTTTTTGGTGTGTCATTGGTGATTTTTGATGTATTTATTGTATGTAGCTTGTTTTCGATACGTAATGATTCAAGTGTCTTGAAAAATATGAAGATGCTGTCGTTTTCAAGATAACGCTTGCTTTGCTCGGCGATGTAGTGACGAATGTTTGATGGAAAATCACTGATGTTGGCGAAAAAAATATTTTTCGCAGTGCAATATTCGCAAAACATATCGTAAATTGCCAAAAACCAACAACACATTGATGTATAACGTGCGTGCCATTTCGGAGCTTCGTGATGCATAATGCTATCTCGATGATCCAAGAATGTTTGCCTCAATTTAATACAAAAGTCAATATCTAATGTGTATTGAATGAAATCAGCCAATGCACCTCTGAACTCAGCTTGTGAGGCCTGTAACTCCGTTAATGCCTGCAAATTGACTGCCTCTTGAAAGTCGATAATGAGCATACGCGGAATCGACGAAAATCGTACTTTTGGGATCTGTTCACCTGTGACAACCGTGATTGTATCAGACGATTCGGATACGATTTTTTTACCACTCATTTTTTTAGCAACTGATGATTTGTCACCGTTAAGGCGTATGATTTTTTCGAGCTTGGCAGTTATTTCTCTGTCAGTATTTGTATAAAAATCATCAACGATTGTAATCATATCACGCGACTGTTTTAAGGTTGCTATAATACTGGCAACTGTGTCTTCAAAAGAACAAACACTAAAATTTTCATTATTATATGGATTGAGTGTAGCTTGAACCGTAGAAGTTTTATAGCTACCTGTGCGACCTATAACAGCCAAAATAAATGACGGTCGATCTGTGCCTAAGTTACCCAATCGTGATATGCAAGTGCTTAACAAAAGGGTAAACAAAAAGATGAGGCCCTCTGTCTGACTTTTGAAGCATGGAAGATACTTTTCAAAAAAGAAGTTTGCACTCGCATGTTCGATTGTACAAGGACTTCTAAAAAATACATTTTTAATAGTGTTTGTTGAAGTTGGCGAGATGATGTTATCACCAAAAATGTATTTGTTATCAAATGCACCAACAAAACCGTAAACACATTCCTCGTCAATATTCTCCGATAGCTTATGGTAAATTTTCTTGCAAATGTCCCATTCATCTTCTGATAGGCGACTTACACCTTTTGTACCAAACTTGTAAACAAGATTAGGATTTTCAATTTCGGACGGCTGAATTGAAATTTTTTCGAAGATTTTCTTTCTTGTCATCAGTTTTACATCAATTTCAAATGTATCATTTGCGTTAAGGTTGACGGTTCTGTGTTGTTTCAATGGTATAATTATAGCTGAAGGAACGTTCAAATTAGTTCTTTCTTCAATTTCATCTGTAATATCATGGATATTGTTAGTTTGTGTATGATTTAATAAATTCATTTGTTTCCTCCTATATTTCTAGATTGTTTATCTCGTTTCAAAAAGCGCTTTGTCATGCCGTTTGTGCCTGCGAAATTACGCCTAAAAAGTTTCGCAAACACTTCGCAGATTAGTGATTTTTTATATTAATCTTTCAAGCTATCAGCTGATGTATATAATAATACGCTTAAATAATCTGCAAATAAATAATAAAATACGCAATATAAAAATATTTTGCAAAAAAATATTACATAACTTGCGTCAAAATGATATAATTTTATAAAATAAGTTTGGAATGAATGAGGATATTGTAATTTGAAACATTAATTGGCAAAAAAGGTGGATCGTGATGTGGAAGAAATTTTGTGAGCAGGATACGAATGAAGAAAACAAACTGCGTATGAAATATGAACGTAGATTTCGTTATCTACTGAGATGGAATATAACGAATGAAGAAGGATTGTTTAAAAAAGAGTTGTTTGAAAAACAACCCGTAATGAGTTTAACCCAATTAGGTAAATATTTGTTTGGCTATATGTGTGCAACTTCGAATATACCATATAAATATATTGGAGATTATTTATATGCGATAGAAAAAGAAAAGCCAATATCAAAATGGAGAACTAAGGGGGAAACTTTGTTTAATTATTTGGTGGAAAATGTTGTTGAATTTAAGTTGGATAAAGAACCTATGACTGATATATCTGAAGAGTCTATTAAAGAAAATAATTCGATTATAGTATTTATAACTAAATTTGAAGCGGTTGATGGCGTGTGGGATAAGATGCTAAATGAGAACGATGAAGATAATTCCACTGAAACAATGAGCGACACAGAATATAATCCCATAAATGATATGAAACAATACTTTGAAGGGATAATAGAAGGCATAGATGATAATTATTTAGGTAAGTATTATCGTAAGGAAAATATAAAGGGCGGATATATAAAGAAATATAAATTTAAAGACAGATATACAATATTTTCAATAATACTTCTATATTTTCTAAACATTATATTTTGTTTTTACATTGGTGAACAAGGATGGTTATTTGGAAGATTTACAAAAAAAGAAGACAGCGTTCGAATTGAAGATTTAAAAGACATTATGTTCATAATAAATAAAGACATGTATGGAGCATGGGGTACAGGTGAAGAAACTATGAATAATAAAAAAAATATACACGTTGAAAATCCACAAAAAGACATAGAACAACAGATGCGTAAATATATTATTAAAAAGTTTTTTCAACCAAATAAAAAATGCAATATTTCATTCAACAGACTTCCGTATATGAAATTCTTAATAATAAATAATAAATTTTCTGATTTTGTTGATGAACTAATCAAGGATATTGCTGTTTGGGTATATGAGAAAAATCATTGCGAAACGAAATACATAAACTGTGCGAAGATTATTATTGATGATATGAAAAATGCTTTTAGTAAAATCGTTCGAAACGTTTACTATGGGGAAAATTATAACTATAAAAATGAGGAAAACTTTATAGATCCCGAATTCTTTTGGGAAGATGAGGATGAAGATGAGTCTGAAAAGATCATGCTTGATATATTATCTATATTCAGTATATTAACGAAAGAAGCAAATAATTACGGTATAAAATGCAAGGTACCGAAAACGGAGCGTACAGCAGCAACCAAAGTTGACGGTGGCAAAGGGGAACTAATAAGCGGATTACGATTGTTTGTTGATAATATGTTGACCGATAAATGTTCTCAGTTCAGTAACAATGAGGGCTATAACAACATGATCAATAGTATTGGCGGATATGAATTTGAAAGAATATTTCAACCTATCAACTTTATATTGGATTCGATGATTAGTATTAAGATGGATGAAGATAAGAATTTGAAAAATAGGATTAAAAATATACGCCACTACGATAATGTGAAGGACAAATATAAGTATATAGTTAATGTAACAAATTACAGTACATATCCTGTATTTTTGGGGACGTATTTGAAATGTATGTATCTTGAAACTGAGATAAACGTTGATAAATGGGTATTTTATTATATAAAGAATTATCGAGAGTGTTTTTGTGACATTTATGATTCCTATGAAGATGAAGAAGATGAACAGACTTCGGAATTTTCTTATGAAGGTGGACATACACTGGAATATTCTTGTAAATATGAAAAAAATATAAAGAAAAAAGTAGAACTTCTTCTAAAATATGGAGAAATGAAAGAAGAACAAATAGCGGAATCTTCCTATAAAGATGAACAGACACAGGAATTTTCTTATAAAGATGAAGAAACAGAAGAGGAACAAGCACTGGAATTAGATGTACTTGCTGATGAAATAAAAGATATATTTCATCAAAATAGTTACGGCATGATGAATATAGAGAATAATTATATAGAAGCTATGTTATCAGAAACGTTTAGATATAAAGACATAGATAAAAATATGAGATTATCCGTAAGAGTGAAGGATGCATTTATAAAATACAATAGCGATAAGTGGTTAGAGAAGTTCAAGGATGTAAATACTGAATGGATAAACGAGTGTATTTGCTTGGGTGAATTTTTCGAAAATATAATGAAAGAAATGTCTGAATATTTGGAACAGATTTGCGAAAAAGAAGATATTATTGCTTGGAGCAGAAATGTTGTTGAGGAATGTAAAAAAGAAGATGATATAAATAAGCTTTCCGAACATCTGTATGGTATTTGGAATAGCGTCTATAATTATGCCATAGAAAATAAAATTGCAATAACCAAAGTGCGTAATGAATATTTTGAAAAATATTTCTCTTCGTTGAAAAATGAAAGAAGACAAGAGGAAGAAGAATTGATATAAGATTTAGTGAAATAGTTTTTATACAAATATTATTGGAATGTAGCAAGATATGTGATATAATAAAATATATAATTGAATCATCAGTTGAATTGTTCAGAATACGGAGGGGTGAAAATGGCACTTGAAAATAGATTAGGTATAACAGATTCTGCTGAACTTGCACGGACAGAAGAAAAAATAAGCAAGCAAAAGGCACTGAAACTGTTTGAAATAGGTATTCTTGATACATTGACACCCGGTACGTCTGAAACGCTTTGTGCTATTCATAAATATTTATTTGAAGATATTTACGACTTTGCGGGAAAAATCAGAGAAGTAAATATTGCAAAGGGGAACTTTCGTTTTGCTCCGTTGATGTATTTGTGTTCGGCACTTGAGAATATTGATAAAATGCCTCAATCCTCATTTGATGAAATTATCGAAAAATATGTTGAAATGAACATCGCTCATCCGTTCCGTGAGGGCAACGGCAGAGCAACTCGTATTTGGTTGAATTTGATTTTGAAAAAAGAAATCGGAAAGGTTGTTGACTGGAGCAAGGTTGACAAGGAAGATTATTTGCTTGCGATGGAGCGTAGTCCTATTCGTGATCTTGAGATTAAATATGTTCTCAAAAATGCTTTGACAAACAAAATCAATGACCGTGAAGTGTATATGAAAGGCATTGACACGAGTTATTATTATGAGGGTTACACAACTTTTAAAACGGAAGATTTAAAGTAGGTGCAGAGTATGGATATATTTAATTATATTATTGCAAACTCTGATTTGCATGATGATAATTATGGACTTCTGTACGATAGTGAAACATTTGAATTTAAGTCTGTATCACCGTGTTACGATCACAATGTTGCATTTCAAGAAGGATTTTTAGGGTTGTCAAGAACAACAATGGGTAATTCTGCATCTATCCCGTTAGATGACCTTTGCGAACATTTTATAGTCAATCATAAGGACATTGCTCAAAAACTTAAATCAATAGATTTAGACAAGGTTAAAGCATATCTTTCCGGAAGGCAGTTCAATGAGCTTAATGAATGAATTGCCAATGTAATTAACTAGAACAAATGACAAAATATTCTAAATCATATGTAAAATAAAAGTATAGTCTTGGACTAGTTTTAAAGGTAATCCAAGACTATACTTTTTACTCTCACACTTTTTTAGCATCAGCAAATTTATAAATTAACTCCGACAAATTGAACGGCTCAGGTAATGAACTTCTGCAAGGCAGAGGCTTTACCGATATACCAAGCTTGTGAAATTTCTTTAGTAATTTTTTATTTACAATGCTTTTGCTGCATGTATCGATTACTCGTTTTAATGATTTATGACTTGAAACCCATTCGACGAGCAGTAGCATGTCCAACTTGGTTTTAGCTTTAAAAGTTCCATTTTTTATAATACTTTCAATGGATTTTGACGAACGAAACATAACATCAAGTTTTAATTTCTTTAGCTGATATGCTATGACGTAGTTCCCAATTTCGATAGACTTTTCAAAAAAATCAGTGATGTTGTCTATATCAAATTTCTTATATAAGTCGTTAAGATAAGACTTGAAACATCTGAATTCGGCTCTAAGTATATCTTCATGCCATTCATCTTTCAAATCCTCTTGTTGCAGTTGCAGTCTTTTATTGTAGAAACTGATTTCAACTCTTTTGGATTTGAAAAAGGTCGCTTCTGTTTTTGGGTATTTTGGTTTGTATGATTTCGTATGAAACATCATTTTCTGCGTATAACCTGAAGTTGGATCAAATGCTTGATTTATTAGTTTTATCGAATCCGTCACCTGTTGTTGACTTTCAAGTTTTATGTTGACGCAATAGTCAAAGCGAGATAGAGAGCATGTCTCAATATTAGGCAAATTCGGCGATATTTTATTTAAAAGTCGATTAGCCATTTGTGGAATATCTAACGCATTGTTGCAATGAAATACGTCCACATAATTGTCTTTGTTTCCCTCAATCATTCGTGTAGGATTTATTCTATAAATTAGCATGGGTACAAATGTTGATGGTGTTGTTTCTCTTAATATGATGTAAATTATAATCCCATATTGTGATAATGCAGTACAGACATATTTTTTTATTTTATCTGCCATCTTAGGCTTACTTTCAAAATAGGAACTGCCTAATTTTTTTAATTCCCTATGTAAGGTAGCAAAATCACTACCACTTAATGGATACTCACATTCAAATGTATGAAATGTCATAATAAGTATCTCCTCTCTAAAAATTATTTGCGAAAAATCGTATACGAATAGAAATCTTTGAATTCTTTTATCTATACGTTTATTCTCCGCTTAATTTAATGTTTTAAAGGAAAATAAAATTCTACATTTATTCTATTTTATATGACTATATAGACAGATTTGGAGTGATTTACACTGTGATAAACGGAGATGTGAATTTTCGTTAAAATAGTTTATAACCATTTATTTTGAGCTAACATTTATTTAAGAATTTTAATGAGAGGATGATTTTAATGTACTATAATGAGAATGAGCTTCCGGCAATATTAACATTTGCGGAAGCGGTTGAGTATTTATATATCGGTCGCAATACATTATTGAAGTTATTGCATAACGGAACTATAAAGGGATTCAAAGTGGGGAATCGTTGGAGAATAAAAAAAGAAGACTTGTTGGAATTTATGAATACAGATAGGGCTTGACAGAATCAAGCCCTATAACGTTATTCTTTTTTGCCGAATAGATACATCAGAGCAGTAATCGGCAACAGAGAAATCAGTATCCATTTACCCATTAAAAACACCTCCTTACCAAAGCATAAGCAATACTTTTTTAATTCCTTTTAGTATCGTTCGTATCATACAGAAAACCTCCTTTCGATTATTCATGTAGATAATGTATAAGTGAATAATTGAATTTTACTAAGATAAAATTTGCTCAAACATAAATGAGTAAAACATAATTGACTAAAACTATAAATTGTGATATACTGATTTAAACAAAAAGAACGGAAGTGAGAAAGTATGTTTATTGGAAGAGAACGTGAAGTAGCGGCATTGGACAGATTATACGAATCAAATAAGTTTGAATTTGCCGTTATATATGGGCGCAGACGTGTCGGAAAAACTGCACTTATAAATCACTTTATAGATAATAAAGAAGCGATTTATTTTATGGGTGTTGAAAGTAATGAAAAACAAAATCTTGAAAATTTCAGTAAAAGCATAATTGAATACAGTAGCGGTATTGAGGCGGAAACTTCATTTTTGTCATTTCAAGCCGCTCTTGAATATGTGTTTAAGCTTGCTGAAAAGAAACGATTTATACTTGCAATAGATGAATATCCGTATGTAGCACGTTCATCAAAAAGTTTGGCATCAACTTTACAGTTGCTTATAGATAAATATAAAGACACATCACAACTAATGCTTATTTTATGCGGTTCGTCAATGTCGTATATGGAAGATGAAGTGTTGGCATATAAATCACCGCTTTATGGCAGAAGAACTGCACAAATGAAAATACAACCTTTTAGTTTTGAGGAAACGTGCAGATGTTTTAAGAATTTTTCGGATGAAGACAAAGCACTTGCGTATGGTATTGTGGGCGGAACACCTCAGTATTTGTTACAAATGGATGATAGATTAAGCATTGAAGATAATATAAAAAATACTTACTTGAATCCGATTTCTTTCCTATATGAAGAGCCGACAAATTTATTAAAGCAAGAAGTGAGAGAGCCGGCTATATATACTGCGATTATAACCGCTATTGCGGTCGGTGCGTCGAGAATGTCGGACATTTCAAATAAAGTCGGTGAGGACAGTAATATTTGTGCGAATTATCTTAAGAGTTTGATAAATTTGGGGATTGTAAAAAAGGAAACTCCGTATGGTGAGAAAACATCTCGAAAATCTATATATTCAATAGAAGATAATATGTTCAGATTTTGGTATAGGTTTGTTCCTAATAATAATTCTGTTATAATGCGTGGTGCGGCTGATATTGTGTATAGACGTATCGAACCTCAACTTTCGGAATATATGGGTGCTGTGTTTGAGGGAATGTGTAAACAGTATCTTTGGAAACTGCTTCTTGACGGTAATTCGCCGGTTGAGTTTTCGGAACTGGGTCGTTGGTGGGGAAACGATCCTATTGAAAAGAAACAGACAGAAATTGATATAATGGGCGAACAGGATAAAAAGACAGCTTTATTTGGTGAATGTAAATGGACAAATGAAAAAATTGATCTCGGTGTGCTTGAAACATTGATAAAACGCAGTAAGCTGTTTTCATATATTAATGTGCATTTGTTTTTGTTCTCTAAGTCCGGGTTCACAAAAGGCTGTATTGATAAGGCGAATGAACTCGGAAATGTATCTCTTGTAACCTATGCTGATATGTTGAAGTGAAAAACGTAAAGTCATACATTAAAAATATATAATATCTCTGTGTAATAAAATACACGGAGGTGAAATTTATATGTTCCAAA
>ERZ772885.852-NODE-852-length-20643-cov-5.978920_pt1 | contig 20643 bp, 16 predicted proteins | sample MGYA00580580_ERZ772885 | MGnify/ENA primary metagenome ERZ772885 (study PRJEB29015, sample SAMEA2737673) | human gut metagenome | biome: human gut; feature: human-associated habitat; material: faeces | place: China | collected 2012 ...
ACACGGAACACACGAATATTGACCCCCATACTCTGCGCATACATTTCTCCCAGCTGATACGCTCCGATCGGCTTTGACAGGAAAAAGGTAAGGATCAGAGTGATTCCTACCATAAGCGCTGCTACCTTTACATTGCTCCAGCTCATACCGGAAAAGCTTCCCTGTGACCATCCGTGCAGATTCACAATATCAGAATCATCTGCAAATGTCACAACAAAATCCGTGATGGCCGAACAGATATATCCGATCATGATTCCCCCAACAAGAAGAGATGCCATATGCTGCACTTTTTTCGACATCAGAAGTATAAATCCCGTCGAGATCAGTGATCCGATAAATGCTGCAAGAATCAGTGTATACGAAGAAAATCTTCCGATATATTTCAAATACACGATCATTGTAAGTGCTACGACCATTTTCGCTCCGGAAGAAATTCCGAGAACGAAAGGTCCGGCGATTGGATTGGAAAAAAATGTCTGCAGCAAAAAGCCTGAAAGAGATAATGCACCACCAAGCAGTGCCGCCATCAGAATTCTCGGAAGACGAATCTTCCATATAATATTGTACTCTGTCGCTGCTCCTTCTTTCAGAAAGAGAATACGCAGAATCTTCGGCACCGGAATATGAACATTTCCAGTATTGATATTTAGCACTGTCACAACACAAAATACTGCTGCAAGAATCAGAAATACCGCCGTGTATCTTGTGCGCCGTCTGAAATTTTCCTGATGAAAACTTGTCTGCTCCATTCTTCTACTCCATCTTTTCAAGAAATGTCATCTGAAATGCATCACCGTCTGTCAGCATCAGATGCATATCTTTGATCAGCTCTCCGACGGTATCGGTTGCCTGATACAAGTTCTTTCCGGTATACCAGACATTTCCATCTTTCACTGCCTTGAATTCGGAGAACAATTCGTTCTTTGCTTCCAGTTCGCTGATACTATTTACCTGTCCGTCGATTGTTCCGTTGTAAATCAGATAATCCGCATCCACCGCTGTCGCATAGAATTCTTCCATCGTCAATTTAACAGAAGGTGCGTTGCTGTCCGGATTCTTCAGATCTTTGAACGCATATCTTCCACCTGCGATTTCGATCATTGATGGAATATAATCATCCGATTTTCTCACAACGATTGAACCATCTGTACTCACATAGAAATAAGCAACCGTCTTTTCCGTGTTCTCGAAACCTTTCAGCTCTTCGATCACCTGAGCCTGCCGGTCAAAAAATGTGTCCGCTTCTTCCTCTTTATTCAGAAGCGCCCCATAAAGCTTGATCCACTCGGTTCTTCCAAGCGGATGTGACTCATAACTTGAGTAGTCTACAAATACCGGAATCCCAAGATCTTCGATCATTTCCTGTACCTTCGGTGTATGAAGGATCATCGTTGATTCGATTGCCAGATCACAGTCTCCGTCAACGAGAGTCTCATAATCCGGTTCGCTGTATTTTCCCGCAAATGTCATCGCTCCGGATTCCATTGCTTCCTTTGCACTCTCTACATACCAGCCAGAGGCCTCAAGTCCGGAGAATTTTACCTTGTCAATTCCGCCGATTGCATCAAACAGAGACATGGATGCTGTCGCCGCCATATAAATATTCTCTGTCGGCTGCCGGATCACAACAATATCATCCGCCAGATTTTCCGGTTCTTCTTCACCTTCCGGAACGATCAGATATTGCTTATCTTCATGGACATCGATCAACTTATATCCATCCTTATAATAGTATACATCGAATTCTGTCGCGTAAGTCAGATCCATTGTAGATTCATAGGTAAGCCCTTCGATCTCCGGTGCTTTTTTTGTCTTGTCGGCTGCATCTTTGGTCTTATCCTTTGTTACATCTGTACCTGCTGAATTATTACCGCTGTTTCCACCGGAGGCTGCGGTGGAACCGCAGCCTCCGAGCAGAAGTGCAGCTGAAAGCATTAACGCTGTGATTCTGCATCTTCTTATCTTCATTCTATTTTTCTCTCCTATTTCTCTGCCGCTGCTACTGCCGCATCAAACTTCTCGTTCGTCAGCTCTTCACATCCGTAGAGAACACCGTAAACCTTGATCCACTCCTGCTTTCCAAGTTCTGTCTTTTCCTCGGAAGAACGATCAACGAGTACCGGAATTCCAAGTGTCGCAAGCTTCTCTGTCAACTCCTCAAACTGCTCCGTCTGCTCTTCCAAAGTCAACGTCTCTTCTGTATCCTTACTGTCTTTCTTGTCAGTATCTTTTGCTTCTACTTCGGTTTCTTCTGATTTCGCACCCGGAAGGATATCTCCTGTAAACAATGCAAGATTCACTTCACTCTTCACAAGGTTCTTCAACTTCAGTTTGTCCGCTGTTCCTGCATATGCAACTTCAGCATTCTTCTCACCGTCTTTTGCTTTCATCTTATCAGCAATCTCGGATACTGTACAGTCTTTGCTCTTCATTCCAACTGCTGCAACATTATCGAGAAGATCTAAGTCTTTCATCATATTCAGAATCTCATCAGACTCTGCATAAGTATGATCTGTCGGTTTTTTCACAATGATCATATCCTGCTCAAGGCCAACCGGAACTTCCACATCCTCCGGAACGATCAGATATTTCACAACATTTCCTTTGTAAAGCTCTGCTGCCAGATCCTGTTCGCTTGTGCCGTTGTTATCCGAAGCTGCGGATTCCTCGACAGAAGCATCTGACTTGCTGTCGGTATCAGATTTCTTGGTATCTGCTGACTTTGCATCCTCAGATCTGTTAATTGTGACAGATGCAACTTTTTTCTTAGAAGATTTTTCTGAATCCGAATTATCCGCTTCTGATTTCTTATCCTCTGCTTTCTCCGGATCTCTGGCTGTATCTTTCGTTATGTCGATCTCAAGAAGTACGATTCCCTGATCATAATGATATATCTTGAAATATTTCGCATACTCGGCTTTTGTTTCAGACTGATACTCCAGGCCGATGATCTCCGGTGCTACCTCGTCCATTTTTTTGTTTGCTGTTGCCGTCTTGCTGCTGTCACTTCCGTTTGCACCGATTACCGTTACTTCTTTTCCGTTGGCTCTCGCTGATGCATTGGCTTTTGCTGCTTCGGCAATGTATACAAAAATCGTATATTTAATCTCATGTGCCGTAGACATCGCCGTTGTCATACCCACAACCGAGTTATTCTTATTCAGTTCTACCGGAATTACAAAGGATGTAGAACTTCCTGTTTTCGCACTCGGATAATATACATTTCCATTCGCTTTTACATACTGGTAATGCGGACTGCTGAATGTGATCGTTGCATATGCCTGACCGCCTGTAACCGTTACCTTGCTGCAAGTGATGCTTACCTTTCCGGTTCCGCCTGACCATGAGAAGCTGTCCGGTGTGTATACACCGTCTTTTAATCCTGTGGTACTGTTGACTCTGGCTGTTGACTTATTCAGATCAGACTCGTATTTTGATTCCTGATCCGGTTTTCCATTGTTTGTCGTATTATTTCCTGTAGTTCCACTGTTTCCATTATTGTTTTCTGCATTTCCCTGGTTATTTCCGTTGGAACCATTTCCCGGATTGTTATTATTTCCGCCCGGTGTCAATGAGCCGTTGCTTCCGTTATTACCATTCGAAGCATTTCCATTATTGCTGTCCGCAATCTTAGTCATGCCTTCTGAATGAAATGTCAGTGTTCTGGTGTCCCACTTATTACTCTTTGTCGTATGAACGGCAATTGTCATTACCTCATCCAGTTTCTCTACCGGAATCTGAAATGTATACTGCTCTGCAAGAAGCGAATCCGGAAGGATCCAGTTCTTTTCATCATCCGATGCGTTATTTACATCGCCCAAATAGATTCTGTTATAACCCTGACCGCTTAATGTAACTGCCGCCGTCATCTGTCCATTCTTTACAGTCATAACACAATCCGTAACACGGAACATCTTTCCGCCGGCTTCAGCATTCACCTGATAGGTTCCGTCTGCTATGATACGTTTTGCAGAGGCAGATGAAAATATAAGTGTACGGTCATACCATTTATCTTTTTTAATGGAATGTGCCGCAACTGCAATTCCTTTATCCAGACTTTCTACCGGAACTTTGTATGTATATTTTCCTGCCTCATCAGCCACATATGAAATGTAGTCTTTTGCTGCAGCTTCTGCCGCATCGGCTGCTGATCCCATATAAAGATAATCATATCCGGTTCCGCTTAATGTAATTACAGCATACATCTTACCTTTTTCAGATGTCAGGATACAATTCGTAACTTTGAACATCTTATTTCCAGTATCCACATCTACCTGATAATTTCCATCTGTCAGGGTTTTATTTTCTGTTTCCGATGCTGTTACCGTTACCTTGCATGTGGCTTTAAGCTCTGTTCCTTCCGCATTCTTAATAGACACAGTCACCTCAGCAGTTCCTGCTTTCACTGCGGTCAGCTCAGCCTGTGTTCCGGATTTTGCAACGGTTACAACCTCTGGATCAGAAGAAGTCCATGTCATATCCGGTGCTGTCTCAGATGCTGATAATGCCGGTGTGAACTGAGGTGTCAGTTCCTGAACTTCTCCCTCTTTCATGCTGAGTTCAGATCCCTCTTTGAAACTTAATTCCGTAATAACGGTCTGATCCGGTGTGGATGGTGTCGACGGAACTGTATCTTCCGGGATTGCAATATTGATCGTATATGCAATATTTTTTCCACTCATGGAACTGGTATGTGCCATAAAAGTCATTGAACTATTTAAATTAACAGGAATCTCAAATGTAACTCCGGCCCCGCCTTCTCTCGGTTTTGCATGATATATGTTCTGGGTTCCATTCACTTTCACCCATACTTTATCATACTTAGAACTGCTAAAATTTATCCAGGCTGTTGCTTTTCCATTCTTTACGATTACTTTTTGACACTCAATCTTCACCTTGCTTGAACCACCCGAAGTCAGTTTTGCCGAAAAATGATCCGCATCAACACCATATTCTCCGTCTTTCAAAGCACCTGCCATACCGCTGATATCAGTAATGTTCTCAAATATTTCGTCTTCGCCGATTGGTTCCGTCTGTGGGGCGGTTCCGTCTTCCTGCGTATTCTGTACCTTTTCAACAGCTACCTGATTTTTCCCGGCTTCTTTTGTGACTTCCTGACTTGTATCTGTCGTCACACTGCTTTCTGTCTGTCCGGCAGCGGCTTCCAACTCTGTCTGTCCGACAGTGGCTTCCGGCTCTGTCTGTCCAACTTCATCACTATCCTGTTTATTCTCACTCAATGTATCTTCTACAGCTGCATTCTGATCTTCCGCATACACTCCCGATACCGGTGCAACTGCCATAGACACAGCCATAAATAAGGCCAAAAATTGCTTGGAATTATGTTTCATCTTATACTCTCTCCCTACTACTTTTCTGTCAATCAAAATACCCTTCCACGAAATCATCCGTAAAAGGGTACAAAATGGCCTTGTTAATTTATTATAATTTTCTTCCATTTTTGTACAACCAATTACTCGTGGTCCGGATTTACTTCCATGTACACTACAGGCAGGTCTCCTGACTCACAGATCCATACATCAGAATCTTGTCTTCCCGTTATCCAGTGACTTTTTTCTTTTCTGATATTCCCTGCTCACAGTGACGAGTTCGCACAGGACTTGCACCTGTTTCCCTTTTCACCGGCTCTATCAATTATCCAGCCGGCACCTGCAGTTTTCATTCTATTTTTCTCATCTTGACTACGATACCATAAGTACCTGTAAAATGCAATTGTTAACCCAGATTCTGCTTCTGTACTGCCTCTTCGGTGCGGAATTTTTCAAATGTATGAACTACCTCTTCCGCATCAGAACCATCTACTACAAAAATCATCTTCTGATTCAGCGTAACTGTCATCATTCCCATAACTGATTTTCCATCAATGATAAGTTTATGTGCTGTATCTTCAATCAAGGTATCAGCCTCTACTTTCTGACACATTCTTGAAAATTCTACAAGCTGTTCCGGTGTTTCAAATTTTACATTCATTTTTATCATAATTAAGTCTCTCCTCTCAGGTGTATCCATCATTTTCATCACAAACACATCTGTTTATAAGAAAAATATAAATCAGTATACTACGTTTTTTTCTACTATGTAATATATTTTTTATTTCTTAACATTGTCTTTTCACCTAGAATATATTATACTTATCTGGCATCATCCGTATTAAAGATAACTAACTATATATATATATCAATTTTATATATTATTTTGGAGGATATTATGAGTACATACGATTATTACCGTATTTTTTACCATGTTGCACAACATCACAGTTTTACAAAAGCGGCAGAGGTATTACACAATAACCAGCCGAACATTACCCGTTGTATGAATAATCTTGAGACAGAACTTGGCTGTCACCTTTTTGTCCGTTCGAACCGCGGAGTCTCACTGACGCCTGAAGGCCAGAAGCTTTTTAACCACGTTGCGATTGCTTTCGAACAGCTTGAACTCGGAGAAGCCGAGCTCAAGCGTGACCAGAGTCTTACAAGCGGACTCATCTCCATCGGAGTCAGTGAAAATGCACTTCGTATTATGCTTCTGTCCAAATTAGAAGCATTTCACAATCATTATCCACATGTAAGGCTTAAGATATCCAACCATTCCACTCCGCAGGCGATTGCTTCCCTGGAAAGCGGACTGGTGGATTTTGCAATTGTAACAACTCCACTTTCTGTTCAAAAACAGTTTCAGAAAATCTCCCTGGGTTCTTTCCGGGAAATTCTGATCGCCGGCCCGAAATACAAAGAACCGGCTTCCCGCATCTGCTCACTGGAAGAACTTACGGACTACCCTTTCGTCTCGCTGGAAAATAACACCAGCACCAGAGATCTTCATATTCAATACTTTTCTTCTCACGGGCTTCCGTTCCGTCCGGATCTTGAAGTTACATCCACCGACCAGTGCCTGGCTTTGATCCAGCACAATCTTGGTATCGGCTTCTATCCGGAGAAGCTTGCAGAAGAACCGCTCAAGCGTGGAGAAATTCTTCAGATCCATCTGAAAGAATCCCTTCCTGCGAGACAAATCTGTCTTGTACAGAATGCTTCCAGACCACAGAGCATTGCAGCGCAAAAACTAATCGAGACACTGATCCGTATCTGATGACGGATCAATGTCTCTTTTTTGTCCCTTTTTTATCTTTCGTTTCTCCGGGATTCTATATCCAGGAACATCAACAGGAAACTGACGATCAAAAGTCCGCAGGATACCCAGATCATATGGATTCCATAATTGGCTGAAAGATTGCCTCCGATTCCGGCTCCTACCGCAAAAAGAACTATAATTCCAAAATAATACATTGCCTGCCGCAAGTGTTCCGGCTTTTTCTCTCTCAGATAGAAGGATAATGCCGCCGTTCCACTCCGTAAGTTTCCGATACACATAGTACTTGCATATGAAAATCCATTTACCTTCCGGAAACTCTGCACCTGCATCGCACAGGCAAAGGATACCAGAACAGTCGCGATCATATTTCCCCGCTGCGGAATAAATCCTACAACAAACAAAATGAGGATCTCTGCTCCCAGTATTCCCTGTCTCCAGTGCAGGCGCCTGGCATATTTGTACTTATTCTGGATCTGCTCCGCAATCAGAACACCTAAAGCAAATGCAAAAAGCGGAAATAAATATTTCAGTCCAGCCTCCCATTTTCCCGTCATGAAATTCTGGCTCATCAGCACCACATTACCTGTCTGTGCATTCGAGAATACTTCATTCCTCGTATTATAGGTATACGCATCCTGAAATCCACCCGACAAGGCCAGAAATGCACTACAGATGAATGCCTCCGACATCTGCTTCCCGGAAAATAAACTTTTCATTACTCCCATGTTTTCATCTCCTTAGAATAAAAACGGAGGATGATTCTCATACGTTCTTACGTTTTCCGATCCATCCCCCTCAGCAGACTATTATACGGAAGAATATCAAAAATGTGAAACGTATATTTGATATATCTTCCATATCTTTTTTATATATTCAATTTTATATTAAATATCCCAGACTCCTTCCGCAACTTCTTTTACAAATGAAACCTTTCTCCACTGCTCTGCTTCTGTCATGATATTACCCTCTTCTGTAGATGAAAATCCACACTGTGGACTTAAGCAAAGCTGATCTTTCGTCACATACTTTTCTGCCTCTTCAATTCTTTTCTTTACATCCTCTTTGTCTTCCAGTTCCGGAAACTTAGAAGTGATCAGTCCCAATACCACCTTCTGATCCTTAATATAGCGAAGCGGCGAGAAGTCTCCCGATCTTTCGGAATCATATTCGAGAAAGAATCCGTCTACGTTACAATGACCGAATAATATCTCTGCAATCGGTTCGTACCCGCCTGATGAGAACCATGTAGATCTGAAATTCCCCCTGCAGATATGCATTGTGACCGTCATATCTTCTGGTTTTGCTTCGAGTGCAAGATTGATCATGTCTACATAAGATCTCGCAATCTCATCCAGATCAAAGCCTCTTTCTTTATATGTCTTTCTCTTTTCCGCATCACAGAATTCTCCCCATGATGTATCGTCTAACTGCAGGTATCTGCATCCCGCATCATAGAATGCACGGATGACCTTCTGATAAGCGATTGCAATGTCATAATACAAATCCTTCATGTCCTGATAACGTTCGATCGGTATATACTCTTCTGCACGTACACAACAGATCAGATGCAGCATAGATGGTGAAGGAATTGTCATTTTGCAGAGAGTATCTCCTGCAACACTTTTCAGATATTTAAAATGCTCCAGAAATGGATGTTCTCCGAAATCAACTTTATCTGCTATCTTAAGTGTTGCCGCTTTCGGCTGATGCCCCTTAAAGTGTACAGACCAGTGATCCGACTTAATCTCCTCTACACCATCCAGATCTGCAAGGAAATCCAAATGCCAGTATCTTCTTCTGAATTCCCCATCTGTCACAGCCTGAAGTCCGACTTCTTTTTCTTTTTCTACCAGTTCTTTAATTGCTTTATCTTCTGTCTCTTTTAACTGTTCCTCTGTGATCTTTCCTTCTGCAAATTTTGCTCTTGCATCCTTCAGATACTCTGGACGTAAGAAACTTCCTACCACATCATAACGGAATGGTGCCTGATTACTCATATTTTATATCCTCCTGTACTTTGCTCGTTTTCTCTGTTGAAAAGTATAACCCATCTGTTTTTTTATGTATAATACAAAAAAGCAGCGGTTCTCCATAGTTTTAAACTATAGCACTCCACTGCTTTTCACCAGTATTCTGAATTATTCTTACATCCCGCCTGTGTATTTTTTCAACGCTTCCATATACACCTTTCCATACCGGCTCAGTGACACATCTTTCCGCACAATCGTTCCGATCCGCATATATTCATCCACCAGAAGCGGCTTCCCGATGATATTCTCACCGTTCAGTTCTTTACTGATCACGCCGGAGCTTACCGTATACCCGTCCAGGCCGACCGCCAGATTGAAAAGCGTTGCCCGGTCTCTGACTTTGATGTTCTTATTCCGATCAAGTGTACTTAATATCTCTTCGGAAAAATAAAAGGAATTATAATCCCCCTGCTCAAATGACAAATACGGATACTCCTCCAGATCTTCCAGTGTCAGTGCTTCCTTATCTGCCAACGGATGCTTTGAACTGATAAATACATGTGGCTTTGCTACGAATAACTCTTCGAATTTCAGATCATTCTGACGGATCAGTTTCATGATGATCGTCTCATTCTGTGAAGAAGTATACAGAATACCTATCTCACTTTTCAGCTTCGCCACATCTTCGATGATCTCATAAGTCTGTGTCTCCCGCAGTGTGAAATCATATTTTCTCGCATCAAATTTACGGATCACATCTACAAATGCATTGACCGCAAAAGAATAATGCTGGCAGGATACGGAAAATCTCGGGTTCCGTTCATTTACATTCAGATACCTCTCCTGCATGAGGCCGACCTGATCCAGAATCTGTCTTGCATAGGCGAGAAATTCATCTCCCTCTGCGGTGATCGTCACCCCTTTATTCGTCCGGTGAAAAATCGTCACCTGCATCTCCTGCTCCAGTTCCCGAATCGCATTGGTAAGACTCGGCTGGGAAATGAACAGCTCTTTTGCCGCCTCACTTATCGTCCCCTTCTCCGCAACCATGGTAATATACCTTAACTGCTGTAATGTCATAAATTCTTCCTCCCTACAGCATATAGATCAGTGCGTTACAGATACATGCCGCAATATTACTTCCGCCTTTTCTCCCCCTCGCTACAATATACGGGGTATCTTCCAGAGTCAGGATCAGTTCTTTGGACTGTACCACATTTACAAAGCCGACCGGTACACCGATCACGAGCTCCGGACGGATTCTTCCGTCTTTGATCAGTTCATACAGGTGAATTAGTGCTGTCGGTGCATTTCCGATGGCAAAGATCAGTTTTTCGTTCAGTTCACACGCCTTTTTCATACTGGCAACAGCTCTTGTGGTTCCATTCTTCTTTGCCGCCTGTGCCACATCTTCATCTGACATGAAGCAGTATACCTGACCGCCGTACTGTGCCAGTCTCTTTTTGTTAATTCCGGAACGCCCCATCTGTGTATCGGTTACGATGGAAGCACCGCCTCTGATCGCTTCGAGTGCTTTCTCCACCGCATGCTCGGAATACACCAGATTCTTCGCATAATCAAAATCCGCACTGGTATGTATGCAGCGCTTTGTAATTGATGCCTGAATCTCAGGAAGCACGATGCCTTCCTGCTCCAGTTCTTCCGTAATGATCTCAAAGCTGCGCTTTTCGATCTCTGTCGGAAGGACATTTTCTATCTCTATTTTAGTATGTGCTGCGTGATTATTTTTCTGTATATTCAACGTTTTCTTCCTTTCTCTTCATAGTCCGTCATAGCCCACATCTCATCTTTTCTAACTACAAAACTTGCCATCGGCAACTTCTCTTGCATACTTTGGTATCTACAGCTCCTTACGAATACATAGTAATTCCGAAAAATTATTTCTGCATTCCCATGATCTGATAGATTGCCTTCATATCCAGATGTTTTCTGAGTGTATCTGCCAGAAGATCATACTGGCTTTCTTTGAATGCTTTCAGGTCTACACCTTCCACTTCTTCCATTGAAAGTCCTTTCTTTTCTGCCAGGGATTTTACGATCTCCGATACAATTTTCTCCTTATCAAAAATGCCGTGGATGTATGTTCCGTATACATTTCCATGCGAGATTCCGTCTGTACTGTTCTCTATTCTGTTTTCCGGCTCCATATCCGGAATCTGTCTGTCCTTTTTCTTCACCGTATCGTGAATCTGATTCATCGGACATCCTTCCAGAAGTTCGGTCTTTCCCATATGGATCTCGTATCCTTCAAACTTCAGATTCTCAAGTGCTTTCAGATTCCCCTCCACATGAAGGAGTGTTCCATTCACCCTTGTTCTGGTCTTTTCTGTGGTAAATGTAGTTGTTACCGGCAACAGACCAAGACCTTTCATACTGCCGCCATCTTCCACGCCTTCCGGATCACTGAGCGACTGCCCCAGCATCTGATAGCCGCCGCAGATTCCCCAGACCACACAGCCGCCGGCATGCGCCTTTAGAATCTTCGCTTCCATTCCGCTCTGTCTTAACCATTTCAGATCTCCCATCGTATTTTTTGTTCCCGGAAGGATGATCATATCAGGATTTCTAAGTTCTCTTGGATTCTTTACATAACGCAGATTCACTCCCGGAGCATTTTCCAACAGCATGAAATCCGTAAAGTTCGAAATTCTCGGTGTCCGGATGACTGCGATATCCACCAGACCGATCCTTTCTTCTGCACCTTTTCCACCCTTTGTCATGTTAAAACGCTCTGTCAGACTGTCTTCATCTTCAATCTCGACCTGCATATACGGTGTAACTCCGACTACCGGAATGCCGCCTCTTTCTTCCAACATAACAATACCGGGATCCAGGATTGTCTTATCCCCGCGGAATTTGTTGATGACCAGTCCCTTTACACGTTCTTTCTCATCATCTTCCAGGAGCATAAGCGTCCCCAGAAGCTGGGCAAATACTCCTCCGCGGTCAATATCTCCGACCAGAAGCACCGGCGCATCTACCATCTTCGCCAGCCCCATATTTACAATATCATCTTTCTTCAGGTTGATCTCTGCCGGACTTCCCGCTCCTTCGATCACAATGATGTCATTCTTTTCTTCTAATTTGTGAAATGCTTTCATAATGTCCGGTATGAGCTGCTTTTTATAAGCAAAATATTCTCTTGCACTCATATTCTTCAAGACTTCACCATTTACGATCACCTGTGATCCTACATCGTTGGTCGGCTTTAACAGGATTGGATTCATCTCTACCTGCGGCGCCACGCCTGCTGCCTCTGCCTGCACAACCTGTGCACGTCCCATCTCCAGTCCATCCTCTGTAATAAAGGAATTCAGTGCCATATTCTGGGATTTGAACGGAGCCACCCGGTATCCGTCCTGTTTGAATATTCTGCAAAGTCCCGCACACAGAAGACTCTTTCCTGCGTTGGACATTGTCCCCTGTATCATAATTTTTCCAGCCATGTTATCAACCTTTCATTCTCTTCTTCAGATCTTATTGCAATCCGGTAATGCCCTTCTGTCAGTCCTTCATAGTTACTGCAGTCCCGGATCAACAGTCCGCTTTTCAGTGCCTTCTCATACAGCCCTGCTTTTCCTTTAAAAAATATATAGTTTGCTTCCGATCCCCATACATTCAGACCAAGCTTTCTCATCCGCTCTGTCATCCAGAACTTTTCTTTTTTTATATATTCTCTCGTTCTCTTTAAATATGCTTCGCAATCAACAAGTGCTGCCACACCTGCTTCCTGTGCCGTTACCGACACATTCCACGGCTGGAGCATTGCCCTCATTCGTTTCCTAAGAGCTGCATTCTCACACAATGCATATCCAAGTCTTACACCCGGCATACAGAATATTTTCGTAAATGCTTTGATAATGACCACATTCGGATACTGTGTCAGATACCCCCGGCATTCATATCTTTCTGGTTCTTCCAGAAACTCTATAAAACACTCATCCAGGACCAGTATCGTACCGCATTTATTACACCTGTTCATCACACGGATCAGCAGTTCTTTTTCCGTTGTCTGTCCGGTCGGATTATTGGGATTGCACAGAAATATCATATCTGTATCTTCCGTAATCTGTTCCAGTATATCCTCCTGTATCCGGAAATCCTGTTCTTCTTTTAATCTGTAATATTGTACCTCTGCTCCAACTGTGCCAAGTGCCCGCTCATACTCGGAAAAAGCTGGTGCCGTCACCAGTGCTTTTTTCGGTCTCACTGCCATTACGACAGCAAAAAAAAGCTCTGCAGCACCATTGCCGCAGAGTATCTTTTCTTTTTCTATTCTCTCAAAATCACTGATCGACTCCCGAAGTCTGTCGCATCTGACATCCGGATAATACATGATCCTGTCTGCACTTTCCTGTACGCTCTTTCGTACCGCTTCGGGAACTCCCAGCGGGTTACTGTTTACAGAATAATCTGTAACAGATGGATTCCGGTAAATGTCTCCACCGTGAACTGTCTCTTTTGGTTCTGCCAACGTTCCTTCACCTGTGCGGATAAACCGCTCTCTCTGCTATTTTGCTACAACCATCTTACTCACTTTGCAGAAAATAGTCAACCGGAATCTTATACCTGAATTCTTGTTGCCGCATCGCTGCTCATTGCGATCCGCTTCTCACCACTTCTGATGATCAGGTCTCTTCCGGAATTCTGAATGACTGTGATCTCACTGCCTTCATCAATCTTGCATTTTCGGATCTTATCCAGAACTTCCGGGATGCCGAACATCCACTTGATGGTGTAGCTTTTTCCAGCCGCCGCCTTTGACAATGCCTGCATAACTAACACCTTCTTTACCTCTTTTTTATATTGTAAGTTGCACTGACTATGTTAGTCAACAGGAACATTGTTTGCACAATTCTAACTTTTTATTCATAATTTGCAGATAATATTATTTGTTTTTTGATTTTTATTATCAATATCATCTACAGAACCAGAATCCGGAGGATGATTCCAAGTATCAGACCAAGCATTGCCGTCCCATATAACAGCTTATGCGATCTCCGGATATCCAGTAGTTCCATCTCCCGGACCGGATCTCCGATCGTCGGCTTCTTATGCAGCTTTCCAAAATACCACGCATCTCCTGCAAGCTGCACATCCAGCGCCCCCGCCATGACTGCTTCTGTCTGTGCCGAGTTCGGACTTTTATGATTAAAGCGGTCTCTTCGGAAGATACGTGCTGCATTCTTTCCATCCATTCCGGTCAGATATGACGCCACGATCATCAGTACTGCCGATACCCTCGCCGGAATAAAATTCACCACATCATCCAGCTTCGCGGCAGCCGTTCCAAACCACTGATACCGGTCGTTCTTATAACCGACCATCGAATCCATCGTATTAATTGCCTTATAAGCAAATCCCAGAACAGCTCCGCCGATCAGCATATAAAATAACGGTGCAATCACACCATCCGATGTATTCTCTGCCACCGTCTCTACGGCCGCCTTGGTCACACCTTCTTCCGTCAGATTCTGTGTATCTCTTCCGACAATCATGGACACGGCCTTTCTCCCGGCCTCCAGGCCCTTGTCTTTCAGTGCTATGTAGACCCTGTCACTTTCTACTTTCAGGGATTTCGTTGCAAGGATCTGATAACACCAGAAGCTTTCCAGTGCAAGTCCAAGCTGCCAGAAATACTTATATGCAACCGATAAGATCACCGCCGGAACTCCTGTACTGACCGTCACAACCACCAGCACCAGAATCCCTCCACCGATGCGTTCCCCTGTCTTATTCGCCGGCAGACAGTTTCTGATAATTCTTTCGGTTCCCGATATCAGATGCCCGATCAGCCTCACCGGATGATACAGCCATCTTGGATCCCCGAAAATCAGATCCAGAACAAAGCCCGCCACGATCGCGATCGTCATATATGTCATTCTCTGAAATTCTAAGTTCATATCCTTCTCCATTCTTTATCTGATAATCATAATAACTTCCTGCTGGCGTCCCGTCTTCCTTTACTGCATACCGTTCCATGATACTCATGATCGTTCCGCCATGTGCCACAACCGCAATCGTCTCCCGGTCATGTGCCTGCGCATCCCGTACGACTTCCCGGAACCCTTCCAGTGTCCGCCGGATGAACGCTTCCCTGCTTTCCCCTTCCGGAAATGGCAGCTTCCCACCACTGTCTATCCATGCCTGATACTCCGGGCAGCCGGAAAGTTCGATATAATTATGATTTTCAAACAGGCCAAAATCACACTCCCGTAACTTTTCATTACAGCTATATGCTCCTGCTTTCATCATCTCCGGATAAATGATCTCTGCCGTCTGCACGCACCGCTTCATCGGACTTACATAGACATATGTAACCTCAGGATACATTCCTTTTCTCTCTTCCAAAAGCTGTATTCCTTCCAGACATAAAGATTCATCCGTCGTTCCGATATAGCGTTTTTCTTTATTTCCTTTCGTCATCGAATGACGTATCAGATAAATCCTCATACTTCCTTTATCACCTGTCCGATTCCGCACATCACACGGTATACTTTCTCCGAATATGCCGCAAGGCGCGTGCACACTCTTCCGGTCTGCTCTCTGTATTCCCGTTCCATCCGGTCAACCGGCACGATCCCGTATCCGATCTCATCTGTGATCAGGATCAGTTCCGGATTCTTCCGAATCAGTTCTTCTGCAAGATCATCTATCGGTTCTCCTTCCTTTATCTTTCTTTCGATATACTGATGGAAATGATATATCCCTTCGCAGCTATATAGTTCTTCTTCCGTACATACCGCACCGTCTGCCCATGTGACATCTGGGTAGATTTTCTTTGCGAATGCAAGTTTTCCCTGATATGCGCCGCCTATTATCATGATCATGACTTCTTTTCCTTCCTCCAATCCTGTATTTTCATCTTTCTGTTATTTTCTACTATTTCTCTGCTGTTTTCTTTCTGCCACTTGTTTTCTTCATTCTTTCCACACTTTTATCCAGCCTGTTCATCATTTGATGATTCCGCTTTTTACTACGATATCCACTACTACCACGACAAGCGCCATCACAAGTTCACATACCTGCAGGAAATATCCACACAGATCCCCGGTCACACCGCCGAAATTCTTCATCGCCATCCGGTAATAATATCCAAATACCACGCCTGCCGAGATCACACATCCGATTCCGCAGATCCCTCCGGTCAGTGGAATCAGGAAACACAGTACAATCAGATAAATGCCCAATACCATTCTTGTAATTCTGGTCGATGCACTTTCCGAAAAATCTGCCACCATACCTTTCTTCCTTGCCTGTGGAAATGTAACTACGGACAATCCACTCAATGTTCTCGATAGCATGAAGCTATATGCGATCACTTCCATACTCCGTACACTCAGACAAGAATACACGCCAATATACATCAGAAAATAGACGGTACATGAAATGATAGCAAATGCTCCTGCGTGGGAATCTTTCAGTATTTCCAGACGCCGCTCTTTCGTCTGCCAGGAACTCAGCGCATCCTGTGTATCCAGAAATCCGTCCAGATGAATTCCTCCCGTAATAAATACCGGGATTAGGATCAGAAATATTACAAAAAATAAGGAATAATTTCCTCCTCCATTCCCATCAAACCATTTTGAAAACCGAAACACTCCATAAGACAAAAGTCCGATCACCGCACCGATCCATGGAAAAAAACACATTGCATACGATTTATTTTCATCTGTCCATTCGCTGCGCGGCATCGGAATCCTGCTGTACATAGAAAACGCAATTTTGAAACTATTCCATATTCTTTTTATATTCTTCATACTTCTTTTGCTCCTTACGAATGCATACCGGAATTCCATACACAACTTCCGTTACTATATCTGCAAGCTCTGCAAGACTTTGATTCACCATTCCGATGCATTCCCGATATTTTTCCGTCTCTTCGCTATAGCCGTTTATATCTGCGTTCACTTCATTTGTAACAATTACAAGACGTGTCGTAGAATTGCTCAGTCTGCGTACTCCTGCCAATACTTTTTCTTTTGTTTCTTTTAAATCATTCAATGTACCATCTTCTCTGTAAAGCTCATTGGCCACCAGATTTGATATGCACTCCAGAAGGATTCCCTGATTCTTTGGTATCTCAAGTTCTGATAGATCTGTATATTTTTCCAATGTCCGGAATCCTTTTCCGGCTCTCAGCCTGTGATGTCTTTCAATCTTTTTCATCGTTTCTTCTGTGTATGGCTGCATGGTTGCAATATATATGTAAGTACCATCCTTCTTATTTCTGCCTGTCAGCCAGTTCTCCGCATACTCAGATTTACCGCTTCCGCTTCCGCCTGTCACCAGATGTATCATTCTTTCTCACCTAATTCTTTATAATCTTCGATGTCATTTTCTGAAAATGTACTCATCCGTCCATACACTTCTGCCGCAAGATCCAGCACCGGAAGATATGCCACAGCTCCGGTTCCCTCACCCAGGCACATATCTGCATGCAATGGTGCATCCATGTGTAACTCTTTCAGGATCTTCTGCATTCCAGGTTCTTTCGAGACATGTGACACAATCATCGCATCTTTGACCCACTCACAGATTCTGACGGCCGCAAGTGCCGCAACCGCTGAGATAAATCCATCAACTACAATCGGGATTCGATATACAGCACCTCCCAGATAGAGTCCGGTGATTCCCGCCAGATCGAATCCGCCTACTTTTGCCAGTACATCCACCGGATCATCCCATTTCGGACGATTGACCGCTATCGCCTTCTCGATTGCGTGTATTTTTCTTTCCAATCCTTCGTTCGTCAGTCCTGCTCCCCGTCCCGTTATCTCTGCCGGTTCGTCTCCCAGAAGTACGGAAGCCACGGCACTGCTGGTCGTCGTATTTCCGATTCCCATCTCTCCGGTACCGATCAGCTGATAGCCTTTGTCTTTGCACTCCCGGACCAGATCAATTCCCACAGACAATGCCTGCAACGCTTCTTCCTCTGTCATTGCAGGTTCCTGCAGAAAATCGCGCGTGCCCTGCATCACTTTGCAGTCGCGCACCCCCGGCAGCGTTTCTTTTGTGTTGATTCCAATATCGACCGGGATCACATCCACACCGGCGCGGCGCGCCATTTTACCAACCGAGCTTGCCTGCTGCCCCATAAATCCTGCAACCACCGCGGTCACTTCCTGTCCGGACTGGCTGACTCCTTCTGCGACAATGCCATTATCTGCGCACATGGTGAGGATCACTTTTTTTTCAATGGAAAGGCTGCTGCTTCCTGTGATTGCGCCGATCTGCGCAAACATTGTCTCAAACTGCCCCAGACCATCCAGCGGTTTGGCAATTTTGTCCCAGCTTGCTTTTATCTGCGCGTAGATCTGTGCGTCCGGTGGAATGATTTTAAGTTTCTCTAATTCTTTTCCTGTAATCAAATATTTTCTCCTGTTGCAATTGTAAATTGCGCAAATGCAATTCCCTGTTTCTTGCTTCTTTCAGCCATGAAATGTATGATAAGAAAAAGGAGGTGCTGATATGAATAAAACCAAAATTGATAATCAAACTATCGCTCACATTCTTCTTGATTTAAGACAAAAACATCATCTTTCCCAGGAACAGCTTGCTCAAACATTAGGCGTTACTCGTCAGGCCGTATCGCGATGGGAAATGGGAATCTCTGTTCCAAACATCCATACCCTGCTCTTAATCAGTGAGCAATTCCATGTTCCAATTGACACAATGCTCAAAAAACCAGATGCTTCAGCAGAAAACCAAAATAAAATCCAAAATTCTGCTAAAAGAACTCCCTTTATTTTTATGACCATAACCGGAATTTTCCTGTTGTGTGTGCTTCCATTTCTGGGTCAATGGGAACAATTCAAATATATGGATCTCTATGGTCGTGCATATGCCGATTCCTATCACTATATTTTCGAATACCCACTGTCCATTCTTCTGGTATTATCCATTGTCCTGATTTGTGTCGGGATCTATAACATTGTAAAAATCAAGAGGAAATCCGGCTCTCCTGCAAAATAGAGTATACATACTCCATATCCAGATGCTCCCGCAATCCCTGTGCGAGCTTGTCATACTGCTGTTCCTTAAATGCATGATAATCACCGCCAGCCTCCGGTTTCCATGATACCCTTTTTTTGTCGGCCAATGCCTGTACTATGCGCACGGCAATGTCTCCATCGTCAAAAATGCCGTGCACATAACTGCCGTATACGCCGGGTGCTTCGCTGCCTTTTTCCATGCGCTGCACCCCGTCGGTTCTGCCATCTGCCAGCTGTACCAGTGGCGTCTGATGTTCCCCGGTGGAAACCGTTGTCTTTCCCATATGAATCTCATAGCCGGAAAATTCCAATCCGGAAAGTGTGGAAAAAATACCGGTTACATTCTCGAATTTTCCACGTGTCTGCGTACGCATTTTTTCCGGCATCAGGGTCGTGTCGGTGTCGATCAGTTCCATACCTCGCAGCGGTTCGCGTAGCGAATTCTCATCCGCTGCGTGCGATTGCCGCCGAGTCTCACGAGGGGGCAGTTCCATACCACGCAAGGGTAGTGCCCCGTCGCGCCTTATGCGCTCCACGGCAATTGTATCCGGCTCATGAGAAATTGCTTCGCAATGAGCCGGATAGAGCGGTTCGCGTAGCGAATTCTCATTCTCTACCCCATGTGGGTCCGAAATGGTACGCCCCAGCATCTGATAGCCACCGCAGATCCCCCAGACCGGGATATGCGCCGCCAGCTTTTTGACCGCGGCTTCCAGACCGTTCTGCCGCATCCAGCGCAGATCCCCCATCGTATTTTTGCTGCCCGGCAGAAAAATCATATCAGGCTGTCCCAGTTCCTGCACCGAAGAAACATAGCGCACGGACACACCCTCCAGCCGTTCAAACACGTTAAAATCCGTAAAATTGGAGATCCGTGGAAAACGGATCACTGCCAGATCTATCACGCCTACATCGTGGTTGTCCAACTGGCCGCTCAGACTGTCCTCATCCTCAATGGAAAGATGCATATATGGAACTACTCCGGCAACCTTCACGCCGCCGCGTTCCTCCAGCATCTCTACTCCCGGATCAAGGATCGTCTTATCCCCACGGAATTTATTAATAATCAGACCCTTCACGCGGGCTTTTTCATCCTCTTCTAAAAGCATCAAAGTTCCCAAAAGCTGCGCAAACACGCCGCCACGGTCGATATCCCCCACCAGAAGCACCGGTGCATCGACCAGTTTTGCCAGCCCCATATTGACAATATCATCCGATTTCAGATTGATCTCTGCCGGGCTTCCCGCCCCTTCCATCACAATAATGTCTGCCTGCTTTTCCAACTCCGAAAAAGCCTCGCAGATCGTCGGAACCAGCTTTTTCTTATACGCAAAATAATCCCGCGCCCGCATATTTCCGAGCACCTCACCCTTTACGATCACCTGTGATCCGACATCATTGGTCGGTTTCAACAGGACGGGATTCATAAGCACGGAAGGCTTCACACCCGCCGCTTCCGCCTGCATGACCTGCGCGCGCCCCATCTCCAGACCGTCTTCGGTGATGTAGGAGTTGAGTGCCATATTCTGTGATTTAAACGG
>ERZ772885.862-NODE-862-length-20482-cov-4.124492_pt1 | contig 20482 bp, 16 predicted proteins | sample MGYA00580580_ERZ772885 | MGnify/ENA primary metagenome ERZ772885 (study PRJEB29015, sample SAMEA2737673) | human gut metagenome | biome: human gut; feature: human-associated habitat; material: faeces | place: China | collected 2012 ...
GTCACCGGCACCCCGTTGACCCGGCATACATTCCGGCCGTCTGCAAAGATCTCCCGCTGAATCAGAACCTCGCCGCCCTCCAGCGGAACGGCATTTTCCCGAAACCAGGGGTACTCCGGCACCTTTTGAAACACTGCGCTGATAAAGGCACGATCGGCCCCGGTACGAATGGCGTCCCGGTAAGCACGCTGCCCCAATATGGCCGAAATGGCGTCAATGACAATGGATTTGCCTGCGCCGGTCTCGCCGGTAAGCGCATTAAACCCCGGACGGAACGTAATATCCGCCCGTTCGATCACCGCAATGTTCTCAATGTGCAGCAGTTCCAGCATGGCTCCTACCTCGCTCTGTTGATGATCCCTCGAAGTTCTTCGCAAAATTCTCTGGCATAATCCGAATCCCGCATGAGAATCAGCCCCGTATCATCGCCTGCAATCGTCCCGACTACATAGCCGATATCCATGCCATCCACCGCAGAGCAGGCCGCGGACGCGGCAGACCAGGCGGTCGCCGGCGCGCAAGGTCTGCCCGAGACGGTACTCGAACCATTGCGCAAGGCAGCGAAAGCCGCGCGCGACCTCGCCACACAGGCACGGTCCAAAGCCGATGAATCCGCGGCACAGCTCACGCAACTGCAATCCCAGCTGAGCCAGGTCAACGCCACCATAGCCCAACTCGAAGCGCAATCGGCCACCTTGCAGCGGCAAACCGAGCAGCTGCGCGGCGGTCGCCAGCAGATCCGCGACGGACTCAAGCAGATAGCCGCCGGCGAAGAGCAGATGGACACCGGCGAACGGCAGCTCAAGGACGCGCAAGACCAGCTTGACGCCAAGCGCAAGGATGCCGACAGTCAGTTCGCCAAGCAGCAGCAACGCGTCGACGACATCGCCGCAGCCCGCTGGTACGTGCAGACGCGCTCGTCAATCGGCGGCTTCAGCTCGCTCAAATCCGACATCAGCTCAATCGAATCAATCGGCTACGCCTTCCCGGTCGTATTCCTGATTGTTGCGGTGCTGATGAGCCTGACCGCGATGACCCGCATGGTCGAGGAGGAACGCGGTCTGATTGGCACCTACACCGGGCTCGGTTACGGGAACGCGGCCATCGCGATGCGATACGTGCTGTTCGCCGCGCTCGCCTGCCTAATCGGCGGCGGACTGGGACTGATGGTCGGCTTCCTCGGCATTCCGTCGTTCCTGCTGCTGGTGATCGAGGGACTGTACACGGTGCCCGGCATACAGCTCGAATACGATTGGCTGTACGGGTCGGCAGGCATCGCACTGTTCGTCGTCGGCGTGGTCGTCGCAACGGTCGTCGCCTGCGCCGGGGCTCTGCGGCAAAGCCCGGCTCAACTCATGCAGCCGAAAGCGCCGAAGGCCGGCGCGCGCATCTTGCTCGAACGCATCCGCCCGCTGTGGCGGCGGCTCAGCTTCCTCAACAAGGTCACCGCGCGCAACATATTCCGCTTCAAAAGCCGCCTGTTGATGACCGTCGGCGGGGTGGCGGGCTGCACGGCGCTGATTGTGTGCGGCTTCGCCATCAACGACACCGTCGCCACGCTCGGACCCAAGCAATACGAGGACATCTACCATTACGACCTGCTCGTCGTCAGCGGCGACGACAGCGTCGATGCGATGCGCGCTCGGCTCGACAAGGACGGGCGCGTGGAACGTTCGCTCGATCTGCGGCTCGACAGCGGCGAGATGGACGCGGGCGACGCAGGCGAGACGATTCAGCTCATGATCGTGCCGGATGATTCAGTAGGGGCGCTCGGAGACATGATTACGCTGCGGTCCGCGAGCGGCGGGCACGGCAAGCTGCAGCTTGGGGGCGATGGCATAATCGTCGCGCAATCCGCGGCGAACTCGCTCGGCGTCAAGGCCGGCGACACCGTCACGCTACGTGACGGCAGTATGCGTCACGGCGAAGTGAAGGTCTCCGCGGTGACGCGAAACCTCATCGGCTCGAACGTGTATGTCAGCGAAAGTCTGTACAAGAAGACATTCGGCGTGTCGACGGCGGTGACGCGCAACGCCGTGATCGCCACACTGAACGGAACCGCCGACCAGAACATCGCGTACGCGGATCGGCTCGCACGCGATCCGTTGGTCGTGAGCGCCACCAGCACCGACGATCTCGAGCGCAGCTTCTCGTTCGACCTGATGAGCGCCGTCGTGGCGCTCATCATCGCGCTCGCGGGCGGGCTGGCGCTTGTCGTGCTGTTCACGCTGGCGAACACGAACGTGTCTGAGCGCGTGCGGGAAATGGCCACGCTGAAGGTACTGGGCTTCTACGACCGCGAGGTGCACCGGTATGTCAACAAGGAGATGCTGATACTGGCCGGCATGGGCATCGTCGTCGGTCTGCCGCTCGGGCGCGCGGTCGGCGGGCTGCTTACGGCGGCGCTCAACATGCCCGCGTTGTATTTCGAGGTGAGCGTGCACTGGTACAGCTATGTGATCGCCGCCGCGGCGACGATGGCGTTCGCGCTGCTCGTGCAGCTGCTCACCAATCCGGTGCTCGACCGCATCGATCCGGTCAGCTCGCTCAAGTCCGTGGAGTGAGCTGACCGCCACCGCCCTACTTGTGGTATGGCTCGCCGGCGTTGATTTTGTAGGCGCGGTACAGCTGCTCCAGTAGGATCACGCGCATCAGCTGATGCGGGAACGTCATCTTCGAGAAGCTGAGCCTGTAGTCGGCGCGGCGCAGGATCGCGTCGTCCAGGCCGATCGAGCCGCCGATGATGAGCTGTATGTGGCTTTCGCCGTGCAATCCGAGCTGGTTGATGTGCGCGGCGAGCCCTTCGGAGGAGAGCATCGTGCCGTCGATCGCCAGCGCGATCACATAGGCGTCGGGGCGGATGTGCTTGGCGATGCGCCCGCCTTCCTTGGCACGAATCTGCCGTTCCACGCCTTCGCTGGCATGTTCGGGGGTCTTCTCGTCGGCGACCTCGATGATGTCGAGCTTGCAGTAGCGGCCGAGCCGTTTGCTGTATTCGGCGATGGCGTCGCGCAGATACTGCTCTTTGACCCTGCCGACGCAAATGACGCTAATACGCATTATCCTGCTTTCTATCTGCCCGGAGGATTACGGAAGATACGCCGTCGTACTGCTCCGAGAGTCACGGCACGACGATACCGCGACTCTCAGAGTCCCTCGGTGGGGGATTGGCTGACGCTCCGCCAGTCAATCCCCCACCGAGGGCATTGGTTGATGTGTGCGGATACGGCCGTTCAAAGCCGAAGGCGTATTTCGTACGTCGAGCGCTGAGGAAAGGCCGTATACGCTCCATCAATCAATGACGCCGTAGAGGCGGTCGCCGGCGTCGCCAAGCCCCGGCACAATGTACGCCTTTTCGTTGAGTTTTTCATCGACGGCGCAGACGACGACCTTGAAGGCGATGGAGGGGTCGATGTGGTCTTGGACGTATTGGATGCCTTCGGGGGCGGCGATGATGTTGATGGCGGTGACGTCTTTGGCGCCGCGCTCGGCGAGGTAGTGGGTGGCGGTGACGAGGGTGCCGCCGGTGGCGAGCATGGGGTCGATGAGGAAGCACTGACGGCCGGTGAGGTCTTCGGGGAGACGGTTGGCGTAAGTGATCTGCTGGGTGGGGTGCTCTTCATCGCGCTTCATGCCGAGGAAGCCGACTTCGGCGGTGGGGATCATTTTGGTCATGCCGTCGAGCATGCCGAGTCCGGCGCGAAGGACGGGAACGATGATGGGGGCGGGGCTGGCGATGTGCTTGCCGACCATGGGGGCGACGGGGGTTTCGATGGGCTTGTCGACGATGTCGAGGTTGCGGGTCGCCTCGTAGGCTTCGAGCATGACGAGTTCGGTGACGAGCTCGCGGAAAGTGGCGGATGAGGTGTTTTTGTCGCGCAGGACGGTGAGCTTGTGTTCCACCAGCGGGTGGTCGAGTACGTGAAGTTCCATGAGTACCAGCGTACCCGGTTATCTCACATTCTGGATGGACGCAGCGTGTTGCTTATGTGACGTAGTGGTCAGGATGTGCAGTGAGGTCGGACTGCAGGAGCCGAAGGCGGTTTCGACGGCGACGACATCACCAAGGCCGCGCCGAACCAGCGCGTCCGCAAAGGCATGGCGTTCGTGCCGCAGGGGCAGCAGTCGTTCGGCACGATGACCGTCGACGAGAACCTGCATGTGGTCGCCGACCGGTACGGGTCCGAGGCGAAAGCGCGGTACGACGAGGCCGTGACGATGTTCCCGGTGCTCAAGGAATTCGCCGTCGAACGGGCGGATCGCTACTATGTGCTGGCCTCCGGGCGCTTCATCGCCACCGGCGAAGGCGGTCCTGCACAGGTTGAGGCCGCCAAAGAGGCCATGCGCGTATAATCGCGCTCTCAAAACTCGCAGATACAAGGCTTTTTTCGAGCGTCAATCGTTATACCTGCGAGTTCTGAGAGCGCCTATTGCAGAGCCTTCATCAAAGAAGCCACATGACCCTTCGCCCGGACGTTGTAACGGGCGATCTCTATCGTGCCGGCTGCGCCTGTAACAGACACGCTGATGACGAATGTCGAGCGGATCACGCCTATGTGCGTGCGCCCGTAGAGCTTCTTTTCGCCGTACGCGCCGTAAAGCCGATGCACGGTCAGGTCCGCGTCCGACAGCAGCGGGAACGACAAGTGGTCGCGCTCGCGGAAACGCTGCAGCTTGTCGATTGGGTCCTTGGAGACGCCCAGCACAGTGAAACCGAGTGCGGTGAGCCGGGCAATGTTGTCGCGGAAGTCGCATGCCTCGGTGGTGCAGCCCGGCGTCATCGCGGCCGGATAGAAGTACAGCACCACGCGCTTGCCCTGCGCCAGCAGCCGCGACAGCGTGACGGAGGTTTCACCGCCGTCCGGGTTGACCGCAGGCAGGATGAAATCGGGAGCGGGCTGGCCGGGGGTGAGTCGCGTGGGAAGGGCGGGCTGGCTGGATTGGCCGGGCTGCGGTGATTGGTCGCTTGCGTGATCTTCTGTCATGATGCGTGCTCCTTTACCTCGATGCCCATGTGTGCCACCACTATCGCCGTCGTGGTGGACAGTCGCGCGACCGCGTATAGTCGAATCATGCAATGGCTGCACAGGATAGGCGAGACAGTTGATTCGCTGGCTGCATGGTGGCGGCGCTCGCTGACCGGGCGGGTGATTGACCGGTATGTGTCGCGGCGCGGGCCGCTGCTGGCGAACGGGCTGGCATATGGGCTACTGTTCGCGTTCTTCGCCGGCGTGTGGATCGTGGTCAGCGCGCTCGGACTGGTGGTGACCGGGAGCGAGGAGATGCAGAAGACGCTGCTCGCGATGCTGCGCACGGTGATTCCGAGCGTTTCAGATTCGCTGTTCTCCGCGTCGATGCTGAGTGGAATCTCGCATACGCTGACATGGACCGGTCTGGTGACGCTGGCGGTGTTCTGGTGGACGGTCACCGGTTGGATGAATTCCCTACGCAATGCAGTGACGACCATGTTCGACGATTGCACGCAGGAGCTGAACGTGGTCAAGGCGCGATTGCGCGATACGGTCGCTGCGATCATGGTGGCGGTACTGTTCATATTGTCGACCGCGGCGGGCGTCGTCTCTGGCGGCCTGATGAGACTGGTGTTGCGGGCGCTTGGCATCGCCGACGATTCGCTGCCGGGCGCGCTGTTGCTGGAATCGACCGGTTTCGCTACCGGCGTGTTGCTGAATTTCGCGTTGTTCATGCTGCTGCTGCGCGTGGTCGCGCACATACGCGCGGGCAAATTCACGCTGGTGGGGGCGGCGCTTGGGGCTCTGGCGGTCGCGGTGATGCAGCTGCTGGGCGCTCGTCTGTTGACGGGTGCGTCGCGCAACCCGATGCTGGCGCCGTTCGCAGCCATCATCGGCGTGCTCATCTGGTTCAACTTGGTGGCGCAGGTGATTATGATCTGCGCGGCGTTCATCGCCGAGTGCCGTCGGGGGGGGCGGGGAGAGCCGGAGCTAGCTACAGCCGCTGTCAGCTGACAGGGTAACTGGCACCAAGCATTGCCGGATACGATATCGTATGAGACGGCTGCGAGCTTCATCGCAGGTCGCAAGGTGCATGTCTTTCATGAGATGTGCCGTAGAGCATATGACGAGAGGGGAGTTCCCATGGCGATTGATGTATATGGTGCAACATGGTGCGGCGACTGCCACCGTGCCAAGAACGCGCTCGACCGGTTCGGCGCCGCTTACACGTGGCACGACATCGAGCAGGAGGAGGGCGCGGCCGACCGTGCCGTTGAGATCAGCGGCCAAAAGCACATCCCGGTCGTGCTCTATGGCGACGGGTCGTTCCAGGTCGAGCCGTCCGTCGTGGACATCCAGAACAAGCTCAAGGAGCTTGGCCTGCTCGGGTGAGCGGTGAGTGGCTGCGGCGGTGGCGAACGATGGCGGGCGGCTGATGGCGAGGTGCGGTATCGGCTGTCCGCCATTGAACACGATGCATCAATTCGCGCCTTATGGTCGGCGCTTTTGCAAAGTGAGGACAGCATCGTTGCTTGATTTGACCAGATTCTATCCGTAGGCAGAAAGGGCACTTGCGCCCGCAGCGCGAACACCTGAGTGCCGCCTTCCGGCACCGCAGCCGGACCACCAGCGCGGGAGCGGGACGCAACGGGGAATCGTCCACCGACACGTCCTCGACGACCATGCCTTTGACGTTCAGCAATCGTTTGAATTAGCTCTTCAACGAAGGCGCTTTCTTCGGTTGTATTTCTTGGTCGAATGTAGTATTGAATTCGCATGATATGGAAGCGCGGTTGTCTCTGACGTCTCCACGGGATAAGGAGCTTCGGCCTGACGGCCTCCGCGCCGTTATATCCATGTCGATGGGCGAATCGACGTGTCGGCGCATAAGGACATAGGGAAGAGTAATGACGAAGCCATCAGAGGGAGTGGAAACCATGGATGACGCCACTCCAGAGGAGAGCAAGCCCAAGGGTATTAAGCCCGCCAACCTCACCGCCATCATCATCGCGGCGGTGGCCGTGGCGCTGTCGGGCATCGGCGGCGGCTACGCCTACTGGACGCACCACGAATCGACCGGATACCACGCGGCGGTCGAACAGGCCGGGAAGGCCGACAAGGCGCTCATGAAGGCCGTGGACGAGGCCACCGCCACCACATACAAGGCGGATCAGCTCAAGGAGCCGAAGCTGCTGGACAAGCTCGACGACGCCATCGGGAAGGCGAAGGCGCTCAAGGGCGTCCCCGAGGACCAGCCGGGCGAGTGGCTGGCGTGGCGGCTCGCTTCCGCGAAGGCTGCCAGTTTCAAACGACGAACAACATGCCGATGACACTGAGGTGACCGTTCGGGAATATACCCATGAATAGCGACGCAAGATGTGAAAGCGGTTGGATGAATTGTTTCGAAGCAACGGTGGAATCTGCTGATGTAGATTGAAGTCGTTCCTCCGCGGAAACTCTTGGAAAGTACAAAAATGAGACAGAGGTAGATGTCCCAAGACGATTAGTCGGAAGACCGATGGTCGGCATGTCGGTACGTGCCCACTGGTAAACTTCATACGCTGGTCTGTAGGCATGTGCCGCTTATTGGAACATCTGCTACTTGTGTGAGCTTATGACGCCTGTGCCTATAGCGGACCTACATGTGAGGAGCAGTCATGAAGTGCGTGAAGGCAGGTGAAATGCGTTGACTCTTACGCCATCATCCGACCTGATTTCCATTGACTTGTTTGCTGGCGCTGGAGGTCTTTCGGAAGGCCTTGAGGAGGCTGGGTTTCACACCCTTTTCGCCTCGGAGATTGTTCCCCAATATGCAGAGACCTACGCTAGGAATCATCCCAGCGCTAAGGTATGTGTTGAAGATATCCGTAAAACTGACCCGGAGCGCGTTCGCCGGGAATTGGGCCTAGAGAAAGGTCAACTTGATTTAGTGGCTGGTGGCCCGCCCTGCCAAGGGTTCTCCATTAATGCGCCTGTTCGTTCCAATGAGGATCCCCGCAACCATTTGTTCCGTGAATATCTACGCTATGTGGATGCCTTTCAGCCGCGTGCAATTCTAATCGAGAACGTGCCGGGACTCGTCTCTTTTGAGCACGGCGGAACTTTGCATGCGATTCTCGATGCATTGGCAGATCTCGGTTACGGTGCTGATGTGCATATTCTGGGTGCCCCTTACTACGGTGTGCCACAGATGCGTTGGCGTACTATCATTCTTGGCCTTCGTGGCGCGGTTATACCGCAATCCGCTTGGCCTGAACCCACTCGTCATGCTCCTGTGCGAGCGAACTTCACTACCACTTTTGATGGGCGACAAATTGTTAAGCAGCCTAGCCCCGAAACAGATGCGCCATTCACTACGCTTCGTGAAGCCATTGGAGATTTGCCTTCATTACAGAACGGTGAACGCGGCGAAGCGGTCAAAGAATACCCGGTAAGGCCGCAGTGTGATTATCAGCGTGCGCTTAGGCGCGGCTCCATAGGTGTTCTGAACCATGAAGCTCCTAGACTCTCTGCAATTAACATGCAGCGCCTAAACTACATTCAGCAGGGGGGAAATTGGACAGACATTCCGGATGAATTATTGCCAAAAGGCATGCGTAAAGCTAGGAAATCTGATCACACAAAGCGTTATGGACGTCCTATGTGGGATGGGTTATCTTCCACGATCCTCACCAAGTGCGACCCCCACTGGGGTGCTTTTTTCCACCCTGACCAGAACAGGGCATTTACAGTTAGAGAAGCAGCGCGTATTCAATCCTTTCCTGACCACTATGTATTTACAGGTTCTCAGGCTGAACAATATGCGCAGGTAGGCAATGCAGTGCCGCCACTACTTGCTCTTGCTGTAGGTACGTCGTTATCAGCAGTGCTAAAGGAGGCATGAACATGGCCGGAACAATAGTTGACTTCTTCGGATACCTCTCAACAGATAAAACGGATGCGGCAAAATTGGCATCTGCACGTAGACAGTGTCCTTTTCTAGGCAAACAATGTACTAAGCCTGTAGCGGAAGATGATGCTGGTGGTATCAGCGGAGCCTGCGCTGTAGCGCAGATTAAGGACGCAACACCTACTATTTGTTGTCCTATTCGTCTATATGCAGACGATTACAAAATGCTTAAGATTATTGCATATAAGTCTTTCGGGGTTGATCTCAACCTTTATTCTGGTAAGAATAAGCTCGCTCTCTACAAAGCGAAAGAAGAAGGTGGTGCAGTCGCCGTATATGGACACGACTGGGGCGGTGAATTAAAGCTTCCAAAACGTGATGGGGTTGGGAATTACTTTGTTGATTGGATTCTCGCCCGTCTCGACGGAGAAGGCAATTTGGTGGAGTTCACTGCTATTGAGGTGCAGACTATCGATACCACGGGGAATTATCGTTTGTCTCGTCTTGCGTTATTTGAGCCAGAACGTCGAATCGTTAAATCCACAGTGGGCTTGAACTGGGAGAACGTTAATAAACGAATTATTCCTCAGATTGTCTACAAAGGGCAAGTGTTGCAACGTGAACGTCTTAATAAGACGGGTCTTTGGTTTGTCACTCCCGTTCCCGTTTATGACCGCATTATGAGGCGACTTGGAGGAGAGCACAATCTTTCTTTCGGTTTTCCCTCACAGCCCGGAGCCATCCACTTCCTGCGCTATGACTACGATTTCGATAAAGCTGTGGAGGGCAGGCCTGTTCCGCTTAAAGTTGCTGGAGAGGGTTGCACAACTGTTGAAAAAGTATCTGCCGCTTTCTCAAATGTTGGTTTGCCGGAGCCTAATGTTTATGAGGCTGCTATTAGAACAGCTTTGTACGATTAATACCCGTGGTGATCAGGGACTGCTGCTTTGTATTGAGGCGTTCAAAAGTACAGGATGAAGGTTCTATTCGTAAAGATCTGAGTTAATGTAGCGGAATTGGTGGATTCCTACTTAAGAGGCCATAAAGCCAACTGGTGCCGAATGAGTTGCGTTCTTGCGCTGTTGCAGCTCTGGTGAAGGCTATTTTAGGTGGAATGCCGTGAATGGCGATACGGGCAGTAAAACACTCATGGGGCGGCGGAAAAGGAGTGTGGTACGAGCTGAATCGGGCTGAATCGAGCCGAATCCGGCCCGTGGGTGCGCGATGGCGACAAAAACGATTCAAGGGTAAGGCGGAAGAGGGAACGGCGGCCAGCCGGGCGCGTGCGCGACCGGGGCGAAGGGGAGCCGCCGGAACGCCGCCTCACGCCTTTGCCTATCGCCGGTAGAACCTGGGCTTGTACGCGGGCAGGACGGCTTTGTGGTCTTTTTCCGCCCCGTGGGCCAGGAGGATCGTCGCCTTCCCCATTTTCAGTCGCATCTCGTTCAAGGCCAGCAGCATCCGGGCTCCTCTGCCTCGGCGGTCTTTCCTGCCGACAAGCAGGATTACCGTATCCGCGCTTGTGATCTCAAGCATTCTTTCATACTCGTCAAGGCTGGTCACGCGGGTATCCCTCAGCAGCTCCCGCAGGGACGGAATACCCGTCTGCGGGGTTCGCGGCTCCGCGTTTTTGATGGCCCGCAGCTTGCGGAAGAATGATTCGACGACGCTGATGTATTCCTTGGCCGTCCGTATGCGCGACACCGATCTGCCGCCCACCCACGCCGCCGCCGTCAATTCGTTCCGAATGTCGCGCGCCTCCTTCTTGGTGGGCAGCCCGATGATGCGCGACCTGTCCGGGGCCTTTTCCGGGCCGGATAGGGAATCGTATACCTTGGCGAGTGTTTTCCTGCCTTTGCGGCGGATGGGGTCTGGGCACATGTCTTCTCCTTGGCCGATCATGGCGGAGCCGGTGCCGTTCGCTGGCGAACACCCGGGGGAGGGATGCCGGCGGGGTTTGCCGGTTTCTCCTTCGGACCCATCCGACCGACGAACGTTCCTTGACTTCCTGTCTATGTATCAAGGAGTTGATTGACGGTTCGAATGGACTTTCATGGCACCCGTATGCGTTCGTGTGGCGTTTCTCGGAGGGGGTCCGGGGGAACCTTCGCGCTGGGCCGACCGGTATTCGCTGCGATGCGCTTGCGATACGGAGGCTGGGATTGTTGCGAACCAAAACGAAAAAACTGCGCGGAGCACACACGGGGAACGACACCATGGGCGCTGCGCCCGTCCCCGCCAGCCCATCACCCTCCACCCGCGACGAGGTTGCGCGAAGCGAAAACCTTCCCGAACCATATCGCGGCCCGAGTCGCGCCATAGTTGCACCACAAGTCAGACCACCAGCGCGACCGGCCCGCGAAAACGGCGGTTTTCCAACGCCCCCACAAGAAAAAGATAGGCGGGAAGAATAGAACAACATGATCGAACGGCTCAAACGCGAGATCAGGCGGCGCACTCGCGTCGTGGGAAGCTTCCCGGACGGGAACGGCGCGCTCATGCTCGTCTGTGCGCGCATCAGGTACGTCACCGCGAACGAATGGTCCAACCGGCGTTACCTCGACATGTCCCGGCTCGGTGACAATCTGCAGGAAGCGAACCGGTCATCGCGCCATGGGCGGGCATGATCCAAAGTGCGCAACCTTTCGGGCACTACCTCCCAAAACCTCCACTGAACGGAAAAATCAAGCCACAACAGACACTGTCAAACAGGCTTACACACCTTGAAGCATGAAAAAAGCCATCAGGGACTTCCTGATGGCTGGTCATTTGCGGTATGCGCTCCACTTATTCCTTGGGCATCGGCCTGAGGCCGCCAACGACAGCGCTCTTCACATAGGATGTCACTATAACAGTCCGAATATTGTGCATCAATCGTTTCCCATATGTCACCAGAATCAAAAGCACACCCCGGAAGCTATCCAGAAGACAGCAACAGAGGTGCCCCTAACACTATTGCGCATCACTTGGTCAAAGTCATTGATCTGACAGGCATCTGAAACAAAAACGCTGAGCGGGTTGCTCCACCGCCAGTGGTCAAAGTCATTGATCTGACAGGCATCTGAAACGCAGATATATTGGCAAAGGCATCGTGCCTAGTGGTCAAAGTCATTGATCTGACAGGCATCTGAAACTCACGTGTCACGGTATCGACAAGTTTCGCAAGTGGTCAAAGTCATTGATCTGACAGGCATCTGAAACGATAATTTCGCGGCGAAACGTCCCAAGACGGTGGTCAAAGTCATTGATCTGACAGGCATCTGAAACGGTGTCTTCGGGCGCTTTTTCGCAAAATTCGTGGTCAAAGTCATTGATCTGACAGGCATCTGAAACTGAAATTCGTGTCCACTCGATACAATGCCCGTGGTCAAAGTCATTGATCTGACAGGCATCTGAAACTAATCGTGTTCGATGAAGCGTGCTTGTATGGTGGTCAAAGTCATTGATCTGACAGGCATCTGAAACAAACACAACACAACAGCAGTGGAAAAAGCAGTGGTCAAAGTCATTGATCTGACAGGCATCTGAAACTAGCGTTCTCTGGAGTGCCGGATGTCCATGGTGGTCAAAGTCATTGATCTGACAGGCATCTGAAACTAGTCGGTCATGTTTATATCGTAGATGTTTGTGGTCAAAGTCATTGATCTGACAGGCATCTGAAACTAAGGGTAGCAGTATAGCTTGCGAAGATTAGTGGTCAAAGTCATTGATCTGACAGGCATCTGAAACTGCACGTTTTCGGCAGATTAAGCCATTTGAGTGGTCAAAGTCATTGATCTGACAGGCATCTGAAACTCAGATCGGCGCAGGTACGCCGAGAGAGAGGTGGTCAAAGTCATTGATCTGACAGGCATCTGAAACTATGATTGTATCCATCGATTTGCGTTTCGTGTGGTCAAAGTCATTGATCTGACAGGCATCTGAAACCGCGCTTTAATGACGGTGCGACCTCCATTAGTGGTCAAAGTCATTGATCTGACAGGCATCTGAAACTCGACGTGAGCTCGCAGCAGGTCGTGATCGGTGGTCAAAGTCATTGATCTGACAGGCATCTGAAACGCCAGTAGCACAATCACGTATATTGATCGTGTGGTCAAAGTCATTGATCTGACAGGCATCTGAAACCGTCGATCGTTGTGACCAGTGTCGCACGCGGTGGTCAAAGTCATTGATCTGACAGGCATCTGAAACTTTTATCATCTGCCATTGTACGAAACCGGCGTGGTCAAAGTCATTGATCTGACAGGCATCTGAAACATATGCTCCCTCCCTGCACGGTCGAGGAAGGTGGTCAAAGTCATTGATCTGACAGGCATCTGAAACATCTTATAAGGATGCCGCTCTAACCACTGAGTGGTCAAAGTCATTGATCTGACAGGCATCTGAAACGGCATATTGCAGCGCTTGCTCGTTGCGTTGGTGGTCAAAGTCATTGATCTGACAGGCATCTGAAACTCATCGGTGCGCAGTGTCGCGCCGTCTGCTGTGGTCAAAGTCATTGATCTGACAGGCATCTGAAACAATGCTGCCGTGCGTGATGAATTGTATCAGGTGGTCAAAGTCATTGATCTGACAGGCATCTGAAACAGGAGTCGCAGAACAACTTGATCTTTCGTCGTGGTCAAAGTCATTGATCTGACAGGCATCTGAAACAACATATATATTTATCGCCGCCGGTCAATCGTGGTCAAAGTCATTGATCTGACAGGCATCTGAAACGATGATAACAGGCTGAACTACCTCACTGCGGTGGTCAAAGTCATTGATCTGACAGGCATCTGAAACAAGCATGCGAAACTTACTTATGTGTTCCGTGTGGTCAAAGTCATTGATCTGACAGGCATCTGAAACCGATAGCCTTAAGGATTCCTGAACAGTTCATGAGAACTGAACGTAATCCTCATCGACATAGTGGCTCATCCCCTCTGTCAGCATGACTTTCTTGCTGCAGCATTCCAGGTCAAGAAGCTGCAACTGGTACCGCAATAAAGTACGGTGCAGATAAAGTAATTGGTCGTTATCACAGTATTGAGTTGTATGAAGCGTCACCAGCATCCTGCTCTCGGCAAGAGCACCGGCAGTATCTACTGCCGTCGAAATTTTATCATACAAGGATCCCAAAGAACTCGTGTCAATCCGAGGTTTGGCCATTGCAATTGCTGCTTTCAAATCCAAATCGCAGGGAATAGTCAGAGGTAGATTTTGACCCCATATCTCATCTTGAATAATTGTTTTTAACTCAGCCTGCAAAGACAATAATCTACTGATTTGCTCCGGCGTAAATCCTTCGATTATTTTCTTGACAGCAAGCTTCTGGAACAAAGCATTATAATCCACTTCATCCGCGCAATCACCAATATAAATTATACTTTTGGAAGCCAAAACAGTTTTTTCTCCCACGCCAAGTACAACAGAATCGGCATCTTCCTGAAGTCCCGCAGATAACTCATAAAAAATTTTTGGAGATGCGCATCCTATAACATTCAGCCCCATCTCAAGTTGCACAGGATCAAGAGGGTACGCAACAAGGCTATCTATCATATAATCACAGTCCTATCATCACTATTCTGTGCATCATCAATCATCGACCCAGCTAAAAACCGAATAGACGAGTACTGTTTTTCCGTAATAATCAACGACTGAACCAAACCTTCAGCAGGCGCAAAACTAGCTACTCTATTCTCCAAAAAATGCGCAGACTCACGCGTGGTCGCCACTCTCACATAAACCGACTCCTGAATCATAAGGAATCCCTCACGAATCAGATTTTTCCTAAATTCCGCATATATTTTTCTCTCATTAGCGGTTTTCATAGGAAGGTCAAAAAAAACTATCACTCGCATAACTCTGTACCGCATCGCACAAACCCCAATTCCGGCAAGCATTCTTCACCAGAAAGATACCGAAGAGCATCTCTCACAAACACACTGATAAGTTGAGTAATCGTAGTACCAAGCTCGGGCACATCGCTTCGCATAAATCTCATCAATTCAACTTTGACTTTGGAATCAAGGTGTTCAGCACCCAATTGAAAGACTCTTTCATCCATAAAAGGACGGAACGGCTCCATCAAATCACAAGCCAAATTAAACGGATTCTTCTCGTTATCATGATGAATTCCAAATTCCGTCAGATAGCCAATTTCCGTTATTTTCCTAGCCACTTCAGAAAGAATAATCGCATACCCATAATCCAAAATCCCGTTTATTCCATTCTCCTCATCGGAACGAACAAACTCATATGTGAATAACCGAGGGAAATACATGTGAGCCGCAACCGCTTCACGATTATCCGAATCTCCAGGCTTCACATCCACAACAAGTGACTTCATTTTCTCAAGGTCAAGACTGTCACAATTCTTCTCCAGCACAGACACTTGATGCGCAATTTTCTCACGAATAATATGCTGCCACAACAGATCTTTACGCGCTTCATCCCAACGTATTTGCTGAATTATGTATGCCCGTCGACTTGATTCAGTCTCATAAGGGCTCGTCTCCCCTATTGGAAGATGCTTGTCGTCGCAGAATACGATTTTCACATCGCGTTTCAACAAATCTGCTATCGCACATGTCGTGATTACCGCCCGTGTCGTTTCAATCATCAACATACCGATATCGTCCATGGGCAATTGGCACACATCATCGTCCGTCTGAATAACTAGCAATCTCATTTTTGTGGAAATCTTGCAATGCCGAGTTACCACTACATTCCGCCATGCCATATACACCTCATCGTGCTATACTTACAGAGGATTGTTTGGTCGCAATCCATGATCAAGGTCATTGACCTGACAGGCATAAATTGAAATAAAGCAAGGTTTCGACCAAGCTTCAGAAGGTTTTATACCTGGCCTTATGGCTGTGAGGCTCCCGATAATGTCGGGAGCCTCTTTTCATTTGTCCGATACTTACTATTTACTTCTTTTTTTGCCTTTCTTTTCAACTCCCCTACCGTTACTCTCTTTTCAAAAAGTCCTGACGGCGACTGGAAGATGAACTCATCTTCGTCGGAAAATGTATAGCCAGATTTGTTATTCATTCGACGCCAGCTACCTGTCATTCCCACAATTGACAGATTTGCCGTTTTCGCATCCGCATGTAATGCGCTGACTATACCCGTGATGACATTCTTCTTCTCATCTTCTGGAAGCTTGTCGAAAGCAACATGCAAGTCAGCGAGCTCCTCCTCGGTGAATCTATGCCACGGATAGAGACACTGTACAGAGCCCAGAATCGAATCGAGAAGCTTCTTCAGATCATCTTTCTCCAAAGAACCTTTCCCTTGAGACAGATCATCAAAATAACAGTACTCTTCATACGGCAACCAAAGCTGCTGAGCATTATTCAATTCGCCAGCCGACTTAATCACCATCAGTCCACCGCCATAACGGATCAACTGCATCTTCGGCACATGACGTAACAGAATGTTCGCTTTCGCATATTCACTCTTCTTCTTCGCCAACACTTTTCGCAGCTCATCATCAGACGGCCTATCCCCTAGCAGCGAATACTCCTGCATCGTTACATTGACCAAGCGGGTCTTCCCCTTTGATTCAATCAGAACCGCGTAGGCAGGCTTCGCACTGGAGAAACCTCCATAAAGGGAAGTGTCTTGCTTGGCACCATCGAAAGGAATACCCTTAATTCCTTTCGGATCAGTCGCAGCATATCTTGTCTCATCGTACAGCGCCCCGAAATCGTCTCCGACTTTCTGGGTAACGAGCATCTTACGATAATTCATCACCTTACGCAGATAATCTTTGTCTTCCTCAGACCAAACAACTTCTCCAGTACGCGGATTAACTCGCTTTTGTTCATCTTGAGAACGCATCGAGCCAACAATAAAACCAAACGCACGGCCTTGTTTTCTGTCTTCTGCGCTCAGTTTCTCACGATATCCACGCAGGTAATCACGCAAATACTGGTTATAAGAATTCTGTGCACCGTCAGAAACCTCACCATCCGCAAAGAAACCACGATTGGCCGCAAACTGTCCAGCGATGCCGACGCACAGCGCATCTTGCGCGTGATGGTAATCGTTGATGTCACGATTCTTATGCGAGAATCCCAAATATCTGTGCATTTCTTTAGTCAATTCCGCATTGAGACCAATGACCGCCGCGCTATTGCCATACCGTTGGCGCATCAACGTTGCGACATTCTTCATAATCTGCCTTGTTTCAACCAGCGAACGCTGAACAAAACGTTCTTTCTCACGCTCCGAGAATTCGTTTTGACGAGTCAATCGCTCGAACTTAACGCGGCTGATTAATCCATTGTCTAAAAGTATCTGCCAGAAATTACGCATTCGGTCTGCGATCTGAGGCATATACGTGAACGAATCCGTCTTGCGAGCGTTCTCAGCACGCGCCACGAGCACTCGATTGTCGATCGAATCGTTCTGCGTCACCGCCTGGGGAATAATATGGTCAATGTCATACGCCGATGAAAGCCTATCGAGATCTAATTCCTCGCCCGTGTACATGTCTTTTCCAAGCTGCGTGTAGTACAGGAACAGACGATCATCCTGAAGATCCTTATCACTGCACGCATTAAGCTCGTCCGCGATTCCCTTGAATTCCTTCCCCAGATTCGCATTCCTGTACAAATCCTGTAGACGGCTCTTTCGAGATATCGTCCGGCCACTTGGCTGAATATCATCCGCCAACTCCAAGAAAATTCTTGACGGCCGTTTGCCAACTGCCTTAGAAATATCATCAATCAAACGAATCGACTGAATAATTCCTCGTTTTACCTTTGGTGAGACCCTCAAATCATCAACGACTTCCATAAGAGAACTACCGTTTTCTGCACCAAGGTTTTCTTGCTCAATCCAATCAGAAAAACCTAATTGCTTGTCGGTAATGATCTCCATTAAATTACGGTCTTCAGCACGCATAATTTCAATAATGCTGTGTTTACGCGGCGCGAAATCATCACTAATCTTGCACTCACCAGCTTTTGTTGTCAGCAATTTGCGAGACAAACGCCCCCAACCAGTGTAATGAGTGTTTACGAGCAAAGCGCAGTCCGCTTCCGAAATGCCTTCAAGCTGCCGCAACTGATGCAAGAGCGTTTCTTTATCTTCAAATACAGTCTGCAGCTCAACGATCTTTTCCATCAAATCGCGATGCTCATTCACGTATTTCTCGCCGAATATTCTACACATCTTGCCATACGTTGACAATGAACTCGTAAATTTCGATTCATCCGACAAGCCAGACAACTCGTATGTACGTCCATATTCTTTGCGCAAAAGATTTTCCGCAGTCCTCTTTGTAACAGTCTGCCCTTTCATGAAAAGACGCTGACACAGAAGAGTTTTTTCTTCACGGCCAAGACGCATTCTGCGCTTATCATTCCAATGATTTCCAGTGCGCACAGACAAGCGAACATTGTTGAGCTCATTCAGAACCTCATACTCCTGATACAACAGGGAGTTCTTCGGCAGCGTCGGCTCACCCAATAAGTAGCTATCAGTACCCACCAATCGTTCAATGAACTTTCGACCAGAGGCGTCCTTGTCGACCATCTCATCGAAATTCCACGGCGTGATTTCACCCTTCTTCTTTCTTACCATCCAATGGTTTTCACTATTATCAGATTTCTGAAGATCTTCAGGCACAACCAAAGGACCAACAAAATAGGGCACACGGAAAGCCAATAACCCTTCAATTTTATTAATCTGCTTTCCGTCTTTTTCAAAAGCATCAAGCAAGAAAGGATAATACTTTCCCTGTTTCTTGATAATTTGTTTCAGCTCATTTTGGTGCAGCTGATGCGGAATAACTCCATTATCTGAATCTCGTTGAATCGGAAAAAGTTTATCTTCTTCAATATCATGAATCAGTCTGTTTTTATCCGTTTCCGAAAGATCAGACGTTTCAATCATCTTTTTGAAAAAGACATTGGCTTTCTTTCGCATATTCTCATACGCGCTTTCGCCACGTACACTTTTACGTTGGCCACTATCTATTTTCCAGCCAACTAGAATGCCATAGTTCTCGTTTATGTCTTTCTCATTCTCTTTCGTACGCAATTGCAATTTAATTAGATTCCAATTGGCGCGATGAGCATCATAACTTGCGCATTTTGAATCGGAAACACTCGTAGACCTTCCTAACAACTGTTTCAGAGCGATTGCGTTGTACTGCCCCTGCATGCGATCCAAGAATTCGCGTTCCTCATCATCAAGAAGTCCCGAATCTACAATCTGAACACACTTCTCTTCATAGTCAGACTTATTGAAATAAATACCAAGTATCTTCTTATTTTCAGAAGAAAACTCTTTGCTGACGAATATTTTCGCGAGATCAAGTTTATTACCTTCAAGTCCAGCAAAAATAGCCTTGACAATAGCTCTTTGTTCACGAGACAAATCGTTTACAGCACTAAGCGCTTCAAGCGCATTATCGACTCGCATGGAGCGCGAGCCGCGCGTTGCGCACAAAGCATCAGCTAACTGGCCATTGGCAGGCGCAACCAACTTGTTCTCATCATCTTGCTCAATACCGCTGTTTTGCTCACCTTCCGACATTTCATAACGGGTGATTCTTCCAAGAAGTTTCAGCAGCTCATCTTCTTTGAACGCATTCGACGATTCCAGGGTTCCCTCAACCAGAAAATTACCGCGATATTTCACCATATGATGAATGGCAAGATAGATTTCTCTAATATCATGCTGAGAGTCATCTTCCATTAATGCTTTGCGCAGGTGATAAATAGTTGGGTATTTCTCATAAAAACGTTTGTCCTGTTCGTTTGAATCAAACAGAACACTACCGTACCAACAATCCGCATTGTTTTCATCATCAGGATGGACCCAAGAATACTTCCTACGAGCCAAAAATGAAGGATCAATTTCAGACAACGCCTGGTCAAACAAAGCATCAAGAAGACGGAGGCGCCAACGCCTGCGCGAGTACCTTCTGCGTGTGGTACGTGCCATTCGGCGAGATTCAGCCGTATCAGCCGGATCGAAAAGTCGCACGCCAATGAGTTCATGCCCCTTTGCACGTACAAGCCGATAATTCGGGGTGAAGGCCGACCAGCCAACGGATGCGTTTCCGATATCCAACGAAATTGCATAATCATCGACATAATTCTTGCGGCTCATAAGACCTCCATCGGTATCAGAAATGCTTAGGTACAGCCTATACCACCATTCCCCTCAAGCTATGCGCAACACACTCTATTACAGACCACTCCAGCGTCTGGATTCTCCCACCGACCGGAAAAATCCTCTCGTTCAAAGCCTTCTCAGCGGGCAAATCCTTCCAGTCACTGGAACATTCTTCCCGCAAACATGCCTCCAAAAGTCCCGATTCTTCCAGCCATTGGAGGAATCGTCCCGATCAAAACCCGCTCAGCGACCCAAAACATCCAGTCAATGGAGGAATCACCCTGCTTACAGACCCCTTTGCGTCCTGATTCTTACAGCGACTGGAGGAATCAGGACGCAAAAGGCTATTGATTTGACGGTTCGGATGGACTTTCATGGCACCCGTATGCGTTCGTGTGGCGTTCATCGGAGGGGGTCAGGGGGAACCTTCACGCTGGGCCGACCACCGGTATTCGCTGCGATGCGCTTGCGATACGGAGGCTGGGATTGTTGCGAACCA
>ERZ772885.876-NODE-876-length-20284-cov-3.188245_pt1 | contig 20284 bp, 17 predicted proteins | sample MGYA00580580_ERZ772885 | MGnify/ENA primary metagenome ERZ772885 (study PRJEB29015, sample SAMEA2737673) | human gut metagenome | biome: human gut; feature: human-associated habitat; material: faeces | place: China | collected 2012 ...
ACTACTGTATGAAAGCCCATATAACGAGCTGATAAAGCCATCATCTGACCGAGCTGGCCACCACCGATGATACCAATGGTTTTAGTTGAGCTCATTTGTAGACTCCTCTGCAAGTTTTCCTTGCTCTTCAGCAAAGTTAGCAAGCGCATCTGCAATGGCCTTGTCTTCTACTGAGAGAAGACGGAGGGCAAAGAGGGCAGCATTAGTCGCACCAGCTTCACCGATAGCCATGGTTGCGACAGGTACACCACCAGGCATCTGAACGATAGAATAGAGCGAATCTACACCGCTAAGAGCACGTGATTTGACTGGCACACCGATGACTGGAAGGGTTGTTTTAGCAGCAACCATCCCTGGCAAGTGAGCAGCGCCACCAGCACCAGCGATGATGACCTTGATGCCACGGCTACGTGCTTCTTCGGCATGTTTGAACATGAGGTCCGGTGTACGGTGGGCGGAAACAACTTTCTTTTCGTAAGCAACACCGAAGTTGTCGAGGACTTCAGCGGCTTTTTGCATGGTTGCCCAGTCGGATTTTGAGCCCATGATAATGGAAATTACTGGTTTCATTTTTTCTCCTTTTTTGATAATCGTCTAATGTAGTGCGGACGTAAGCGACCGCCTGTAGCGTTCCATTACTAAAACTGGAGCCTGAGTCTCCAGTTTTCCGCTCCTAGTAGCTCTGCTACTAGGAGTTCCACTACTGCGACGATTATCCTATACTAGCTCGCTAACGCTCGCAAATCAAACGACCATTATCGGATTGGCGACTTCGTCGCCTAATATAGCACTGATATTCGAAAACTCGAAGAAATTCACAGAGTGACAAGGCAAAGCGACGAAGATAGAACTAAAGTTCATCAAGGAGCTTTAACACAGTCAATCGAAGATTTGCAAAGAGTTTTATTTGTTAGCCTTACTACCAATGTCGTTTCGATAGAAGAGGCCTTCTGTGTTTTGTTTGTTGAGTTCGTTGTAGATGATGTTTTGGCCGTCTTTGACGGTGTCTGCTGTTGTGACAAGCATGTAGACACGTCCTCCATTTGAGAGGAGGTCTTGGCCATTTTCAGCGAATTTAGCACCAGCATAGTAAGTGATGATGTCGCCCTCTGTCTTGGCTGGAAGCTTGACACCTTTCTCATAAGCGAGTGGGTAGCCGTTTGAGGCTACAACCACGCCTAGTGTCACACCCTTGTTCGTCCAAGTGATAGTTGGCTCTTTGCCATCCAAAATGTCAGTGATGTTTTGTGCAAAATCAGATGTCAAACGAGGCAAGATGATTTGCGTTTCAGGATCACCAAAACGTGAGTTGAACTCGATGACTTTAGGGCCATCAGCTGTCAAGATAAGACCAGCGTAAAGGATACCTGTGTAAGGACGACCTTCTTTAATCATGCCTTCAAGAACTGGCTTGACAATAGTGTCAACTGCTGTATCAACCACTCTCTGTGGCAAGTGAGGAACTGGCGCATAAGCCCCCATCCCACCAGTGTTAGGACCCTTGTCGCCATCATAAGCACGTTTGTGGTCCTGAGCCGTTGGCATGATGTAGAATTTATCCCCATTGACAAAGGCAAAGAGAGAGAACTCTTCCCCGTCAAGGAATTCCTCGATGACCACACGCGCACCTGAATCACCGAATTTATTGTCCAAAAGCATCTCGTGAGCAGCTTCGACGGCTTGCTCAACCGTTTCAGCAACGACGACACCTTTACCTAGGGCCAAGCCGTCTGCCTTGACGACGATTGGAGCGCCTTTTTCCTCGATGTAGGACTTGGCTTCCTCGAAATCTGAAAATGTGCCATAGGCTGCTGTCGGAACGTCGTATTTGACCATGATTTCCTTAGCAAAATCCTTAGACCACTCCAGCTCAGCCGCAGCCTTAGTCGGACCAAAGGCTTTGAGTCCTGCCGCATTGAAATCATCCACGATACCAGCCGCAAGGGCATCATCTGGACCGATAAAGGTCCAAGCAATATCGTTCGCCTTTGCGAAGTCAATCAGCTTAGAATGTTCGGAAATTCCGATATTGATCAAATCAAGACCGTCCAATGTCATCCCGTCATTACCAGGAGCTACGAAAACTTGCTCAACGTCTTTAGACTCCAATAATTTCTTGGCAATCGCATGTTCACGACCGCCAGAACCAACAACCAAAAGTTTCATTTGAAAGATACCTCAATATCAAATAAGACTAGGGGCAAATGCCCGTTTACGACAATCATTCGGAAAAATTAGCAAATTTTACGAATTATACATAACTATTATAACATATTTGTTCGGAGATATGGGTGTGTATCCAAATTTGAACATAAAAAAGGCGGCCATTTGGACCACCTCTTGGGAGATTATGAAAATGAAAAAAGTTATTTAGGATTGATGATAGTATAGACTGAGCAGCTTAAGGGAGGCTTAAAGTATCTAAAACAATTATTTTTTTGGATATTTCCGTAAACTCTTAATGGCTAAAGTGACTCACACCTATAAATATTATTATCAAACCATGTTTATTAGCAGCTTCGATTGACTCTTGGTCACGGACCGAGCCACAGGCTGGATGATAATTATTCTCAGAAACAAGATATTCCTTAACTATAAATGTTGGTAACCTTTTTTATAAATGACTGCCACCAGCTCCCGCAAATAAATCTATGTATTGTATATTAACTTTCATCATTTTTTGTTCTCTCTTTATTTAAAATTTGAAATAAAATACCTTAAACCTCGGAACTAATTTTTTTATAACAACTTGATATAGTCGCTTTTAGAACTAAAGATGTGGGAGACTACAATCTCTTTTCGACTTTCGTCTATAAAATAAAGTATGACATAGCGTTTAACGACAAGTGCTCGTGTCTCAAATGTGTCATTGATTCTTTTACCATAACGTTGATCTGCATTAAAACCAGCCTCAGGAAAAGTCTTCAAACTTTCCATTCCTTGCAGAAGCTTCGAAACCATCTTCTTGGCAGCAGTTTCATTAGAAAGTACATCACGAATGTAGTCATATATACTTCTCAAAGAAGAGCGAGCACGCTTAGTGAGTGAAAGACTATAGGTTGTATTCATCCTTAACCTCCTCAAGGGGTATCATATTACCCGCCTGATACTCAGCTACACTCTCTGCTACCTCAGCTTTAAGCTGCCTAAACAGCCTTTCTTTTAGCAATTCATCCTCCGTCATTACTGGTATTTGCTCGGTAGCAACAATCGTCTCCAAAAACAAATTAAACGATTTACTCATATCTAAATTATTTGCCTTTACAATTTTTCTTGCCCTTTCCAACAAAATCGGGTTAGTTTGGAAATTTACTTGAACACGCTTCTCTACAACAGTCATAATTAACTCCTTATATGTTATTTTATATAATTATATATAGTTTTTTGAAAATAGACAAATTATCTTCATTTTCCAGAAAAACTACGAATAGGTAGGTGGAGGTTAAAAATGAAGAAAAAATTACTTAATTGTCTTTTACCGCTAGCTTGTCTAGCGACTGTTTCGGTTTCGTGTGGCCCCTCTGCTCAGGCGGCTGTCCTCGGGGATGACTACCCTTCCTCTTGGAAATATGGAGGCTTCGGCGTTGATCCTTGGACTATGTACTGGCGTCAATGTACATCCTTTGCGGCCTATCGCCTCAGTAACACCAATGGTTTCAACCTACCTGTAGGCTATGGGAATGCCATTACATGGGGAAGCATCGCACGTGCCAATGGTTACCGTGTCGACATGAATCCTGCCGTAGGGAGCATTGCCTGGTTCTCAGCTGGAGTCAATGGGGCTGGTCATATGGGACATGTCGCTTGGGTTGCGGAAGTTCATGGTGATCAGGTGACCATTGAGGAGTACAACTACGATGTGGGGCAAGGACCTGAGAAATACCATAAACGTAGCTTCCATAAAAGTCAAGTATCCGGCTATATCCACTTTAAAGACCTTGAATCAGGAACTCAGACTAGTAATACAACCAACTCTTCTATCAACATTGGTGATACTGTCCGATTTACAGGTACTTTCCGTGTAACATCTATAGTAGGAAATAACATCACCAGCCAAGATTTAGCAGGAGGCACACCAACCAAACACAATATTCTTGATCCTGAACCGGTTGTTGAGGTTGACGGACAAGGCAATCCTACATCAGACCAGTACCTCAATCCTGGTGAGACCTTTACTATTCCAGGTAACTTCAAAGTGCTAGCCATTGACCCACCTAGCGATGGCATCCTCGTCCAAATCGGAAATCGCAAGACTTGGGTAACCCAGTCTGTCCTTGAAAAGGTTTAAATCTATTGAACAATCGTGAGAACGGTTGTTTTTTTGATACTCTGAAACAAAAAAGCCCAGCAGATGCTGAGCTCTTAGGAGATTTATGAAAAAGAAAAGTTTTTTAGGATGGTATTAGTATAACTTGGAGAGCTTAAAGGAAACTTAAGATTCAAATAAGTCTAACAACATATCTTTACTTACTTCAAAACGGATATGAGAATTCCACCACAAAATATTACAATTATTGCAGCTCTAAGTATCGGATTGTTTATAAATATTATAATAAGGCACACATATATGAGAAGTAGAACTAAAAAGAAAATAAATGCTAGCATAGAATAGCCACTTACATATCTAAAGTGTGTTATTATGAACCACACTAACAAGGTAGCTAATGCAGCTAATACAACAGCCAATGATAAATATTTCCAAGCTCGTCCACCATCATAAAGCATAACATTTACACTTTGAGCAATTTCTCCATTGCCTCCGATATTTTCCAACTGATGATTAAACTTATTTAGATTAATAAGATATAGTACTACCGACAATGAATAACCAACCATGGCTAAAATATGAAATGGAATCTCGTGCCAAATTTCTTTAAAAAATTCCTTAATTTCACTCATTATCACTCTCCCTCTCCTCTGATTCACTTTTTAACAAAACAACCTTTAAACTAATTACTCTTTTGTAGATAAGGATAGGTATTACTATAATAAGTACTAATGATATATAAAAAATAAGAGAACCAAAGACAAGATTTATTGATTTGGAAGAATCGATATCTTTATCACTCACTTTTTTTGCAAATACACACCAATGCCCCAAGATAGCCAATGGGATGGTAAAAATCCACTTACCATCCCAACTATTCATAACCTTATTACGACTTTCTACCTTTTTAAGTTCACAATCTAACGCTGCATTATCCAGATTGCTTATCCAATTTTTATATCTATTCGTATTAAATACTTTTTTTAGCGAATATACTAACCTGTGGAAAGTAGTAGTAAAGTAAGATTTTAAAAGTTGACTATTGTTTGACAATCATATCTCCTTAATGTCTAAAATGTCTCACACCTGTAAAAATCATTGTCAAACCATGTTTATCAGCAGCTTCTATTGACTCTTGGTCACGTACTGATCCACCCGGTTGGATGATAGCTTTAATACCTGCTTTAGCAATTTCTTCCACGTTATCTGCAAATGGGAAGAAGGCATCTGAAGCAAGAACAGCGCCGTCAAGACGGTCTTTAGCTTGGTCAATAGCTATACGGACTGAAGCCACACGGTTGGTTTGACCAGGGCCAACACCAAGTGTCATGTGGTTATTAGTCACGATGATACCATTTGATTTGACGTACTTGATAGCTTTCCAAGCAAACTCAAGAGCTGTCGCTTCTGTCTCAGTTGGTTGGCGCTTGGTCACCACTTGCCAGTCAGCTGGGCTTTCTTTGACAACGTCTTGGTTTTGAACGAGGAGACCACCAACAACACCAGTGTATTCTGCTTCCACTTCGCTAGCATCTTGAGCGTCAAATGGCAACTCAAGGATACGCAAGTTTTTCTTCTTAGTTGTCAAGATTTCAAGTGCTTCATCTGTGTAGCTTGGTGCAATGATAATTTCAAGGAAGACACCGTGCATTTTCTTAGCTGTCGCAGCGTCAACCTCACGGTTGAGGACTACAATACCACCGAAGATTGATACTGGGTCAGCTTCATAAGCGTAGTCCCAAGCTGTTTCAATGTCATCAGCTTGACCGATACCACATGGGTTCATGTGTTTCAAAGCCACAACTGTTGGACGGTCTTTGAAATCACGAATGATACGGATAGCAGCATCAGCATCTCGGATATTGTTGAATGACAATTCTTTACCGTTAAGTTGTTTAGCTGAAGCAATTGAGTAAGCCGTTGGCAAACCTTTTTGGTAGAAGTCAGCGTCTTGTTGAGGGTTTTCACCGTAACGCATTGGTTGCTTGAGGTCATAAGTCAAAGTGAGTTTTTCAGGTTTTGTTTCACCCACTTGAGCTGTGAAGTATTCTGCAATCAAGGCATCGTATGAAGCTGTGTGACGGTATACTTTGGCTGCCAAACGTTGGCGAGTTTCGTAACTTGTTTCGCCGTTTGCTGACAATTCGTCAAGAACAACAGCATAATCAGCAGGATCTACAACAACTGTTACGCTAGCGTGGTTTTTAGCCGCTGAACGAAGCATTGATGGACCACCGATATCAATGTTTTCAACCGCGTCAGCGTAAGTCACGTCTGGTTTGAGAATAGTCTCCTTGAATGGGTAAAGGTTGACCACAACAAGGTCGATCAATTCGATATTGTTGTCCTTAGCCGCTTGAAGGTGGCTATCAAGGTCACGACGAGCGAGGAGACCACCGTGGATATTTGGGTGAAGGGTCTTAACACGTCCGTCCATCATTTCTGGGAAACCAGTCACATCGTCAATGGCGATAGTGTCTACCCCAGCATTGTCAAGGGCAACTTTGGTACCACCTGTTGAGATGATGTCCCAACCGAGTTTTTTGAGTTCTTGGGCAAATTCAACGATGCCCGCTTTGTCTGAGACTGAAATAAGTGCTCGTTTAGTCATTTTCTCTCTTTTCCTTTTTTAAAAAAGTTCTTTATCTGCTACAGTCGAAAATTATCTTTCAGCTCTAGCGCTTTCTTATTTTCTCGCTACACCCAAACTATCCAAGACTTCTGGATAGAGCTTGTACTCTGTTTCGTGGATGCGAGTTTCGAAAGTATCAAGGGTATCACCTTCAAGGCGTGGCACACGGACTTGTTTGATAACCTTACCTGTATCCACACCAGAATCCACCCAGTGAATAGTCACACCAGACTGGGCCACGCCAGCATTCCAAGCATCTTCAATACCATGAGCCCCTGGAAATTCAGGGAGATAAGCTGGGTGAATATTGATGATACGGCCTTCATAAGCTGCTAGTAAGGTTGGGCCGACGATTTTCATATAACCCGCCAAACAAACCAAATCAATCTGGTGATCATCCAAGAGTTTGACGATAGCTTCTTCATAAGACGCTTTATTGTCAAATTCCTTGAGTTCAAAGGCATGGCTAGCCACACCAAGATTTTTGGCACGTTCCAAGACATAGGCATTACGGTGATCTGAAAAGACAAATTCTACTGGAAATTGTTCCGCAATCACCTGAAAGTTTGAGCCGTTGCCAGAGGCAAAAACAGCAATCTTTTTAGCCATTATTTAATCACCACACTTGCGCCATCTTTCTTCACAATACGACCGATTTCATAAACAGGTTCGTCAAGAAGTTCTTTGACGCGTTCAACATTTTCTGGTTTAACCGCAAGCATGAGACCAATACCCATGTTGAAAATTTCAAACATTTCTTCATGTTTGATTTCACCATATTTTTCAAGGGCTTTGAAAATTGGAAGAACTGGGACTTTACTTTCGTCAATTTCAGCAGCCAAGTCATCTGAGAACATACGTGGTACATTTTCGATGAAACCACCACCTGTGATGTGGGCAATTCCATTCACCAATTCTTCTTTAATCAATGGCAAAGCTGCTTTGACGTAGATACGAGTTGGTTCAAGAAGAACGTCTTTAAGTTTTTTGCCTTCAAGTTCTGGAAGAACTTCTTCACCTGTGTAATCAGCAAAGACACGACGCACGAGTGAGTAACCATTTGAGTGGATACCGCTTGAGGCAAGTCCAAGAAGCACATCACCTTCAGCCACTTTTGAACCGTCAATGATTTGAGATTTTTCTGCGATACCTACCGCGAAACCTGCCAAATCATAGTCGTCTTCTCCATACATACCAGGCATTTCAGCAGTTTCACCACCAATGAGGGCTGCACCAGCTTGCACACAACCTTCAGCCACACCAGCAACGACCTGTTCCAATTTAGCTGGTTCATTTTTACCAGTTGCTACGTAGTCAAGGAAGTAAAGGGGCTCAGCACCTGCAGCGATGATATCGTTAACACACATAGCCACACAGTCTTGACCGATAGTATCGTGTTTATCGTACTTGATAGCAAGCATGAGTTTAGTACCGACACCATCTGTACCTGAAATCAAAACGGGCTCTTTGACACCTGTTTTTGAAAGGTCAAACATACCACCGAAGCCACCGAGAGCTCCCATGACACCTGCACGCTCTGTACGGGCAACATGTTTTTTGATACGTTCAACAACTTCATAACCTGCTTCAACGTCCACACCCGATTGGGCATACGCATTTTTATTTGTCATTTGTTTATTCCTTTTCTTTTTTCGAGAAAAATTGCGACGTATTTTTAGATAAACCATCTTTTTATCTAAAAATACTAGTCAGGTCTCTAGCTTTGACCCCATAGGGCAAAGTGTCTACTGACAAATGCTTTAGCTTTTAGTCAGTAGTGAGACGTGGAGCGTAAGCATTTTTAGACATAATTTTTTCCTCTTTTTTCTTCTACACTGCTCTTAATAGAAAGAAGTGTGTTCTTTCAAACTTTCCAAATAGCGTTCTTCGTAATCGTACAATGGTGTTGGATATTTACCATCGAAGTAAGCCACACAAAGGCCACCGTTTGGTGCATCTGTGTCAATTCCAATAGAATCAATCAAGCCATCAATAGACAAGTAAGTCAAGCTATCCGCACCGATGATTTCTCGTGTTTCCTCAACTGTATGATTGGCCGCAATCAATTCCTTACGTGTTTGAATATCGATACCGTAGAAACATGGATAGGCAAGGGCTGGACTACCGATTGCCACGTGAACCTCTGTTGCTCCTGCTTCTTTTAGCAAATTAACGATACGACGTGAGGTTGTCCCACGTACAATAGAGTCATCAATCATAACCACACGTTTGCCTTTTACAACACCTGATACGGCAGAGAGCTTCATACGAACCCCTTGCTCACGTAATTCTTGTGTTGGTTGGATAAAAGTACGTTGAGTGTATTGGTTTTTAATCAAGCCCATTTCATTTGGCAAGCCTGATTCTTCTGCAAATCCCATGGCTGCGCTAAGTGATGAATTAGGCACACCAACTACAATATCTGCTTCATGTTTGAATTCACGTGCCAATTGAGCACCCATACGTTTACGAGCCGTATGGACATTCACACCTTGAATGTTTGAATCAGGACGAGCAAAGTAGATATACTCCATCGAACAAACAGCCAATTGCGTATCCGTTGTATAGGTATCGTAGGTGATGCCGTTATCATCGATGATAACAACCTCACCTGGATTTACATCCCGAATCCATTCTGCACCAACACCCTCAAAGGCACAGGTTTCAGATGAAACCACGATAGCTCCATTGCTCATCTTACCAAGGGAAAGTGGACGGAAGCCATTTGGATCCAAAGCTGCAATAAGCTTGTCCTCAATCATAAGAAGATAAGCAAATCCACCTTTAACAGTGTTCAGAGCTTCTTTTACTTTGCCCATGAAGGATGGGTTGTGGCTACGACGAATCAAGTGAGCTAAGATTTCTGAGTCAGAAGTTGAGTTTAAGATAGCTCCATTTTTCTCCAACTCATGTCTTAGTGACTCTGCATTAGTCAAATTCCCATTATGAGCAAGACCAAGCTGATTATCATGAAAGCGAAAGAGGAAGGGCTGGATGTTATCCACCGAAGCTTCACCAGCAGTCGCATAACGAACATGACCGATAGCAGCCGTTCCAGTTAGCTTATCCAAGTTGGCTGGATCACGGAAAACTTCTGAGAGAAGCCCCATATCACGATGACGCTTCAATTGCCCCGCATCATTTGAGAGAATTCCTGCTCCCTCTTGACCACGGTGTTGGAGACTGTGAAGTCCGAAATAAGTTAATTTGGCAGCATCTGGGTGACCCCAGATACCAAAAACACCACATTCTTCATTAAGAGATTTAACTTCGTATGTCATTTTTTATACCTTTTATTTTTGATATTTTCCTTATGCAAGGCGAACGAAAAACTGTTCCTAGCCTCTCATTCCACTAATGTGAACTCAAGTTTTCAAGCTCTTTAGAACTACTGCTACATTGAAAAATATCATTACTGAGTACACTTGGCGCTCTATTATTTTCCAGTAAAGTATTTAACCGCTGACGCAAAGAGGTGTTGGTCTTTATTTCCTGGAATATTTTGGAAGAGACCGTCTTCGAAACGTTCTGAGTGACCCATCTTACCAATAATTTGACCATTCTTGCTTGTGATACCTTCGATAGCATTCACAGATCCGTTAGGATTGTATTTAGAATCCATGCTTGGTTTACCTTCGAAGTCAACATATTGGGTAAAGATTTGACCATTGTCACGAAGCTCTGCAAATTCCTCAGCTGTCACGACAAATTTACCTTCACCATGTGATACTGGGATAGCATGGATGTCACCAACTTCCACTCCAGCAAGCCATGGTGAGTTCGTGTTGGCAATACGTGTTTCAACCATCTTAGCCACGTGTTGGTTGGCATCATTGTAGAAGAGGGTTGGACTAGTACTGCTTGCATCTTCAAAGTTACCATATGGAAGAAGACCTGATTTGACAAGAGCTTGGAATCCGTTACAGATACCGATAATCAAACCACCACGTTCGATGAAGCTATCGATGGCTGCACGTACTTTTTCATTGAGCAAGATATTAACGATAAATTTAGCTGATCCATCTGGTTCATCGGCTGCTGAGAAGCCACCTGCAAAGAAGATAATGTTAGCTTTTTCGATATTGTCAACCATGGTGTCAACAGACTTGACAATGGCCTCTTCGTTAAGTGTTACAAATGGTACTAAGTTGACTTTTGCACCTTCTTTTTCAAAGGCCTTAGCTGAATCGTACTCAGAGTTAGTACCTGGGAATACTGGGATGTAAACCACTGGTGTCTCAACTGTTTCTTTAGCTTTGATAACAGCATCTGATGCCACAGCAGGTACTTCTTCCAACTCAGTTGCTTGTGCAAATTCCGTTGGGTAAACTTCTTCCAATTTACCTTGGAAGGCACTGTCAAGTTTGTGTCCATCAAGCGTTACACCATTGACAGTAAGTGTAAAGTCAGCTGCTGTTTGTCCAATCTTGGCAACGCCTGCAATTTCTTCAGGCGATGTGAAGATGAATCCGCCCAATTGGGCTGTCAAGCTGGTGTCAAGGTCAGCTAATTCGACGTTAGCACCGATATGGTTCCCAAATGTTGCAAGGGCAAGAGCTTCAACCACACCACCATATTTGACAGCGGATGCAGATGTGACTTTATGATTAGCTTGGATGGCTTCAAATTGAGCAAAGTTAGACTTGATGAGACCGAAGTCGATTTCTTGTGCTAAAGCTTGACCTGGAATATAGTAAATATTTTCACCAGCAGTTTTAAATTCTGGAGAAAGAACTTTACGGCTATCTGCTGTTGTCACACCAAAAGCAACCAAGGTTGGTGGTACTGTTAATTCTTCAAAGGTACCAGACATAGAGTCCTTCCCACCGATAGATGGCAACCCAAGTTGAATCTGAGCTTCAATGGATCCAAGAAGAGCTGATACTGGTTGACCAAACCGCTCTGCTTGTTTATCCATACGCTCGAAGTATTCTTGATAAGAGAAACGAGCCTTAGACCAGTTTGCACCAGCAGCAACCAAACGAGCGGTTGCTTCGATGACCGCATAAGCCGCACCATGATATGGAGACCATTCTGCTACATAAGGGTTGAACCCTTGCGCCATAACAGAAGCAGTTGTTGTCACACCATGTTGGACTGGCAATTTCTGTACAGAAGCTTCAGTTGGTGTAATTTGGTAGCGACCACCAAGGGGGTGATTGACTGTTGAACGACCAACTGAGCTATCAAAGATCGTTTGCAACCCTTTTTGACTGGCATGGTTAAGGTCAGCCAAGACTTCAAGAGTATCAGCTTCAAGGGTTTCGGCAGATGTTTGGCGTTCTTCTGGAAGTTTGACATCCTTGTCAACTACCTTAGCATCCACAACTACACGTACACCGTTTGTATCAAGGAAACGACGTTCCAAATCAACGATGGTTTTGCCATTCCAGTGCATAACAAGATTTGGTTTTTCAGTCACTGTCGCAACGACAACAGCATCAATATTTTCTTTATTACATTCAGCAACGAAGGCGTCTACATCATCTGGACGAACCACTACAGCCATACGTTCCTGAGATTCAGAAATGGCAATTTCTGTACCGTTCAAGCCTTGATATTTCAATGGCACTTTGTCTAGATCAATTTCAAGACCATCTGCCAATTCACCGATAGCCACACAGACACCACCAGCACCAAAGTCATTTGATTTCTTGATAAGACGTGTCACTTCCCCATTACGGAAAAGACGTTGAATCTTACGTTCTTCGATGGCATTCCCTTTTTGAACCTCAGCACCAGCTGTTTCAACTGATTCAACCGTTTGAACTTTAGAAGAACCTGTCGCACCACCGACACCGTCACGTCCAGTCTTACCACCGAGCAAGATAATTACATCACCAGCTTCAGGTTTTTCACGAACAACATTTTCCTTAGGAGCCGCACCGACCACAGCACCTAGCTCCATACGCTTAGCAACGAAACCTGGGTGGAAGTATTCACGAACATAGGTTGTTGCAAGACCAATTTGGTTACCGTATGAAGAATAACCGTGAGCCGCTGTTTTAGAAATCACTTGTTGTGGCAATTTACCAGCACGAGTTTCAGCAATTGGTGTTGTAATATCACCAGCACCTGAGATACGCATGGCTTGGTAAACGTATGAACGCCCTGACAATGGGTCACGAATGGCCCCACCGATACAAGTAGCAGCCCCACCAAATGGTTCGATCTCCGTTGGGTGGTTGTGGGTTTCGTTCTTGAACATGAGAAGCCATGGCTCTTTCACACCATTGATATCCACTTCAATTTCAACAGAACAGGCATTGATTTCATCAGACACTTCCATGTCATCCAAACGACCATTGGCACGCTCGTAACGACCAAAAATAGTCGCCATATCCATCAAGGTTTGAGGTTTTTCGGTACGTCCCAACTCATCACGCATGGCAATATACTTGTCATAAGTCGCTTGCAATTGTTTTTCAAATTTAGAAGCTGAGAAGTCGATGTTTTTTAACTCAGTCTCGAAAGTTGTATGACGACAGTGGTCAGACCAGTAAGTATCCAACACCTTAAGCTCAGTCTCAGTTGGCACACGACCAATAGACTTGAAGTAATCTTGAATGAATAGAAGGTCATCCACTTCCATTGCCAATCCTTGCTCTGCCTTATACTTAGCAAAATCTTCTGCCGTATAAGTTTCAAAGAAATCCAAACTTGGAATGGTCTTGTCAGACTCAGAGAAATCCTGTTTAGCAATGCCAACAGTGATGTCTTTGAAACGAGAATCCACTGGGTTCAAGAGGTAGTTTTTGACAGCTTCCAACTCATTCGCATCAATATCCTTGTTAACCAAGTAAAGTTGCGCTGTGTTCACCGTTACATCATTTGAACTACCAAGCAAAAGCAAAGCTTCCTGTGAAGATGCCGCACGTTGATCAAATTGACCAGGCAAACTTTCGATAGCAAAGAAAGCATACTTCTCAAGATCAGCCTTAACCGCAGCTTCATCCAAAACAGTATCGGTCACTTGCTCAGAGAAGATGTGTTTTTCCGCACGCGCAAACAAGTCCTCTGCCAAATTAAAGACATCGTAAACTTGAACAATACGAAGATCATTCAAAGTTTTCAACTGAAGATTATGCTTTAATTCTTTTACTAAAGAGTGAGATTTCACACGAAAATCAGCTTTTTTCTCAACGAAAATACGTTTATCCATTTTATTTCCTTTATCTATTTCTACTTAAAGATTGTAGTGAAGACCAAGTATTCTATTTGTAAAAGGCTACTTCAATCCTTGCAATTTTTCCAATACAACTTCATAAACATCTGTCAAGCTACCAAGATCACGACGGAAGACATCCTTGTCCATATGGTGCCCTTCAGCATCCCAGAGGCGGCAGTTATCTGGTGAGAATTCATCCGCCAAGATAATCTTGCCATCCTTATCAAAACCAAATTCCAATTTGAAGTCAATCAAACGAAGACCAATTTGTGCAAACCAATCTTTCAGCAATTCATTGATACGACGCGTTTCTTCCTTGATATAAGCAATTTGTTCATCATTGGCAATATCCAAGAACTTCACATGCTCATCATTGATGAATGGATCATCCAAATCATCGTTCTTATAGTAAAATTCAACGATAGGAGTTTTTAAGTCCAAACCTTCTTCCACGCCAAAACGTTTAGAAAAAGAACCCGCAGTCACGTTACGAAGAACAACCTCCAAAGGAATAATTTTCACTTTCTTGTTGAGTTGTTCTGTGTCAGAAATACGTTCGATAAAGTGAGTAGCTACACCCGCAGCATTCAATTTTTCAAAAATAAGAGACGAAATCTGATTATTTAGCACACCCTTTCCCTTAATAGTCTCCTTACGAGCACCATTAAGCATAGTTGCTTGGTCCTTATAGACCGACTTAATCACATTTTCGTCTTCTGTACTATAAATATCTTTAGCTTTACCAGTATAAATTAGTTGGTTTGACATGGTATTGTTCGCCTTTCAAGTTTTTTCTTCTTCATTATACCATACAAAAAACCAAAAACCAACATATAACAAACTTTATTACTTTAGTAAAAAAACAACGTTCGTCTTTTGATTGTTTTTTTAGAGTTTCCTAATAAAAAATGTATAGAAAAAAGGAGTGTGACAGAACTAAATCCATATAACATTTAGTTTCTTGCCTCACTCCCACAAAATAACAATCATATAATACACAACTATTATACTCTTATCTATCTCTAGCTTTCTTATTCTTTATTCAATTCCTCAGACAAATAGTCCAACAAATCAGCTACCTTAACCATATGGTCAATAGTATCATCGGAAATCTCAAGAGCAAACTCATCCTCCAAATTAATAATGAATTCCATAAGCTCTATTGAATCTACACCCAAGTCATCTAATTTGGTGTCTTCGGTTAAAACAATGTCCTCTTTACCCATCTGCTCTTGAATCACGAGCTGCATTTTCTGAAGAATTTCTACTCTACTCATCAGTTAGCCTCCTCTTTCGGACTAAAGGCTTCAACTAGCTGCTCAACAACCTTAGTATCAAGCATCGTACGAACCTGCTTAATGGTGTAGTAAACTGCCTTAGCATCACTAGATCCATGACATTTTACTACGGGAGCTTTAAGACCAAAGAGAACCGCACCTCCGGCGCTAGAGTAATCCATAGTCTCTTTCATACCTTTTAGACTATCCTTCAATAGGAAGGCACCTAACTTAGCTTTAAGACCACCATTCATGATAGCTGACTTAAGAGTCTTCATAGCACCAAGTCCCGTTCCTTCAATTGCCTTAAGAACTGCATTTCCTGTGAAACCATCAGCGACTACTACATCAGCAGCTCCTGACATAATTTCACGTGCCTCAACATTACCAACAAAGTTAATACTTGGCTCCTTAGATAGGAGTTCAAAAGCCTCCTTACGAAGACTATCCCCCTTTGTTTCCTCGGTCCCATTATTAAGGAGACCTACACGAGGATTGGCAATGCCACGCACATTTTTAGCATAGAAAGAGCCTAAAATAGCATATTGATGCAAATGACTAGCTGTATTTTCCGCATTTGCACCTAAATCAAGCATATCAAAGGGTTGACCAGTAAAACTTGGCATTGTTGACATAAGACCTGGACGCTCAACTCCCTTAATACGTCCGACCACGAAGAGACCTGCGGCAAGAAGGGCACCTGTATTTCCCGCAGAAATCACGGCACCTGCTTTTTTCTCCTTAACAGCCTGTGCACCTAAGACCATTGAAGCTTTTTTCTTCTTACGAATGGCTTTAGCTGGCTCATCATCCGAATTTATCTTTTCATCAGTATGCACAATGCTCACACGTTCATTCGCTGTCAAATAGGTCTTAATTTTAGCTTCATCACCATAAAGCTGGATTTCAATATCTTTGAAATCTGCTATAGCCTGATTGACTCCCTCTACAATTGCTTGTGGCGCATTATCGCCACCCATAGCATCTACTGCAATTACATGCATAGCATTCTCCCTCTCGTCCTCTGCCATAAAAAACAAACTCAGATTTCTTTCAATAAAACATTAGGTAACTAAAATAGACTAGTTCACTGTTTCTAGCAGAGTCTTTCAGCTTATTATCTTCTTATTATAGCACGAACTGACCTGCATTTTAACCCCTGAGACTGAAAACCATTACTTTCCTGTTTCACGTGAAACAAAAAGAAGATAATGTCTAGTCAGCACTATCTTCTTTATTCATAATATGGCCCCAAGAATTTAGATTATCAATAAACTTCTTACTTTTAAGATGTATTCCAACATAATTATCATAGAGGTCATCGATAAAATATCGTAGCTTTCGTTTCATGTCATCCTTAACAGATATGCTTCTCAATTTTTCAAAGGAAAGCCCCTGAAAACGATCTAAAAGATAAGGCACATTAGGGTCCAAGTGACTACGCCTTTCATCCTCTGCATAGTGATTTGGACAAAGTAGCCCCGAAAACTTAAACGAGAAATCAAAAGGAAGGCCTACACGATGACAAAAGACACACTCGTGAAAATTCAAGCGTACGCCGAAACGGTCTAAAACCTGAATCTCAAAGATATTAGTCAAGATTTCATAATCCAAGCCTTCTTCCATTAATTCAAGCGTTTTCTCCAAAAATACAAATAATTGCGCATCTGTCACACCATCAGCAATAGCAGCATCCGTCAGAGCAGCTAAATAAGTCGCATAAGACAGCTTGAAAATATCGCTTGTAATTTCCTTGAAGGATTCTGCCTGACTATAATCTTCTATGAAAGATAAGCCCTCATCATTTACAGTCATCATGAATTCAGCGATGGTTAAAGGTTGAATGACAGCACTTAATTTACCTGCCCCACCACCTCTAATAAAAAACATCCGTTTACCAGCTTGCTCGGTAAAAATCTTAACCAGCTTATCATTCTCACGATAATTACGATTGAAGAGGACAAGCCCTCTACTCTCAAGCTTCTGCATGTTCTTCCATAAACTCTTTCAAACGAGCCATAGCTGTTTCAATAGTATCCATGCTAGCTGCATACGACAAACGAACATAGCCTTCGCCATACTTCCCAAAAGCGACCCCTGGGATAATCGCAATAGCTTTTTCACGAGCAAAGTCTTGGCAGAACTTAAAGGAGTCTTGAGTATACCCTTCTGGAATCTTAGCAAAGATGTAGAAAGCACCATCAGGTTTAATAATTTTGAAACCAAGTTCAGTCATTTTTTCAAGAATATAATCACGACGCTTCAAATACTCAACTTTCATTGGTTGGGCATCATCCTTACCAGCAGATAAGGCTTCAATAGCTGCAAATTGTGCCATAGTAGCTGCAGCTGTTACCAAATACTGGTGACTCTTAATCAACTGAGCCGTTAAAACTGCAGGTGCAAAAATCAAACCAATACGCCAGCCTGTCATCGCATGAGATTTAGACAAACCATTAATCAAAATCGTTTGTTCCGGCAAATACTCAGCAATAGATACATGTTGGTCCACATAAGTTAGCTCAGAGTAAACTTCATCACTAACAACAAAAATATCGTATTTTTTCAGAACTTCAGCCAGATCTTTAATCTGTTGACGTGAGTAGGTCACACCGGTTGGGTTGGTTGGGTAGTTAAGCAAAACGGCTTTGAGCTTATCTCCCTGCTCCAAAATTGCCTTTTCTAACATCTCCGGAGTCAAAATAAAATCATTAGCTGTTGTATCAATTTCGACAATTTCAGCACCAACTAGATTTGCAATCGGCTCATACCCTGGATAGGCTGGTGCAGGTAAAAGAATCGTATCACCTGGCTCCAAAATCGCTGTCAAAGTTGCAGAAAGGGCTTCTGTAGCTCCAATAGTCACCAATATTTCATTTTCTGGGTTATAAGTAAGATTGTATTTTTCCTTAACAAACTCCGCAGCTGCCTGACGTAAGGCAGGAAGCCCTGCCATACCTGTATAGTGCGACTGGTTAGCATCGATAGCAGCTTTAGCAGCCTCTTTTACATGATCTGGAGTTGTAAAATCAGGTTCACCAAGTGTCAACTTTTTGATCCCTGGTACATCTGAAATTGATTGGTCAAACTGACGAATCATTGAAACTTCAATCTTATCTAAATTTTTATTAAAACGTTGTGTTAAATCCATCACGGTCACCTCTTTGCAATTATGCCTTACATTATATCAAAAACTCAAACGCATTTAAACACCAAAAAAGCTAGCCTAGGCTAGCTTTAGTCTATTTATGGCCCATTTCAAACAAAGGTGACAATGGACGTTTTTCATGAATACGAATAATTGCCTCTGAAATCAAATCGGCAATTGAAATTTGTTCAATTTTATCAATCAAACGTTCTTCTGGAAGATAAATCGTGTCCAATACGACAAGCTTCTCAATAGCAGATTTTTGAATATTATCAAGTGCTGGACCTGACAATACAGGGTGAGTACATGAGGCATAAACATGAGTTGCACCAGCTTCAGCAAGCGCATCCGCCGCATGACAGATTGTACCCGCAGTATCAATCATATCATCAATCAAGATACATGTTTTACCTTCAACGTTACCAATGATATTCATAACCTCAGAAGTGTTCATTTTATCAACACTACGACGTTTATCAATGATTGCGATTGGTGTTTTCAAACATTGAGCAAGTTTTCGTGCACGAGTCACACCACCATGGTCTGGAGAAACAACAACAACATCATCTCCAGTAAGACCAGCACGATCAAAATAATCTGCGATAAGTGGCGCACCCATCAAATGGTCTACAGGAATATCAAAGAATCCTTGAATTTGAGAAGCATGGAGGTCAACTGTCAAAAGTCGATCAACACCTGCAACCTCAAGCATATTAGCAACCAATTTAGATGTGATTGGCTCACGTGAACGTGCCTTACGGTCTTGACGTGCATAACCATAATAAGGCATAACAACACTGATTGTTTCCGCACTTGCACGTTTTAGCGCATCAACCATAATCAAGATTTCCATCAAGTTATCATTTACAGGAGAGCTTGTAGATTGAAGAATAAAAACGTGATGACCACGGATAGATTCTTCAATATTAACTTGAATCTCACCATCTGAAAATTCACGAACACTTGATTTTCCGAGTTCAATACCCATTTTATCAGCAACTTTTGCTGCTAATTCCTGGTTAGACGACAAAGCAAACAACTTCAAATTCGTATAAGACATGATTTCCTCCAAAATATCTACTAAACCATTCTACCTTTTTTTAGATTGATTTTCAATGCAAAATAAATGGTGTCACAGTAACTTAACAAGACTAAAAAGATTTATCCTTAGTTACGACATTTTCCCAGCTAAAATCAGTTCCACAAAGTAAAGAGATTTTCCCGTAAAATAAAAAGGATTCGAGAAAATTCGAATCGCTTTTTTGTGTTCATTATGGGTAAATATAATATACAGAACCACCGTGAGCTGAAGATGTTGGATCAAATGTACCACGGTAGTTACCGATTGACATGTTACCAGCATAGTTTGATTCCATAACTTGAATTGAATTTGCACCTGATGCTGATGTTACGTAAGCTACGTGACCATAACCACCACCATCATTTGGCCAAACCGCAATTGCTCCGGCTACAGGAGTTGTACCAACTGAGTGGCCAGCTGCTTGTGCGCTAGCAATCCAGTTTTTAGCATTACCCCAGTAATTACCAACCCATGAAGCTAGTGATTTAGCACCCCAAGTACATTGACCAACAGGATATGTATTAGGAGTTGAGGCAGCTGATACTTTAGGTGTTTCAGCTGCTGGAGCTGGTGCTTCTGAAGTTGCTGCAGGTGCTTGACTTGCTGGTGCTTCTGAAGTTGCTGCAGGTGCTTCGCTAGCAGGAGCTGGTGCTTCTGAAGCTGCTGGAGCAGCTGATTCTGGCTGTGCTTCAGATGTTGCTGGAGCAGCAG
>ERZ772885.877-NODE-877-length-20272-cov-9.007914_pt1 | contig 20272 bp, 14 predicted proteins | sample MGYA00580580_ERZ772885 | MGnify/ENA primary metagenome ERZ772885 (study PRJEB29015, sample SAMEA2737673) | human gut metagenome | biome: human gut; feature: human-associated habitat; material: faeces | place: China | collected 2012 ...
GGTCGAACACATAAAAGCCCCCCTTATCCGTTCCATGATACACTACTTTAGGGGTGCCGTCCTCATTCACAACTTTACTTGCTTTACTCGGGTTATTTTCCCAATCTCCAAACCAATTTTTAAAATTATCGGATTTAATCTGCACATTATCAGTATTATTTTCAACTGTATCAAGGTTACTGCTATTTAAGCTCTTTAATGAGAATTTTCCTTGTGTTCTGTCTTTTTCTGAGTCCCTTCTACCATTCTCATATACTCTCTGAATCTCCTTCTGTGTTCCTTCATTCTTCGACATAAAGCCGTCAATTCTTCTTTTGTCAGCTTTCTTTCTGTACTGTCTGATAAGTTCTCGTGTTTCTCTTTCTGTGAGTCCATTTCTTGATATTTCACTTCTTATTCCCTCGCTTTCTGCAAAATTTCTAATCTTTTCAATTCCGAATTGTTTAAGCTTTTCCCAAGTTTCATCTGTAGTAATCATTTTTTCGGACATATCCTGCCCTGTTGTCATTGCATAATATCCAACAACTTTACAACCGTTATCCTCTATAAATCCTTCAAGCCCTTTAAATGTTCTTCCTGTTGTAGAGTTATCATATATAAGCAAAAAAGATTTACCTTTAATATCATTATAGCTTATGTCACTTGATATGTCAAACTCAGACTGCCCGTCTGACTTTGTCGATACAAATATACTGTCCTCTTTTGCTGACATTACTCCTGTTTTACGAATATTTTCGGCATTGTCTTTGGAAGTGTTATGATACACATACGCATAACCGTTTTCGTCTACCTTGCCACCGACATTCCGAATTTCTTCTATTGTGTCATAAGCATTTAGCAAATCGTCACCCATAAGACGATTTTCGATTTTGTCATAATCGCTTTCTTTTATCGAATATTTGACACTTTCAGATAATGCGCTTTTAGGTCTTTTTGTATTATATTTTTCCAATACATCTCGAGGCAATGTATCTGCGAAATTCTCCTTGACAATATCGAGAAAATCTGATACACTTATTTCGGAGGAACCTTTAGATAGGGGAGTTTCTTTTGAGGCGAACCCTGCTCCGTTAGGAGACTGGTTCTTCTTTTTTGTTCTCACCGCATAAACAACATCTAAAGGTTCTATTTTTTGAACTTCGTAATTATTTACGATTATTCTTGTAGGATAGTAGTTACCTTTATCGTCTATTCCTATCCCCATTAATACATACCCACCAAGCGTATTATTTCTCGGTTTCAGTTCATTCACCTTTATAGCATTTTCTAATACATCCCCAATTTTAGTGGTTACTTTAGCCGTATCTTTTGAATTTCTCATAAGTCCATGTCTTAAAGCATCTTTCCCCACAAGGATATTTTTGTCTATATCTTTTACATAAATAAAAGATGTATTCTCTGTATTATGTAAATTATTTTTATCTCTTACATTGTTCATTGCCTTTGCAAGTATATCCGCTCTATTAATCTTGCCATCTGAATTTATTGGCAAATCTTCCACCAATTTCGTAACCGGCATATCAGCTTTTTGAGCTAATTTATTATATGTATACCGATTAATAATTCCTCTTTCTTTTAAATTTAGTTGCCCTATTGATTGTATCGCCGCAACATCTTTTTCGTCTATATTAGAGTTTTCATTGTCTGAATTGTCCTTTAACGAAAACTTTGTTTTGTTTGTACCTTTCCCATTCTCCCAAAATACAACGTCCGCATTTTGATTAGGTTTCATACTTTTCGGAAATGTATTAAGTCTTTCTGCTTTGCTCATACTTTGTCTTGCCTTAACATCGTCAGCCTCGATTTCACCTGCGCTTTGGTTTCTGTTTTTGCTATCAGGGCTTTCACCGACTGCAAATCCCTCTCGTACTTGTATTGCGTGCTGTACTTCGTGAATGAGTGATTTTAATTTTTCTTGTATATGTCGTGCCATTATCTTTAACAGGTACTCCCGAATTTTGATATGCCGTTATAACAAAAGAAGAACAATCATAATGCGGTCTCCATCTCACCGATTAACTGTAACCGTGACTGTCATTATTTGCACTATCTGTCGCCCATTGAACTGCATTATCAATTACCCCATATAAGCCTCCTTTTCGACATACAAAAAAGTACATCGAATTTCGATGTACTTTTTAAGCCTTATTTGAAATTTTTAATTTGTCTTTTGAGTAATTATATATCCGTTTGCGTTATCTGTCGGAACAAGGCGGAACGTGACATTTCCGAAATCAGTTCCTGTTGAATCGGTATTTTTAAATACTACGTCCATTCCGTCACCGACATTTTCGGCACTTATAAATTCATATCTGCCGTCTCCGCGATTTGAAACACTGATTTTATAATTACCGTTTTCATATAAAACACTGCCGTTATCGGTTGGGTGATATTCGGGCATATCTGCACCGAAAAGCAATTTATAAGTATCTCTTACGGAATTTTCGGACCATTCAAAATATCCGTTTTTATATTGAGCAGACATATCCGCACCGTAACCTTCTGTGTAATAATAGAAGATAAAACTTCTTACAAAATCTTCACTTTGTAAATCGTTCTGTGTAAAATACGGTATTACATAACCTTGCTCCGCAAGAAACGATTTTGCATTATCGTCTAAAACAAAAGCCTTTGTACTCAGTTTTGTTTCATATACATATCCGTCTTTGGAAAGCTGAATTGTATTATCGTTAAAATCAACATTAAATCCGCCAACCGTATCGGCTATATCACGGAGCTTAAAATATGTACTGCCGTCAATATTATACCCCTCTACATTAACGTTTTCACCATTTAACTGAATAGGAAACGTATTTTCCGTTGCGGTGTAATTTACCGCCAAAGCTACCGTGCATGATAAAATCACACCTGTTGCAATACCTGCTATATATTTCTTCATATCCATTACCTCCCTTTTGTTCTATTATATCACAAAAGGAAAATATCGCAACATTTTTTAGTCGCCGAAACAACCTGCGTCCATTATACGCAATCTTCCGTCAAGCCACTTTTCATATATCGCATTCTTCACCGTATCACGTTCAAAAAAGCACCGTTTCATAGGTGCTAAGGCAGTAAGTCTCGTATATTCACTTGTTCCACTCTCCTTTTGGGTATCAAAAAAGCACGCCCTAAGACGTGCTTTAATTCTTATCTTCAATTATCTCCGTTACTAAAAAACAAAGCTTCTGCTTCTGCATATTTTCTTTTAAACAGCTCTTGTTGTTTTTGATATGCTTTAACTGCCTCGTCTGGTGCATCAGGACTTAAAGCCGGTGTTTTTGTATAATCATAGTACGGTGCATATATTTTTTCCAAATTTTTTTCTTCTTCCGTCTTTATTAATCTCATCGCATTATTCCCCCTTCTAGCAATTTCTGCACCCTATACTCTGTATATGTTTCGTCATACTCAGTAGCGTCCAATGTTCCTATCGCATACGGGCTTACCTCAATATTATATCCTTTCTCAATTTCTCTGTCAAGATTCTTTTTACATTTTTTATGCAAATGTGATATATAGTTTCATTTATATATCCTTTGTCAATAAGTTTCACAACAATTTTTCCTTGCGATTGTTCCCATTTCGTCACTTTCGCAATCTTTCTCTATCTTGCCGTGAATTTCACCTCGTTTTTGTTACTTAACAGGAATGTCCTTATTTTGTAGATTATTCATCAACTTTTTTTATAATTCTAAAGCAAAGTTGACAAATAGTCTACATTATGATATATTAATAATGACAATAAATGTTTAGACAGGAAGTGATATTTTATGGAATTATATAAGAGAATAAAAGCACGCAGAGAAAAACTCGGAATGTCACAAGAAGAACTTGCAACTAAGTTAGGTTATAAATCCCGTTCAACTATAAATAAAATTGAAATGGGCAAAAATGATATAACTCAATCAAAAATCATAGCTTTTGCCAATGCACTTCAAACAACTCCAAGCTACTTAATGGGACTGGACGAACACGAAACGGAAATATATACAGATGATAAATTTCCAAATCCGAATATAACAGAGGACTACACAACATTCCCCGTTATAGGTGACATAGCGAAAGGATATAATCATATCGCTATTGAATCATGGGACGGAGATAAAGTCGATATTCCTAATTCATATTTAAAAGGACATACTCCGAAAGATTTCTTTGTACTGTGCATTAAGGGTGACAGTATGTATCCTCAATATCAAGACGGCGATAAAGTATTAATCTTACGTCAAAGCACCGTTAATTATAGTGGTGATGTCGGAGCAGTGATATACAATGACGAAATATCAACATTAAAAAAAATCGAGTTTGTAGAAGATGAAGATTGGTTGAGGTTAGTTCCTGTCAATCCGAATGTTCCGCCAATATTAATTGCGGGTGAAGAATTAAAACACTGCCGAATAATGGGTGTTCCTAAATTGTTGATTAGAGAAATGTAAGTTTAATTTGAAAGGTATGCCCGCCTAACTGCAAAAATATAGCTATTAAGGAAAAACTTTAATGACGTTGTTGACGCTATAACCGATTGACGTTGAACAATATCTAAATTACTTTGTCAGCTGAGATTATTCCTCTGACTATTAGGAGAAAACAATGCAAAATAAAACAAAACTATTTAAAACAGCAATATGTATTATAACCACGTTAATATTAATTTTCGGGACTATTCCCTGTGGTGCGGTTTTATCGGACGAATCAAACGCACCAACTTTCACAAATCTTGTTGTATTTATGAAATTTTCTGACGAGGACGAATTTATCAACAACACTTATGCCGACACAACTGTCCGCAACATTTTAGACAATACATATAATAAAAGTGTATATAATGTCGCTGACTATTTCAAAACAGTAAGCGGCGGGAAAATGAATATGCAAACGCTTTATCTTTTTGACAACAACAATTCGCTCACACTTTCAAAGCCACGCGGTTATTATGCCGAAAAAGATGACCAAAACCCTTACGGTTACGAGAGTGGAGAAGAAAATTCCAGAATGTATGAACTACAGACTGATTGGGCGAATACAATTTCAAACGCAATCACAAACGGAAACAAACCAAAAGATATAGAAGAAAATCAATATAATTTTGCCGATCTTGACCGAAACCGTGACGGAAAAATTGATTTAATTACTGTGATTTACAAAAATACAACGCAAAATATTTCGGTTGGTTGGAATTCACCTCTTTGGGACTATCACTCATATTCAAATATGATTTCAGTGCAAGAAGGAGTTAATACTTATCAGAGCGGAGAATATTTACAGCTAACGTGCAACTACGAAAACGTAAACGGACTTGTGCTTTATCGCGGTGAGGATAATCTGCCTATTTTACCGACAGGTAAAATATGTCACGAAACCATGCACGCACTTGGCTTGAAAGACTTGTACCGCTCCAACCAAACAAGTGCGGTGTATTATATGTCACTGATGGCAAAACATCTAACCCCTATCGGACAGTATATTTCCGTTAAAGAACGCGAATCGCTCGGTTGGCTTGACAATAATCAAATTAAAACCATTGATAAAAACGGTACATATACACTCTATCCTGCCTCAGCTCAAAATGAAGTTGTTGCATATAAACGAGATTTGCCGAACGGAAAAACTCTTTATTTGGAATATCGTCAATTTGATGACAATGGTAACAAATATGATACAAAAAACAAGAAACTCTATTCGTGCAATACCGGTGACTTGATAAAAGGTGTAACACTTAAGAGCGGACTGATTTGCTATCTTGCTAACACAGGTGTACGTTTTCCCTCAAATATAAACACTACAGGCGCTAACTGGAATATGCAGGTCGTTTCTAACGGTCAATACTCAACTATGTCAGATTGTGCAGTCGGTGACGGCGAAGAACTTTATATTGGTAACGACATATTTGTTTATGTAACAAATATGTCAGCAGATAAATTAGAGTTTGAAATTAGCGGAATTGCAGAAACAACCCCTACTCCGACTTTGACTCCAACCGCCACTCCGAGTCCTACTCCGACTCCAACCGTGAGTCCGAGTCCCATTCCGAGTCCCACTCCTACTGCAACTCCATGTCCTACCCATACAACAAATCCGACAGCAACTCCACATCCGACCCCGACAATAACTCCGACCACGAGTCCGACAGCTACTCCACATCCGACCCCGACAATAACTCCGACAGCAACTCCTACTGCAACTCCAAAACCTACATTAAATCCTACTGCAACTCCGACAGCGAGTCCGACACTAATTCCGACTTCTACCCCAAAACCTACACCACGTCCGACTGCGACTACAAATCCGACAATAACTCCTGCAACAAGCCCAACTGCTACAACGTGTCCTACAGCAAGTCCTACACATGATATTAACTGCAACATTGAAGGCAACAATATATCTGTTAAACTTACAAACAGCACTTCAGTCGGAATTATCTTAATTTCTGAATTTAATTCGGACGGCAAATTATTACGTTGTACTACCCATTCACCACAGGAGAATATAAGTGTTTCCCTACTTTCTGAAACTCATACCGTAAAAGTTATGTGGTGGAATTCTCTAAACAATCTTGTTCCAATCACCGACTCAAAAACGGTAACGAAATAGTCCAATATATCGCCCCTACATCCACTGTTGACAATCAATACAATATTTGCTGCCGATAGAAGATGTAGTGGGTGGGACGTTTTGGACGTGTCAGGCGTGGTTACACTGTTTGTAGCAGTCGCTTCTCAACAATCTACATCTTCTTTTTATTGACAGCATTATTTTTATATTATATAATACCAACAGAACCGGAGGCATATACGGACTTTGACGGTGAAATATCACCATCTGCCCGCGCCAAAGGTTCTTTTTTGCACACAAAAACGGAGCAAAAATGCTCCGTTTATCTTCTAAATGTATCTTTTATTTTCTTTACCAATCCCACACATCTGCCGTTACGCAGCTCGTCCATAAATTCGGCTTGTTTTTCCACATACCAAAGTTTTGACGAATCCATACACTTAACCGTCTTAACCGTATCCGCAATCATCACAAATGCAATTACGCACGTCATAATATGTAACGCCGGTAAACTCACGCTGCCAATCATATCAATCGTCACCGGTGCAATAAGCTTAATAAGTGCAACGGTAAATGTACCGAACGCAATTCCGCCTATAAGGCAAACACGTCCGTTTATATTACCGGGCCAACCTGTATAATCCCACCATCTCTTATGAAACAGCGTTTCCAAAAGCCACGATACAAAATATTCAAGCGAGCAGGTAACCACCATTCCCGCAAAAAACAGTATCAAAGGATTTTCAATCCATCCAAGCAATATCAAATCAAGCATTGCTCCCATACCGTATATAGGGCAAAAGCAAGTGCTTAAAAAGCCGCTGTTTACAAATTTTCTTTGTTGTATGCTGTAATATACCGTTTCATAAGCCCAGCCAATAAAGCTAAATACCGCAAAGCACAAGAAATATTGGCAAAAACTCATCATTTACCCCCCTTATTTAAATCATTTGTATTTCCTTATACAATTCAGCATAGTCCCCCGTAATCTTTGTATTTATCTTTCTGTACGCTTCTTTTTTAAATGTTTCATAAAGAGAACAATATTTATCCGCCAAACATACTATCCACCCTTCTCGGCAAGTCGGCGGAATTACAGTAAGCGGGAACATATGCTTTTTTATAATATCGCGTTCTGTATCGGTCAAATCAAAATCTCTGTCAGCATTTCTAAGAGCCGTCATAGGATGAGTAAAACCGTGTATTCTTCTCTCCTTTTCGCCGTCATGCCAATCATATAGGAAATAATCATGCAGCAATGCTCCTCTTATAAGGTCACGCTTTTTGTACTTTATACCGAAAAACTCGGCAATTTTAATACTGTAATACGCAACCGCAATCGTATGCAAAAGGCACGAAGTGTCACCGTGCTGAGTAAACTTTTCCATACGTCTTAAATGCGATTTTTGTGACAAATTATGCAAACAATACAAAACTGAATTCATTTATTCTACCGCCTTTTTTAATTTACACATAGCCTTCTTTACCTATTATTATAATCACTGACATTTAATATGTCAATATATCTGCCGTCAAATTTATAAAATTTTAATATTACGCAAAAAAACAAGCGATTTTCATCGCTTGTTTTTCATCTTATTGAGCTATTATTATACGAATTCTGCCACCCAATGTCTGTGCCTTATCGTAATAAGCAGTAAGCTTATAATTTCCGTTTATAGCATCATCAAGTGTTATCTTCAGATATTTATTAACATCTGTTTTATGATATACAATCACCTTATCACTAAGCAAATATGTTTGATTATTGATTTTCGCCTCTGTACGTGTAAGCGAAGTTATATTGCTTGGATACGATGAAAGCTGACGCATACTTTCAATACCTGTCTGATTCATACTGAATCTGTGCGGACCTTTTACATTTGTTGAGAATGCAGTCGCATATGTGTTTTGCGTACCGTCTATATCAATAGTATATGTATGAGTTGTCGAATCAGCAGCAGTGATTACACCGTACTTATAAGCATCACCCGTTATATCTTTCAATATAAGCTCGTCAATCTCACCGGCTTTATTCTTTGAATAATACAATACGCTTGAAGATTTTATCGTAACACCGTCAAGACGCTGCGGATAAATTCTTGTGTACATTGCTAAGTCGTCGCTTGCAGTTCCGGCAGTGTCAAGAATCTTCACATCGTCTGCAAGGGTATAATCGCCAAATTTATTCTTTTCGGAATTAAACTTACCGCTTACGTTGTCATACCCCTTTGCTCTTGAAAGACTTGCTTTACCGTTTGTAAATGATACATTTACTACAGCACATTTAAGCGAACTGCAATCTGATGAAGTCGCATATTCATTTACTGTTCCGTCAGGTGTAACAACCTTTGCATAGTAACTTGAATATACCGTATTATCAGGGTTTGTGAAATCTTTTTTGCCTGTTTCCGTAACAAATCCCACTGTTGTGTGTGAAGATGTGCTTTCACTTCCGCCGACAACTCCGGCTACCTCGCCGTTTCTGCCAAGAAGAAGTGTTACGGTATCACCGTACTTAAATGTTCCGCTTGATGAAAGTGCATTAAATGCGTCTACGCTTTCAACAGAATACTCTTTACCCGAAATTGTAACGCTTGTCGGCGAATCCTTTGTCGGTGACGCCTTTTCGTACACGCCTGTAACCTTATCCGTATAAGCAAGCACCATATTCAAATCTTTACAATAGTAAATAATATCGTTAAGCTGAATTTCTGACGCGTCAACCTTATTACCGCTTCTCATTACTGTTGTCGAACCGTTTGTATCGAAGTTCGCGATCCAATTTGAATTTGTAACCTTGACCGGTCCTTCCATATTACCCTTTTCATAGCTTACGTAATCAACATTACTTCCGTCCATCTTGACATAAAGAATGTCGCCCATTGCCATTTCATTCTTTACAGCACCGTATGTACTCTTATTCTTATCTTTGTAACAAGTTGTGCCGTCTGTTATATCAATCTGTTCAAAACTGCCGTTTTTATAACATATAACTGCATCTGAAAGAAGTGAATAGATTACATATTTATCAAAGCTGTCCGTACCTGTTTCGCTGTCTTTTGCAACAAGCATTGCATAGTCAACAGAACCGTTTGAATTTTTAAACAGCTTGAATGTATCGCCTTTTTCGGCTTGCATTGCGGCATTTTCGTATGTAAGTGCCTGTGACTTGTAATATGTAGTTGTGTTTGAATTGATGTTATACATATCGCCGTCAAGAATTATATCTGAACCGATTACGTTTGAAACGGTGTATTCTTCAACTTGCTGGTCACGCGGTGTAAATGACACAAAATCTTCATCGTTCTTTACGACAATATCGCCTTTTCTGCCGACATAATCACTGTTAAAATTACCGTCAAATTCAAATGTTCCGGCTGTTGTATAGATTTTGTCAGTACCAAGTGAGCTGTCCTCGTTGTGTGACGCAATAATCGTAACACCCTCAATAACTTTACTGTCAAACACTGAAGTTATAAGTTTGCTTTGATTATCTTTGATTTTTGTGTCAAGTGTATTGTAAATAAGTCTTGCAACCTGACGTCTTGTAAGTGCCTCGCCTTGCTCGGCATTTACGTTCTTTGTAATTTCAAGACTGTTTGCAAGCCCCATTTGACCGTAAGGCCATGAATCGCCGAAATCCTGTGTTGTGTATCCAAGCACCTTTAATACCATTGTAAGTGCCTCTTCATATGATACCGTATTGTCAGGTCTGAATGTTGAATCAACATATCCCTCCGCAATTCCGGCTGATACAGCGGCCTTTATGTAAGGTGCTGACCAGTGAGTATATGTAACGTCTTTAAAAGGTGATACTTTTAAACCTGTTGCTACTGTATCTTTGTATCTTGATGACGCTACTGCAATTTTTGCAAATTCCGCTCTTGATACATTATCATCAAGTCTTAAATTGCCGTCATCATCGCCGACCATTATATTAAGTTCCGACAAAAGCGACATAATATCTTCGTCATTGTTCCAGTCTGCCAATGCAGGCAAAGTCGATAATGACATAGCCGCCGCCAAAACAAAAGAAATTATTTTCTTCATAACTTACTTCCTTTCCGTGCAATATTATCGTACATACTATAAAATCAAGAAAATCTCAGTCCGAGAGAAAATCATTCGTATCGCTGAGTTATCAATCATAACGTAACGCATCTATCGGATTTAATTTGGCTGCTTTTTTAGCAGGCATATAGCCGAAGAACACACCTATCATCGCCGAAACCGTAAACGATACTACAATAGATGTCGGGGTCGGTAATATATCCATCCCCAAAAGTTTACCTGCCAGTATTGCCAAGAGCGAGCCTACAATAATACCGATTACACCGCCCAAACAACTAAGCATACCCGCCTCAATAACGAATTGAGAAAGTATATCTTTCTGCTTTGCACCAAGCGATTTTCTGATACCTATTTCCCTTGTACGTTCCGTAACCGACACAAGCATAATATTCATAATACCGATACCGGCAACAACAAGCGATATAGCCGCGATTGCGATAAGCATAAGTTCCATTTTATCAAGAATATCGGTTACACTGTCTGCCATAGACTTCATTGACGTTACAGTATAGTAATCACTGTCGCCTATATCTTTATCACAAAGTGCTTCTAAAAGCAAAACCGCTTCCTCAACCTTTTCCTGGTCAACCGCATAGACAACATAGCTGCTTACGGTTGATGTACGGTTTGTGTATGACGCCAAAGTGTACGGTATATACACACAGTTATCCGAAGAATTTTCTGTCGAGTCGTCCTGTTCTTCAAGTATTCCGACAACTTCATACGGCGTACCCGTTATTTGAATAGACTTACCGAGTGCGTCACCGCCGAAAACTTCTTTTGCTATATAAGTACCGATAACGCAGACTTTCTGCTTTCTCTCAACGTCAACATATGTAAGCTCACGTCCGTATGTAATATTATACTTTTTCATTCCGAGATAGTATTCGTTTACACCTGTTGCCTGTGTTGAAATTGTATCACTGCCGTTTTTTATAAATGCAGGCATTGAAACTGTCGGTGACTGACCTGCAATAATATCGGAATGTTCTTCCGCAAGCTGTTCCATTTCTTCAGGCTTTACTTCCTTTGTCGCGGAACGGTCTTGAATTGAAACATTGATTGATTCAATCCCCATTTCTTCAAATGCGTCCGTTATTTCCGATGTCATTCCCGACATAAGACTTACAAGCGCAATAACCGCCGTAATACCGATTATAATACCGAGCATTGTAAGTATTGAACGCATTTTGTTGCCGACAATACTTGACATTGCCATCTGAAAACATTTCCAAATACTCATAATCAAGTCGCCCCCTTTGCTCTTTCATCTTCGGGAGCATCTTCGCCCGCACCGTGTTGGTTCATTACTGTTACGTCACCCTCTGCCGGACCGTCATAAACGATACGTCCGTCTGTTATACGAATGATACGTTTTGCTTTTGCCGCTATCGAGTTATCGTGAGTGATAAGAATAATCGTATTACCCTCCGCATTAAGTTTCTGCAAAAACAGCATTACTTCACGACCTGTACGCGAGTCAAGCGCACCAGTAGGCTCATCGGCAAGGATTACCGACGGATTGCCTGCTAAAGCTCTTGCTATTGACACTCTCTGTTGCTGACCACCCGAAAGCTGTGTCGGGTGGTTTTTCGCTTTTGATTTAAGTCCTACTCTGTCAAGTGAAGCAAGTGCTCTTTTCTCTTGTTCCGCATCGCTAAGTCCCGCATACAAAAGCGGCAGTTCAACGTTTTCCAATACTGTTAATTTCGGCAGTAAGTTATATTGCTGAAATATAAATCCAAGCATTTTATTTCTTACATCAGCCAATTCATCTTGACTGTAATTATTAATTTCTCGTCCGTTTAATCTGTAAACACCCTTTGTTGCCACGTCAAGGCAACCTATAATATTCATACAAGTAGATTTACCACTACCCGACTGACCTACTATCGCAACAAATTCGCCTTTGTTTATGGTAAGAGATATTCCGTCAAGTGCGTGAACTTCCGTATCACCCATATGATAAATCTTATAAACATCTTTCATTTCTACCAATGGAGGCATTTTACTTCACCTCCGCTTTATCTTCCGCCCGGCATTCCGCCACCGCCGCCGGACATACCTCCGCCGCCTGGCATTCCGCCGCCACCGGACATTCCGCCGCCTGACATTCCGCCGCCTGACATTCCTCCGCCGGGCATTCCGCCCATATTGCCATTAGGAACTACATACATTTCTTGAGCATTTTGAACACCGAATGACGCATTCGCACTTGACGATTCTGTGTCAAGCGTTCTTACCCGGTCTTTTTCTGTTAAACCCGACTTGATTTCGATATAGTCTGTATCGTTAATTCCTGTTTCAACCTGAATTGCACGGTAACCGTCCGGTACATCTATATTAGTAGGTACACTTTCTTTAGTCACCGAAATTTCATCCGATTTATCACCGTTCGGTGTATCGCCGCTTACAACCGGCATACCGCTTGACTGTGGCTTATCGTCCTTATCATCGGCTTTCTTCTTATCGTCCGTTTTACCCGATTTATCTTTATTACCCTTTATAATATCCGTAACATCATTTTCGTGAGTTGTTCCGTCGTCCTTTACAAATACAATATTGCCTCTGTTTACACTGTTTACAGGTACTGCAATTACATTGTCAGCCTCTTCAACAACAATTTCAGCGTCAACATTCATACCAGGCAACAAATCACCGTAATTTTCTATTTGAATTTCGATAGTGTATGTTGTTACACCGTTTTCGTTTACACCGTCTACAGGAACTTTTGTAACCACACCTTCAAATTCACCCTCTACCGCGTCTGCCGTAACAGTAGCTTTTTGACCTGTCTTAACAAGCGCTATTTCCGTTTCGTCAACGTCAATAGAGAATTTAACGCTTGACAAATCATAAATTACACAAAGCGGATCTGTTGCATTTGAAGAATCTATCGTATCGCCTGCTTTTGAGTTTTTCTTAACGACTGTACCCTCAATCGGAGCTTCTACAACATAATCGTCAACTGCGTCCTGTGCTTTTTCTATACCAAGTTCGGCATCGTCAAGTGCAAGCTGTGCGTTCTTTATGCTTGAATCCTGTGAGAAAGTATCGTTTTGCAATACTTGCTTTTCAAGTGCCAAAACCGCATCATTATATGAAAGCTGTGCATTGCTCATTGTCGAGTTTTGATTATCATACTTAACATATCCGACTTTTTGACCGCTGTAAACAGAATCTCCTACCGCAATATTAAGATTTTCAAGTGTGCCTGATGCCGTTGATGTTATTGTTCCCTCGCTTACATATTCAAATTGTGCCGTATTTGCACAAGCAACTCCGTTTATTTCCGCACTGCCGTAATCATTTGTTGTAAGTGCGCCCGGATTTGTGACTTCAACCGTTACATACACAACTTTAGCGTGTGCGTCTGTTGAAACGGCTGACGATGATTTTTCTTTAACAGTTCCGTAAATCGTATCGCCCGAACCTATAACAGATACTGTTGCGGCTGCGCCTGTCTGAATACTTTCGGCATCAACTTCATTAAACGGTATTCTCAGTTTCATATAAGAATCGTCATACAATGTTGCAACCGCTGCACCGGCATTGATATGGTCACCTTCTTTTACGGATAATTCTTTAACTTTACCTGCTGAATTTGACTGTATGTACTGATTGTTTTTAGTATCATTAAGCGAATTTAATGCCTTTGTCACTGCATTTTGTGCAGACTTTGTACCGATATTGTTTGAAGAAACAGTCTGTGCCTTTTGCTTTACTGCGTCAACATATGCCTGTTGTGCTTTTGCAAGTGCATTTTTTGCCGTACTCAAAGAATTTTGAGCGTCACTGTCCTCAAATTGATAAAGCTTATCACCTTTCTTAACAACGTCACCCTCTTTGAATGTATCACTTGTTATATCGCCCGACTTGATAGTTGTTACTTTATACGAATCATTCGGCTCGATAGATGATGAACCTGTGATTGTATTTGTGATAGTACGACGTTCAACCGGCGAATCGGTATACATAACTTTTACGGCACTGTTGTTTTTGGACTTTATAATAAGTCCCGAACATATACCTGCAAGTATTGCTATTACAAGAATAATTATAAGTAATTTCTTGCCTATCTTAAACTTACCGATAAAGAACTTCTTGTTTTGCTTGTCATATCCAATGAATTTCTTTTTCGGTTTCTTTTCTTCATCACTGTTGTCATCATCATCTGAAAATCCAGATATTTCTTCAAAAGTGAGTTCGTCTGCATTTGTATCTTCTGTGTTAGATACTTCTGCTTCACTTTCCAAAAGCTTTTGCTCCTTTTCAGAAGTAAAATCTCCCATATTTCTTGCCTCCTGCACCTTTATATTTTTAACTTATCTGCTCTGCGACTTTAGTTAATTTATCGCAAAACATTTTAAGGTCTGCTTCATCTACATCTCTGAAACATTCCTGTAAGTTTCTGATTATAACTTTCCTTTGATTTTCATATGCTTTTCTGCCCTCGTCAGTAAGAACTATATAACTCTTACGCTTATCGGTTGTATCCGATATACTTTTAACCAAGTTTTTTTTCTTCAAAGCCTTTATGCTTTGAGAAATAGCCGCCTTACTGACTTTTAAAATGTCACTCATCATAGTGACCGTCATCATTTTTCCGTCATTTGCGGACTGAGTAAGTAAATTCAACATCATATAATCGCCCCTTGACATTTCCTCAAAAGGACACTTTGAAAGAAACCACAGCTCCATCCTGCTTACGATTTCCCAACATTGAAGAAACATTTCTTCTTTCACCGTGTATCCCCCCACACACCGTAATATTAAATTTTGTTAATTTACTTAACCATTTTACCACCACAATTATTCAAAGTCAACATTTACACTTTTGATACAATATGAATTTACACTTTATTCACATTTCATTTGAATATTATTAACTTTTAGTATATAATAACTGTATCATAATTATACGAGGTGATATTAAGTGAAAAAAACATATATTGATACGGCTATGGAACGTATCGCACCTGATTTAATACTTAAAGGCGGAAACGTTGTCGATGTTTTTTCCGGCAGAGTTATTAAAGCCGATGTTATAATAAAAGACGGTATTATCTGCGGTGTCGGTTCATACAGCGGTGAAAACGAACAAGACGTTTCCGGCAAATATATTATGCCGGGTTTTATCGATTCGCACGTTCATATTGAATCATCTATGACGCAGCCGTCCGAATATGCAAAGGCAGTTATGCCTCACGGTATTACAACCGTTATTGCCGATCCTCACGAAATAACAAACGTATGCGGTGAGGACGGTCTTGAATTTATGTTAAAGTCTGCGAAAAATATTCCGCTTGACGTAAATCTTATGTTGCCGTCATGTGTACCTGCAACACCTTTTGAACATACAGGTGCTAATCTTGACGCAAAAACCACTCAAAAACTTGCGCCTAAATTCTTCGGTATCGGTGAAATGATGAACTATCCCGGTATTGTTTCAGGTGATGATGAAACGCTCGGTAAGCTATGTCTTGACATCGTTGACGGTCACGCACCTTTGCTTTCAGGTCATGAGCTTGACGCATATGCAAGTGCCGGTATAAAAACCGACCATGAATGCAGTGTCATTGAAGAAATGACCGAAAAGATAAGCAAAGGTATGTATATTCTTCTTCGTGAGGGTACGCTTTCGCTTGACGTTGCCAAGCTTATCAAGGGCGTAACCCCTTATACGTTAAGACGTTGTGCGTTTTGTACCGATGACAGATTTGTCGGCGAAATTATTCGTGACGGCAGTATTGACCACTGTATCAGAAAAGCCGTTTCACTCGGTCTTAACAATATTGACGCAATCATTATGGCTACGCTTAATGCTTGTGAAATGTACGGTATGAAGAATAAAGGTGCAATCGCTCCGTCATACGTTGCCGATATTGTCGTTGCCGATGATTTGAATTTAAGTTCAATATCACAAGTCTATAAAAACGGCAAACTTGTATGCGAAAACGGTAAAGCATTGTTTGAATGCGAAACAGTTGACAATTCAAAAGTTACAAATACCGTTCATCTGCCGAAAATATCAGCCGACTTCTTCAAGACTGATGTTAAAGACAAATTTGACGCTATCGAACTTATACCCGAAAGTATTATCACAAAAAAGGTTACTGTATCGTATTCCGACAGTCTTTCTAAAGTATGCGTTATCGAACGTCATCATAATTTAGGTACAAAGGGTATCGGATTTGTAACCAATTACGGAATTACAAACGGTGCTATCGCCACTTCTATCGGTCACGACAGCCATAATGTAATCGTTATCGGCGATAACGACAGCGATATGGCACTTGCCGTAAATACTCTCGGTACAAGCGGCGGTATTGCAGTTTGTTCAGAGGGTAAAGTTATCGCATCAATGACTCTTGATATTGCGGGACTTATGTCCGTAAAATCAGCCGATGAAGTTACAAGAGAACACGATAACCTTTACAGCACCGCAAAAGTACTTAATATAACAGATAAAATCGATCCGTTTTTGTCACTTGCATTTTTGCCGCTACCGGTAATCCCTGAAGTTCGTATTACCGATTCGGGACTTTTCGATGTTATTAATTTTAAATTTGTGGAATGATGTTTTATTTTGCGAAGGGGCGATTATTGGTCGCCCTTTTTCTGTTCCTCTATCACCACCCCTCAGTCGACTCTGTCGACAGCTCCTCTCACGTGGTACCTTACTAATACCTCTCCTTGAGGAGAGGTGGTACGCACTGTCGGAGTGATGGCTGTTATTCGGCGTCCTTTTTCTGTTCCCCTATCACCACCCCTCAGTCGACTCTGTCGACAGCTCCCCTCTATGGGAGCATTACTAATACCTCTCCTTGAGGAGAGGTGGCACGCAATGTCAGTGTAGTGGCTGTTATTCGACGTCCTTTTTCTGTTCCTCTATCACCACCCCTCAGTCGACTCTGTCGACAGCTCCCCTCTATGGGAGCCTTACTAATACCTCTCCTCAAGGAGAGGTGGCACGCAGTGTCGGAGTGGTGGCTGTTATTCGACGTCCTTTTTCCATATTCCAACACGTCAAGGCAAGCCGATATGGCTTGCCTTATTTATTAATTTGTTGCACTTGTGTCGATTGTGTTATCCGTTGTTTTTTGTCTGTGACCGCCGCCGAAACCCGAATTTGACTTTGTTCCTATCTTCGTTATACTGCTTTCAATTTCGGCACTTCCGACTTCTTCACCGCTTGCGTAAACCGTATACGTTTCACCTGTTTTAAGTTTATCCGATGAGTACACAATCTTACTTCCGCCTTTAACGGCTGTATACTCAGCGATTGTCTTACCGTTTGAATCAGTTATCTTAACTTCATCACCCGCGGAAATCTGTGAAGTTGTGTATGCCAAAATTACGTTTTGAGCAGAGTAACTGTTCGGACTTTCGTCCATACCGCTGCCGCTTACACCTATAATTGTACCGCCGTTTACTATAAACGCACCGTCTGTATCAAAAGCACTTTCTGCACCCGTTGCCTGTGCGTCAACCGTAATAGTACCGCCATTGATGAACAATGAACCGTTTGAATCAATACCGTCTGCGTCGGCAACTATTTTAATATTACCGCCGTTGATTTGAATATGATGTTCACTGTCCTGTTCATTACCCTCGGCTTGTTGCATATTCGGAGGTGTCATTTGACCGCCGTTTTTGTCACTTGGTATTTCCGGCGGTGTCATTTGACCGCCGTTTTTGTCACTTGGCATTTCCGGCGGTGTCATTTGTCCGCCGTTCTGTCCGTTTGTCATTTCCGGCGGTGTCATTTGATTACCGTCCTGTCCGTCACTGTTTTGTCTGCCAATTTGACCTCTGTCGTCCTGCTGACCGCCTTGCATATTAGTACCGCCTCCGAAACCGCTGTTTTGATTTGCACCTGTACCGCCTGAATTAAATCCGTCATCACTTGCAGTTATGTCAATATTACCGCCGTTTATCGTCAAAATCTTCTTACTTTCAATACCCTCGATTGATTTTGTTATCGTTATATCACCGTCATCAATCGTTATATCACCATGACCTGATATACCTTTTTTACTCTCCGACGATAAATTAAGTGTACCGCCCGTAATATTTATATCAGACGTGCAATGAATAGCATGGTCTGTCGAATTAACTGTAACTTCACCGCCCGATATATCAAGCATCCAATCCGCTTTTATACCTTTGCTTGAAGTATCGTCACTGTCGTCACTTTCTTCTGTTTGCGTAAATTGATTATTATTCATTTGTTCACGCATTGATTGAATTTCATCATCTGTCATTTGTAACGAATCTTTCATTTCACCTCGACCGCCGAAGTCATTAGATGTACTTGCCTTAACCTCGCCTGTTGTCGTAACATTCACTTCACCGTCCGATATATCAAGTATTTCTTCCGCTTGAAGTCCGTCACCCTCTGCAGTAACATTTACAGTACCTCCGCTTATCGCAAGTGTGTCATTTGCATGAATACCGTCATTTTTTGCATTTACGGTAATATTTCCGTTACCGATTTCAATGCTGTTACTGCTGAAAATACCGTGATTATAATTTCCGTTTACGGTAAGTGAGCCACTGCCCTTAATTTCAAGATTATCTCTTGATGTTATACAGCCTTTTTCATTTTCATCACCGCTTGTGTAATTTTCTCCGTCCGTTAAAGTATTTTCGGTATTGTCCGTCAAAGTGATATAAGCCTTGTCGGCATTCTTTACATATACAGCCGAACCGTTTTTATTTGTAAGACTCATACCCGACAAACGAAGTTTAACTTTTTCTTCGGTGTCAATAACAATTTGACCGTCATCAAGTGTGCCTGTGACTTCAAAGTCACCGCCCTTTGAAATTGTTATAATGTTATCCGATACGCTTATACCGTCACCTGTAACTTCAACATTGTCAAGATCAACCGTTCCTGTGTTGTTTTTCCAAGACTCGTCCTCATCATCTTGCGGAGTGGTTATTGTAACTGTGTTGTTCTTTTCGTTCCACTCAACATCAAGTCCGAGCATATCGCTTATTGCACGAATCGGAACAAGTGTTCTTCCGTCCTCGATTATAGGTGAAACATCAAATGAATATGTTTCGTTATTCTTAATCATATCACTGCTGCCGATAGTCATTTGTATAGTCTTTGACTTTTTCTTTGCGGTTATCGTCTGCGTGTCGCTGTCCCATTTAACCTTTGCACCGAATGTTTCAAATATGGTACGCATAGGAACCATTACTCTGCCATCTACGATTTCAGGCTGAACGTCAAAGCTGATTTTTTCTCCGTCATATGTAACCGTAATATCATTGCTCTTTGCCAAAACACATCCGCTGCCAATTGTTGCGGTAATTGCAACTACTGCTGCTATACTTATTATCTTTTTCTTTAATCCGATATTCATTTTTATTACCCCTTTCCTTTATGTTGATTTCATTATACATTTAGTTTCTTAAATAAACCTTAAAGGAAGAATTTTATTTATGAATATTTTGTTAATAAAAAAAATGGCTACAAATATGTAGCCATCTCAAATTGCAGACAAAACCATAATGGTTTTGTCTACTTTATTTTAGGGTGTTTGAGGTGCTAACCTCATTGAAAATCATTTCTGGCGACCTGTGCGGCAGAAATGGCTTAAAATCTAAAGTTTCGACTTTGGAGGAACTT
>ERZ772885.880-NODE-880-length-20207-cov-48.861900_pt1 | contig 20207 bp, 41 predicted proteins | sample MGYA00580580_ERZ772885 | MGnify/ENA primary metagenome ERZ772885 (study PRJEB29015, sample SAMEA2737673) | human gut metagenome | biome: human gut; feature: human-associated habitat; material: faeces | place: China | collected 2012 ...
CTTGGCTTCACCAGCACAGACGAGCAGACGATTGCCAACGCGGTTGAGAAAGCTTATGCGGATTTGAAGGATAGTCTGGCAGAAACCTATCCGAAAAGAGAAGGCATTCAAGTAACGGATTTGCAATATTATCCCCATGTTGCTTATGCCAACAGCGCTGACGGCACAGTAGACTTCTCTACAAAGGATCCCCTTGGAAAATCATATATGGGTGCATACTTCAGCTATGACCAAGAAGATAGCAATGATCCAAGCAAATACCAGTGGACAAAACTGGTTGGCCCTAGCTATGGAGAATCGGGTACTCAGGCAGCACCATCATCTGTTGCTTCACAGCAATAAGGAGGGCACCATGAAATTTAAAACTAAGCTAATCACCGTGGTAGTCGCCTTCTTGGCGGCTATTTCTTTTGCCCTGCCATCGCAGGTAAACGCGGCAAAGGGTGATCAGGGCCCGGATTGGGCAAAGTATCAGGGAGCAAGTGGACGATATGGAACAGATCAAGACAAGTTCGTCATAGCTCAGATTGGCGGGACTTACGGTGGTACGTACATCGATCAGTGGACGTATGATAGCCAAATTGCTAGTGCCAAGGCGGCAGGAAAACGTGTGCATAGTTACATCTGGTATGGTATTGGTGCAAGTAGCCAGTTGGGATTAGAAGCACTTGACCGTTATATGCCTCGTATCAAAGCGCAGACACCAAAGGGAAGCATCGTTGCTTTGGATTACGAAGATGGTGCTTCTGGGAATATGGCAGCTAATACGGATGCAATTTTAGCTGGTATGCGGCGCATTCATTCAGAAGGCTACACGCCCATGTATTACAGTTACAAGCCATATACGTTGGCACATGTCGATTATCAGCGTATTCTGAAAGAATTTCCTAACAGCCTTTGGATTGCTGCTTACCGTGATTATCTACCAACTACCAAACCAGACTACGGTTATTTTCCGAGTATGGATGGAGTAGCTATTTGGCAGTATACGAGCGCATTTGGGCTGTCGCAAGGTCTCGATGGCAACATTGATTTGCTTGGTGTCACCGATAATGGATACTCGAAGCAGCCAGAAACTCCGTCAGTGCCTGTAACACCGGTGCCAAGCCAGCCAGCGAAATCGAATGCAACCAGTGATACCGACTATGCGCAAACTGGTGTTTTCAAACCGTCCGCGACTGTTAACATCCGCACTGGTGCTGGTACAAGATACACAGCAGTTGGCAGCTATGTGCCGGGTGAGAGCCTTGTGTATGATCATGTGTATATCCGTGGCACATATGTTTGGGCACGTTATCTCAGCTACTCAGGCAGGTATCATTATGTTGCCTTGGGCGTGAACGGTGGGGAGAGCTATGGCTCGCGTTCGTCTGGATATACTTCGCTGGTAAGCCACACATATTACACAGTCCGCTCTGGTGACAGCTTCTGGAGCATTGCCAGCAAGTACGGTATCAGTATGTACACACTGGCAGCCAACAACGGCAAATCAATCTATAGCCTGATCTATCCTGGCGAAAGCCTGTACATCAGGTAACAAAAAATGCCTCCTGCCAGCAATGGCGGGGGGCTTGTTTTTGTGCAGAAAGTTGACAGAATCGTTAGAAAAAGGCAAAAGGTTTATATACGCCGGCTTAGATAACTTACTATGAGTAAATTGTTTATGAACATCAGAACGGGTTCCCATCTGAAAGCTCCATTTCAGAAGGATGGCGTTCAATTATTCGGTCATTGCTGGCCCATCGTTCTCCATTAATAAACCCGTGAAATTCAAAACTTAAATTGGTGTGCTCACGAATACCCCGTAATATTTGCTGCAAGTATTCTATATCTTGACTTTCGACAGAGTGAAGGGGTATTGAACGTTGCCGTTCCGTTTTGGACATATCTTTATAAAAGAAGTTGAACTTTCCCAAAAAGGGAACATTTACAACGTCAATATGATACTGGTGGTTTCTTCTGGGGTGGAAGTGCTGATCAATTCGGTCACATATAATTTTAGCGTCTTTATTCAAGATGATCACCTCAACAACAGTATACAAACGTATGTTTGCATTTGCTACTTAAGTTTTAATCATGAAAGCGTATTTTTCATGGATTTCCGGTACAAATATGGTACATTCGTTTAATATTCCTTGCGTATCAAAGGGTGATGTTACTACCCTCAAATAGCCTTTGCTGTTAATGAAACGAAAGCATCTCGTTCTATCACGGTTTTTGCGTGAAGGACGGGGTGCTTTTTTGATTTCGTTTTGGATATATTCGGATCGTTTGAGACAATATGACGGTACAAGCGGCGGTACAAAATCATTTTGTACCGTCAGGACCGGCGGTACCGTTTTTAAACAAGATTGGGCCCATGCCGTTAATTACTTTCAGGCTGCCTTCTCGTGTCGGTCTGGTATAGTCGTTTGTCATGTCGATGTTTTTGTGGCCTAACCAGTGCATGACGGACATTTGAGGCAAACCGTCCTGAAGTGCTTGGGTTGCAAAATAGTGACGCAACATATGCGGACGAAGCTCAATTCCAGTTGCATCTTTAACACGCTGAAAAAGATTTCGGTTGATGTTGCTCGGATGAACCGGCATCCCAGTTTTCTCATTCAGATATATGAATGTCTCGGGACCAATCTCACGATGAGTACGTGCCAAAACGTTCTTTGCGTACTGAAGGGAATAGTCAATGTAATCAATAATTGGGCCTGTCACATAGTTTGTGCGATAGCTGCTAGGAGTTTTTAAGGGACCGCCTAGCGGCTGCTGAGGCGTTCTGCCAACGTAATAAGTGATTTCATAGTATGGTTTGCCTTCGGTTGTTCCTCGTTTAAATGAACGAAATTGGAGGCCAGCGAGTTCTTCACGCCGCTCACCAAGAGTCAAAAGGTACAGCATTGTAAGCTGATACTTATTCAAGAGCTTCTGGGCTGTGGCCATGAATTTCGCATAGTCTTCATCGGTAATGGAAACATCTTTAGGCGGCTTGGCACCATTAATGAGGATGCCTCTTAGCATGTTCTTACGGATAATATCGTTGTGCTCAGCATCGTTCATAATGATCTGCATGACTGAGTTAAGTGTACGCATGGTGGTTTGAGCCAAACCTGATTTGATCTTCTCATCAATAAACTGCTGATATTCTGATCGTGATATTTTGCTCATTGGGCGGTTCCCGAATCTTTCTTGTAGGTGCTTTCTATAATATGTCTTTTTTTGAATAACTGTAGCTGGCCTCCAAACGCCGAGCTCCTCACGGTTCTTCACCAAGGAAGCAAAATAAGCATTCAAGGTAACACCGCGGTGAGTTAGAGGATTAATGCCACCCGTAACTAAAGATGCTTCAAACCGTTTTAATTCACCTTCTGCATCGTGCCAATTTGTAAATCCCGATCTTGTGTATTCATCACGCTTTCCTACACTATTTTTGAATCCACGACGAATACCATATCGAGTACCGCGTCGTGTTTCATACCTATAAACATTAGGATGATGAGGAACTTCTTTCCATTTGCGCATAGCGTCCATATTCTTTCTATGTGTATTTTTTGATTAAAATTCAAACGTATGTTCGTTTTTCCATTAAAATAAAAGCCCAGTTAAGGGCATTTATAGTCAGATAGCTGATAGCACCGTTTTAGCTTTTGATTCCATTTTTGTTACAGGACTGCTAAATAAAAACTCAGGAGCCTTACCACGATTTTTGCTATTGGCCGAATAATTCAGTTGATATTCATAGCGCCCGTTGGCAGACTGATACAAACGATTTATTAACGGAGCATGGTCATATGTGACGATCCATTTATACTGGTGGAGCGATAAAATTTCCTTGGCCAATCGATTATGATCATCATAGGTTAGTGAAGAAAAATACAGCTTGCTGCCTTGATCAATGTAGGGAGGATCAAAGAAAATAAAGGTGTTCTCAGCTTCGTATCGGGTAGGAAGTTCAGGAATTAATTCAAGGGCGTCAAGGTGTGAGATGGTAATAGAATCACGTTTTGCGTATATGGCCATGATTTTATCTATCATCGTCTTTTTGTTGAAACGTGCACTAATTTTGGTTTTTTGTTGGTTCCATCCACCTAGCGGACCACCGGTGATAATGCCGCTTACGTTTGTTCGATTTAGAAAAAGTGTGGCAAACGCTAATTCAAGAGACGTGGGGTTGCCCATGTTTTCGAAATAGATTTCATGCTGCGTTTTCCAATATTTAATATTGGTTTTATCACTGCCAAACTCGTAATAATTAAAAGGAACGCCTCTAATTTTACTGATCAAATAGTCCGGGTGATTTATAATTGCATGCCAGACGGAATAAATTGACGTATCAAAGTCATTAATAACGATTTGGTGCACATCACCCTTAAACAGTAACTTTAGCCCAGTGGCGGAACCTCCAGCAAAAGGCTCAATATAAGTATCATTCGTTTGATTTAATTCAATCAAATTTTTGACAAACGGATATAGTTGGCTTTTTCCACCGGGGTATCTAAAAGGAGAATATGTTGATGGCATTTGCTCACCTCCCGTCTGTCATTATGTGCCAATCAATTCAGTATGGCCATAGTTCTGACTGAATCTTTTTATATGATTCGTAGATTTGTTTGAGTAAAGCATTCACAGAATCGATATTTGAGATTATCCATGAATCCATTAATTCATTTTGAAATTGTTTGAGAGGGCCCTTAAATATACTTTTAAAATGATCTGTTTTGCTTGGACCATCAGGGAACATTTCTGCTATTCGATCTTTTAACTTGTCTGGGGATAAGCCTCGATTGTAGACTGAGGGAGTATTATAAAAATCTTTGGAAAGGTTGGGGTTTAATGAGTATTCAACAAGCTCTGTTTCTATCGCTTTTTGCGTGGGCAATAAAAATAAATGTGACTTGTTCTGATCGGAGTTGATATTAAAGGGGGCATTCGCCAAAGACTCTTGTAACGATTCGCACTGCTTTTTTTGATGAAGATCGCCATCCAGCACAATAATTGACTTATTATATAAATCATTATCGTTTACGGCTAAGCTTATGAGCGAGTTCCAGGCTATACTTATATTCAAAAAGTTCATTTCATAAAGTTCTTGCACATTTTTAAACGTTGAATTCCTGATCATACGTTTAAATAAACGACGGGCAACGCTATCTTCCATAAGCAGTTGTACTTGGTTATTCTTGGTGCCTTCGTCAAATGTAGACATTAAGCCATACTGGATAAAGGATAAGGCTGGGTTTTTTAAAATATCCACATCTTTCGTAATCCCATTACGATTGAAGTATATAGTCTGTATAGATTCTCCTATGTGTTCGACGTGTTGGCGCTCGACGATATGGTGTAGAAGCGAAAGACTATGTGTGGTAAATACAATCTGGTAGCCGACTCGCTCAGTCTCACTTAAAAGAAAGTCAAATAGAAGATTTTGTGCGCCAGGATGTAACGCTGCGTCCAATTCATCTATGCACAAAATTCCACCATGGAAATCGGCACCCATTTGTGATTTCAGACTTCTAAAGCTCCATACCGAACGGAGAATTTGTCCGAGATTATCTTGACCGCTGGAATTAGATGTCGCCGAGTATTGTGACGTGTTAATCCCAAAGTTTTCTTGCTTTTGCGTTGCAACTCGAACGTTTTGTGCAGAAACGTTTTCGGCTTTAGGGTCAAAGGATTCCTTCATAATGAATTGGTGTTCTGCAAGTATTTCTCTTTCAATATCTGAAGGGAGTTGGCTTTGCTTGGCTGTATCGGATTCGCCAACGGGAAAAAGTCTGGACAATGTCAAATAATACGATGGCCATGAAAGCTTGGCTTCCGTTTTTCGTGACATTGTTTTTTGGGGAATCAGGCGATACCTTATTTTTTCGTGAGATTTTTGCTTTGTTGCACGGAAAGACAATTTGTCCTCCTCGAAGATAGAATCCGTGAATTTGATGACTACCTTGTTATTGCCTTGCGTATCATGATCAGAGTCAAAGAGCACGACATTTGCAAATTCACCACGAAAGGGTTGGCCAGTCAAGGTATGAAAGCCTCTAATCTCTCCTATATTCGAAAGAATTGCGAGGATAGTGGACTTTCCGACCCCGTTCACACCTGAAATACAAGTTATGTTTTTCCCAAGCGCTAGAGATACTGGATTCTGAAACGCCCTGAATTTGTTGATGCTAAGACTTTCAATTCGCATAGTTTAAGAAATTCCTTCCTAGCCTTCCGCGGGAAACTGCTTGTTTGTCCTATCATGCCCTCGCCGCCGGGGCTATTTTTGTGCCTTTGAAAGATATTTGTCTCTGTCGATTAAGAAGATTTTACGAAAAGGTCATTGCTCTAACAAAAGCCCATCCAACAACGCTAGCAACTACCGCCAGTTGCGGACCGGCTGTTGCCACACGTAGCCAATGGGTAGTGGCAAGCTTTTGGCCTGCTCGATTCTTTAGCAGCATGAGTATTGAATCGACCCAAATTCCAGAGAACATAAATACTAAGAAAGTCAGTAACGGATAAACACCGTCTTCTTTTGGAATGGCGGTGATTGCCAATGCTGTTACTAAAGGCAATCCACAGAGCCAGATCATTAACTTATCAGACGGTGACCGCTTGATAAGGAAAATAACTCCGAAAACGGTTCCCACGATCAGGGCTAAAATACCGGCTACATATAATATCGGGAAGAAAAATTTTGCCATTTCTTTTAACCAGTTTTCAATTCCGATAACAAGCATTGCACCGATCAAAATAGGCATAAAAATCTTGCTGATCTTCGCAGTGCCTTTGAATACCCAGCCAAAGACTACCAGCAAAACCAATAGTAAAATCATCGCAATAGTTCCCCTCGTTATTCAGCTTTTACCGTCTTCCGTATCTGGACTACTTATTTAAACTAATATAATGGTTGTTGATCTATCAAATCAAAATATCTACCCATCCACTTCGGTAGCTCGTATTCATCGAGAATTTGCTCGTAATTCATTGGATTAATTGAGCCGCGATTGCCAAATAGAAATTCAAACATAAAACAGTTTGCTATATATTCGGCTGAACCAACAGCAGCAACGCGTGCATTTCTATAGAAGTAATTGGCACCCGTGTTTCGTGTTAGAAGAGCATGGCCGATTTCGTGCGTAAGCACACTACGTGATATTGCTTCGTCAGCGCGAGTGCTAATGTTGATAATTGAAAATTTATGATCAGTGATGGTATAGCCTAGAATGTTTTGCCCAAGATCGCTTGGTGTAACACTAACGTTAGGTAGATAGCGACTAACTATCCAAGGATCGCGTGTATTATATCTGCGCAAAACAGTATTTGCTTTTTCGATTGCGCAGTCTGCATCGTATCCCATACCCCCACCTCACTTTTCAGATCCGCGGTATTTCTTTGGTGTGTACTTCTTTTTAGCTAGTTCCTGAGCGAGTGCATATGATTGGCGCAGTGATACGGCAAGCAATCGCTTATCCTCGTCGCTCAATTCGGCATCGTTTTTGAAGAAGTCCGGACCGTCAGGATCAAGTCCATCAATGATATCCTTTATTTTCTGATCAATGGCGCGTGTGTCCTTTTCGGACAGAGAATAATAGTGAGGCTTGTCTGATTTGCCCAGCAGGTAATCTATAGAAACATCATAATACTGTGCAAGTTTTTTGAGCGTGTCATTGTCCGGCTCATTCCTGTTGTTTTCAAAATGAGAATAGGCGGCTCTTGAGACGCCAACTGCTTTGGCAACGTCCTCTTGTGTGCGGCCGTCACCTCTTAGCTTTTTTAATCTATCGCCTAGCATAGCAACGCCTCCCTAAAGTGATTTTAGCACCCATGTGATACAAAAAGTATCTAAGATACAAAAAGTTTCAAAAACGGCTTGACGATACAAAATGTATCGTGGTATATTATCTGTGTTGATACGAAATGTATCAGAAACGAGGTGATCAAATGGTTCGAAATGAAGTAATCAGTCTTCGGGAAAACGCTGGGTTTACACAAGCTCAGCTTGGAGAGCAGCTCGGTATATCAGCTGTTCACGTTAGAAAAATCGAAAAGGGCACTCGTAATCCAAGCAAAGATTTGACGGAACGGTATGTTACACTCTTCGGATTGCCTGCCGATGAGATCTTTCCGGATATTTATGAGAAATTGATTGATACAAAACGGATCACGTCAAAACATAGTCCCGCCCAGCGAGAGGAGGCAGTCAAATGAACCGACAGCAAATGATCGAAGCACTGATTAGCTACCGCGATGATAAGCCCAAAGCTTTTTGGGAAACCATGGACAATGACATGCTCGAAATGGCAATCAGTGCTGAAAGGGAACGTGCAAGGAACGAAATGATTGATTACCTTGCTACAGCTTAATCATCGCATATATCTCCGTGAAACTACTACATCGGCGGTACACATTTAAAGGAGGTGTGGTTATGGCAATTAACATCTTTCAAGAATTTTCAAGAAGCCTTCAAGAAGAGGGCCTGACACGCAAGAGCCTAGCAGCACGCGTACACGTCACACAGGCCGCTATTAGTAATTGGGAAGCAAGAGGAATACCGAACGATAAGCTGATTCCGGTTGCACTTGCGATTGGCAATGATCGATTTCTGAACGCGGTGATCGAATATCAAACCGGATTAAGAGTCTTTGCTGATGATCTTGATACTGACGATCCATTGGTCGTTTATCTCCACGAAAAAATGGCTCAAAAGAAATTTGAAGGATCTGCTGAACGAGCCGAATCGGTACTGTCTAAAGGCCGTGATCATTTCACGGCAAATGACGTCAACAAAATCAGATCATACATCGATTCAGGCGAATCATTAGTTGAAAGTCTAGAAAGTCTAATCGGATCACTAAAGTCCCAAATAAGACCAGTAGAGAAGGTGAAAGCATGGATGTAGCGGTGAAAGTTAATGAGGACGACAAGCTTGCAGAACTCATTGCAATTCATCTTGCAGACAATCTTAAGCCAGTGGTTCAGGCGATGGTAAACAAAGCTGTTGAAGATGCTTTGCCTGGACATGGGATGAACAAGGGCGAGTTAAGCGCAAAGCTAAAATTGTCACTCGGTACCGATGCCTTTGAACGTATTGCATATCAATCAGGCATGCCACGATACGAATCCGGCAATGGTGGTCACAAGAAGAGCGACAAGTCTCGTGACCGTTGGTACTCAAAGGCAGTTGACAAGTTCATGGAAACATACACGGAGGACTAACGATGTTAGAAGCAATCATGTCAGTGCTGTTCGATCCAACATCAGCGTTTTGGAAGTATCTGCTTGTCGCTCTCGCCGGCATCATGATCGGTGCCACAGCAGTAGGAGGTTGGAAACAATGGACACGATAAAAAGAGCACAAAAAAATCCCATGGCTGCAACCACGGGAAGTCAAAAACTTAGCACATTAAATTATAACTTAAGTTTATCACGGAAGGCGGTTGATGACCATGCTTGATTGGAGCGGAAAACCAATTCCTTTTGGTGAAAGTGCCATCACCAATGTTGGCCCCGAGGGTGACAACATCAAAGATGATCCAAAAGAGATTCGTAAATACATCTTGGAAGAGCTTAGTGGTGTAGCGATTGCTGCTGATGATCAGGAGGGAAAATCATGATGAATACAACAGAAACAGCACCGGTTTTGAATCCGGCCCTAGAAGACGAATATAGCAAGGCATTAGATGAAATCAAACAGTTTGGGGAAGCCCAAACGCATACTGTTCACGATCTAGGATCAGCTACTTGGGCAATGCGCAAGTTAGGTGAATTGAACAAGGAAGATGTCGAAGCTCGGAAGGTGGTGCAAGCCAACATCGACCAACTCAACGAATGGCTTCAACACTCACTTGAGGCTCGTCAGTCACGACGCAATTATCTTGAGCATGAAGTGCTTGCCTATGTTGCGAACAATCGGAAGCATGACCCCAAATACAAGCTTGACACACCATATGGCAAGGTCAGCTTCACGGTTAAACGTAAGGCAACACCAGCAATTTCAGATGAAACACAGGTTTTAAACTTCATTAAATCTAATTGGAACGAATCTGAACAAACCCAAGTCATCAAGCGAACCGAAAAAGTCCTTGTGTCAGAACTTAAGAAGCAAGTAACTGTGGCGGGTGACAAGGTCATTGATGAAGATGGCCAACCAATTCCTGGCATGCATGTCGATCCGGCAGGAACTGAAACACCACACATTAAGCCAATTCAAATGACGGAGGCGTTGTCATGAAATTCTACGAAAGCGGGAAGCTACCTAGAATGCCAAATATGTACTTCATATATGGAGACGGTGGTACTGGTAAAACGAGTCTCTTTAAACAATTTCCTGGCAAAAAATTTCTGTTCAGTTTTGACCAGTCAACGAATGTCATCAAACCCGATGATCAGATGGACACGGCAATTGTCGAGGAGGCAGATTTTCCAACAATTCAAGCAACCGTAAGCAAGTGGCTGCAGCACGCTATTAATAGTCATAAATACGATGCTATTGCGTTAGACAACATGACATCACTTCAAAACCTTGTCCTTGAGAATATCGACAACGCTTCTAAGGACGGCCGCCAGAACTACCAAAAATTGCAACTGTGGTTTCGCCAACTAGGGACGATGCTTAGAAATAGTGGCGTCACCATCTATGCGACAGCACATCAAATCGACAACGGTGCCTCTGGTATCGGAGAGAACGGTCGTTTTGAAGCAGATATGAACGCCAAAACATTCAACGCCTTCACAGCTTCGTTCGATCTTGTGGGTCGTCTTTATAAGAAGGAAGGCCAACGCATGATTGATCTTGATCCAGAGCAGGGAAATCATGCCAAGAATCGTTTGGACGATCGAACTTTGATCAAAGCCGATGAACTCTTAAATCAAAAACCAACAACCAATGAAAAGGAAGGTAACTAAAATGCCATTATTCACAGTCGATCACAACAATGTTTTTGGTAAGTATGTTGAAGAAGCAGGACGCTATAACGTCAAAATTGTCCGTGCTGACATGCACCATTCGAAGCAGGGAAATGATTACATCACCGTAGATTACGAAGTTCAAGATGGTAAATACAAAGGCGGACAAATTCGCTATCAAAATATCACTTGGAGCAATGAAGACCTTGATGGGTCAATCAAACGCTTCAACACTTTGGCGGTTGCCTTAGGAGCAACAGACGGCACTAACTTTGACTCGGTTGGTCAGTTTGCGGCATCAATCTTAAACAAACTTCTCACGATTGATGTTGATTGGGATGATCCAAACACAAATGGAAAAGTTTACTTGACCGTAAAGGGATACCACAAGCTTTTGAACGAACCTAGCCAGCCAAATGGCGTCCGGCGTCCCGATGCTTCATCAGCACAGCAATCAAGTAACGTCACTCCGTTCACTAAGCCGAGCCAGCAAACTGCTCCTGATCCATTTGCTGGCGGTTCAGGTAAACCCGTTAACATTAGCGATGACGATCTTCCATTTTAAAAACCTTAGACGATATGGCGTACCCATACGGATGGGTGTGAGGCCCATTAAAACGGAGGTGATCTTCGAATGAACTATTTCAACCAGCGACGAGCATTTCGTCAGTTCAAGGTAGCGGTAAAGAAACTCACCGTTAATCAAGCTTGTCTGTATCGCGAGTTACTAGACTACGCGAACGATAGCGGATTACTAGATGCTTCCTTCCGCCTCCAGAATGACTATCTTAAGTCTCTCACTGGCATTAAGTCTGATGACGGACTATCAAAAGCAAGAAACGTGCTTGTACAGCAAGAGCTTCTCATGTACGTGAAGGGCAAGAAAAATGAGGATAGTCCCATTTATAAAATTGTTCCTTTGAGCCAAGATGGACGTCCATTATCAGAAAAACGGAACAGCTTGAGAGAAAAAACGGAACAGAATGCGGAACAAAACGCGGAACAGAATTCGGAACAAAACGCGGAACAGAATGCGGGGCAACCTGCGGAACAGAATGCGGAACGGTTCTTTAGTATTACCGAGAATGACTTGAGTAAGACTAAAACACCCCCTAAATCCCCCAAGGGGGACGGGAGTGTGTTGAGTTTGCCTGAAGAGTTTGCAACCGAAGTGTGGCCAGCCTACCCGAAGAAACAAGGCAACTATGCTAAATCTCAGGAAGCTTATGTACAGGCCGTTGAATCCGGTGAAACGACTAAGGGCCAGGTGCTGGCAAAGATTGCTGAATACAAAGCTTATATCAAGCTCAACAACAAGCAAGAAGGCTTTGTAACGACCGCTGGTAACTGGTTCACCGGTCATGGTTGGCGAAACGAATACGATACTAAGACGCCTGAGAAGAAGCCAGAACGCACGGAAACAAAGGAGAACTGGGGATATGGAGTCGACTAAAGGCCTATTCACACATGCGGACGTGCAAAAAATCATTGAGAAGCGTGGGATTGACGTTAATACGCTGCCAACTCAGGCCGAGATCGAACACCGCTTCTACGAACGCTCTATGGCCACTCTGAACCGTAAAAAGGCACGTGCCATTTATCGCTACTCAGTCTTCCCCGGAAACGTTCCAGCTAAGTTTACGTTCGACAAATGGCGGCCAGAATTACAAACAGATCAGCAAGGCTCTAGAAATCTGGGGAACCGTGCATACAAGCTGACTAAGCAAATGGTGGAAGTTCCTCAGAACGTGATTTTGTTTGGTCCTCGTGGAACAGGCAAGACATCGCTCGCTTTGGCGATGCTGACGAGTCTACGAGATGAAGGCCAGTCAGGGCTGTTTATCTCAACAGCAGAGCTTAGTAACCTAATGAGCTTGCAATACGATGCGCCAGACGTTCGCCAGCGTTTAGCGGGCATTGAGCGTGCAATGAAAGAGGCTGACGTACTACTGCTGGACGACTTCGGTACAGAAGGCGGTATGAAACTCGACATCAAGCCAGTTAGACGCGATATGCAGGAACTGATGTATCGTGTTGCGAATGCCCGTCTTGATTTTGAGAGCAACAGGCCTCGTCTATCAACAATCATCACAACGAACAACGAGATGAGCGAGCTTGAGCACATGTACAACAGCAAACTAATCAGCCGAATTATTCCAAAATCAAAAGATTGCACATTGAACTTTGAAAAGTTAACGGACGTAAGGGGGAAAAGACTGTGACAGCCGAAGAAATGACAAATAGATATTTGCAACGCTTGGATAAACGTTTGCGGGACTATGAAATTGCCTTGAATCAAACGATAGCGGACATTGAGAGCGATTATGATCAAGGATGCCTAGAAGTTACCGAAGCACAGTGGCAAGACATTATCGTGCTTGTTGGGGGCATTGTACAGGCAAATACACGCATGATTCATGAAGCATCAGAAAGTGTTCGCACTGACGGTGAAGTTTCAGGAAGCCTGCTTAATTTGCTTGAGTTGGCTAAGCACTTCGCAACATTGGACTTTTCAGAAGCACCATTAATTAAGCAGGAGGCAAAAGCATGGCACAAGTAACGGTAAGGTTTTACAAACAGGGAGACAAAGTATGGCGAGAATTCAAGGCTGAATTGCTTAAGCGCTACGAAAACTCAGCAATGCTAGACATCTCGAAAAGCGAAGTATTCTCAAAAATCGAAAAGCAAGAGTTCAATAACCGGATCATTGTGTCAAAGAAAGCGATTGTCGAGAAACGTTCGGTAACCGGTATTGATGACAGCGACATTTTGAAGACTTCAGTCAACAATGGACTCACAAAGATTTCGAAGAAGCGAAAAGAAGCCCGTGCAAAATACGCGCGCGGAATTGCAGAAGCAGCCTCACAGTGTGACACGCTGATTGACGTTGCAAAACGGATTGGAAAGTCAACAACGTTCGTTAAGCGAGTGGCAAGCGAGTTTGAGATCAAGCTACCTCGCCGCAACAACGGCCATGAAGAGATTGTGAGTCGTTAGCCATGGTTATCCGCAAGAGACGCAGAGGCAAATACAACGCACAGCCAGTTGTGATCGATGGCATTCGATTCGCAAGCAAAGCAGAAGGCGCCTATTACATGCTGATTCGCAACAAGCCACAGAAGATCACGATGCAAGAGCCGTTTGAGATTCTGTCTGCCTTCAAGATCAATGGCAAACGATACTCGGCAAGAAAATACAAGCCTGATTTCTGTTTTTATGACGGTGAAAAGCTTGCAAAGGTTGTTGACGTTAAAGGCGGAAACGCGACTTTGACCACCGATGCCAGACTGCGAATGCTGCTGTTCATGATCCGCTACAAAATACCGATCACGATTGCTAGATATGACTATCACACAGGGCTATTCACGGAAGAACAACTTTAAAATCAAGGAGAAAAAATATGCTTAATAAAGGGCTTTTCTCAAGTGACAAGGATGACTGGGAAACACCACAGAAGCTATTTGAGGAACTTAATGACAGATACCACTTCGTCATTGATTTAGCAGCGACCTCAAAAAATGCAAAGTGCAAAAACTACTACACAGTCGAAGACGATGCTTTGAACAAAGACTGGTCGAAGGTGAATGGCCCCAAATAGCTAAACCCGCCTTATGGACGACAGCTAGGCCTGTGGGTGAAGAAGGCTTATATCTCCTCAATCAAATGCAAAGACCCCATAGTCTTGCTCATACCGGCGAGAACAGACACTAGCTACTGGCATGAGTACATTTTCTACAAAGCGCATATTGATTTCTTACGTGGGAGATTGAAATTCGAACACAACGGGAGCGCCGGAGATTCAGCACCATTTCCAAGTGCAATTGTGACATACAACTTTGATACGCCATGGTTATAACAAACTAAGGAGAAAAATCATGAACAAAAAATTGACATTGACAGTAACTATTTTAGCAGGACTTATGTTTGGAGCGGGTGCGACCACGATTGCTGACAACGTATGGCAAGGGCACCAGAATATTGTGGCAACTAAAGCCAACATCGACAAGCTAACAGCAAAGATCAATGCATCACAGTCTAGCCTGTCCGACTTGCAACACCAGCTATCTGATGCACAGGCACAATATTCAGCGCTTAAAAAGCAATACGATAACGACATGGCAAGTAAAGATGCCCAGATTCAGCAGAAGATTGTTGAAGGACAGCAAGCGGTTGCCCGTAAGCAGGCAGAAGTGGACGCTAAGCAGCAGACCATTAATGACCTTACATCACAATTGGAAGCGGCCAAGCAGAAGAGCAACGATCTATCACAGGCGATTACCGATGCGCAAAGCATCAAAGACTATTCTGATCAGGCCGTCAAATCTACAAGCGCACAATAGGAGATCAGGCAATGAAAACGGGAGACGACACATTCGATGACATCTACATCAGCAAAGCAACGGGCGAGGTCGTAGGCGTCATGTATAAAGGGCACGACTACAAGCTGGTGCCTTTCACGAAAGAAGAGGTGACTGACGATGCTGATTAAGTTAGACAGTGGAAAGTTGCTCAATATATCGGCAGTATCATATATCTCAAATACTGAAATGCTGGCTTATTTTAAACAGCCGGTGATCACAAATGAAAATAACTTTGAAACAGCAAAATGCTTTGGCGTTGGTGTAACAGAAGCCGATATTGAACGAATTGCAAACAATAATGCGAATAAAGAGGTGACTGACGATGAGGTATGAATGTCGCAATATATTTGGTGGCGAAACCATCGCCACATTTAGGACCTACGAAAAAGCAGAGGAGTTTGTCGACGCAGCAGCGGACTATCCAGATTGGTGGACTGTCCCTGCGATGACGATTGTGGAGGTGACTAACGATGACATTCGTTGAGCTTGAAAATGGCGATTGGATAAACCCTGATTCAGTTGAACTGATGTACAAGCCTACATCAGAAGCGGTACTTTGGAAAGCCACCATGGATCACGTAGAACCAGAAACCATCACTGACGCCGATCGTGTTCGCATTCTGAAAACTGCGGGGTTCGTGCCGATCAAAAAGGAGAAAGACGATGAATAAACAAGAAGTGAACCTGAAAAGTGGTGGACGAGCTTGTTACTTCGTTGCCAAGGTGTCTGATTTTGGGAATGCACACCGTGTATCGCCTATCTACTTCAACCGTGAGCGAGCAGTTCTTCAACTTAATTACTTGAAAAAGAAGAACGCTGATGATTCCTATGCAATGTTCGAAACTACCGGATGGAGGTGCGTGCTATGAGCGATGAGACGAAGCGGGAAGTGTTTGATGATCTTTTACACGCATATGATGACGCGATTGCTGTGAATGGGGCGTTACACCCAACGAAAGAATTGATCCATTATGATGCTCGTTATGACGCCGCCTTGCCAGATGATCTGCCGGTGATTCCAGAAGCGGTGAGTGATTATATCAGCGAAGCAAAGAAACTGAGACAGTGGGGGCTTTTAGACGTATTTTGGCACCTTGGCGATAACATTTCAGCAATGGGAATTAATGGCCTTTATGATTGGCAACGCTGGATGGTTCACAACCAAGTAGCCGTTGCTCGTGCATGGTTGCTAGGTGTTTGGCGTGTTGAGGAAACCGGCGAAATCGTGAAATTGGAGGAAGAAAAATGAACTACTACGAAACAGAAGAACCTTTCTGTAGTTTAATCGTTGCTAACAACACTAAGGAAGCCCTCAATTTATACCGTGAAATGTATGGAGATAATGATGATCCCGAAAAGTTTAATGAGTTAAGCCGTGAAGAAGCACTGCATCGTATTGCTTCTGCAAAAACGGAAGACGGAGATAACCTCACCTACAAGGAGGTTAAAGAAGATTTGGAAGCTAAGGTACCTACAATGCTTCTGGTATACGGAGACATCTTATAGGAGGCGGAGAAATGAACATACATGAGCAGTTCAAAGGCGGTTTCACACGTGGATCAGGAATTCGTACTGAGGAAATTCTACACGATGATCGTGTTACAAACGAACATGTGCTTCAGTTCCTGATGTATGATGCTCACCTCTATCCTTGCCCGAATCTAAGTACTTGGAAACCAAAAGCTAGGCAAGCGGTCATCGACTTTGTTAAAGAGCGAGTTTCCAAAGTCAATGCAGATGTTTGGGTAGATGATGTGCAAATCAAGATATATGAGGCGGAGAAATGAAGCTAGTTAAAGGCGACATCATCAGAAACCCTTGGGTTAGCGATCCGAAATTACGAGACCTAATTTTCATTCGGCGCGGGAAGAAATATGTGCACGCTTTGAGATCTAATCGCGGACTAATTGAAGATGTAATGTTTGACAAAAAAGACGTGGACGAGCGTTTCACAAAGGTAGGCCATTCAGTTGGCTTCGACACCATGCTGCGAGAAGTTTCTGGCGAGGAGGCGGAGAAATGAGTAAACATTTTGAAGAAATGAGCCAACTGGATAGGATTGATAAAAAAATGAAATTCAAGATTGTGGGCCACAATGGCGAAACCGAAATCAAGGAATTCAGGTCTCAGTACGAAGCAGATTTATACTGCGAGCGTCTCAACCATGAGCGGTTGGAACGCCTTGGCTTGATTGAGCACCTGAACACACCAGCAATCGAATTTGAGTAGGAGTACATCACCATGAAGACATGCACCAAGCGGCGCTGCGGAAGGAAAGCCAGGATGTATTGAGCAATGTGGAACATGGAGGAATCGTGAAATTGGAGGCGGAGAAATGAAACGAGAGATTAAGTTCAGAGCGTATAGCAGTCACAACCACAAAATGTATCCAGTCAGCAATATTGAATGGGATCTTGATGGACGTATTTGGGTGATCGCTGATGACGGCAAAAATGGCATCGAGTTAATGGACGAAGAAGCCCATTTAATGGAGTACACCGGACTACACGACAAGAACGGACGAGAGATCTACGAAGGCGATATCGTGCGCACCGGTACAGACAATATTGGGGATCCTGATCCGATGATTGGGCAAGTAATCATGCGGGAAGGATCTTGGCTAATCGAAAATGAGAAAATGCAAGAGGCAATTGAACTTTTTAGCGAGATTACAAGCCGTGAGGTCATTGGCAATATTTTTGAGGACCCGGAGCTGATGGAGGCACAACATGAGTAAAAGTAAGGACGTTGACGCTTATCTTCAAGGCGAGCTGTGTGCCAAGGCCGAGCTTGCAACTAAGCTACTACACGACATTGCCTGGTCTAAATGGACGACTGACGCGATGACTACACGTGTTGACCCAATCTACAAGCAAGCCAGGGAAATAAGCTATTGGCTATTAAGCAGTGACGACTGGTACACCGAAAATGAGAACGGAGGTGAATAATTTGGATAGCAAACAAGCATTGGCAAAAAATATTAGGGACAATATATATGAGCTTGGCAAGACACAAGCCAAATATGCAAAAGAGATCGGGATACCCATCACCACGCTTCAATATGCAATCTCTGGTAATGGCAGTGTTTCACTCAACACTTTGGACAAAATCGCATATGGAGCTGGGATTGATCCATGGGAGCTTATTCTACCTCATGAAAGCAAATAAAAAAGCGCACCATTACGGCACGCCGTTTCCCCAAACTTTTACAAAATCAATTATACCATAAGGAGTGGACGCAGTGGTGCGAGCAACGAGTTACTTTGGCAAGAGAAGCAAACAAGATCGAGATGAAACAGCCGCCAATGCTGAACGTATTTTACTAGAATATCCTCGGGCTAAGTCAAAAACTTTGCGTGGTGCCGTATCAATTCAATCGCCCACTCTTGATGGAATGCCTAGAAATGATACTGTTTCTAATCGTAATGAGGACAGAATAATTAATACTCTTGATGACGAGGATTTAGTAGCACAGTGCGATTATATTGTTAACAAGGCGATGCCAAACGTAAGTAAAGATCCGAACTGGGCAAAGATCATTAAATTAGCGTACTTGCTTCCCCAACCAATGAAGGATGTTGCTATTCAGCAACGACTTGGTTATGGGCATACAGCATATTATGATGCGAAAAAAGAGGCACTTTGTGCTTTCGCTGAGCTTTGGCCACCTTTTCCTACAGAAATTGTTACCTATTTCTAGACCGGACACTTTGCGGACAAAGAGCGGACACTTCGCGGATAGTCAACGTCATATGATGGTATTGTGCCAAAGGTGAGAAACCTGAGACACCGCGTTTTTCCTCCGAGCCATGGTGATGATAAAGCTGTGGCAAGGTAATCCCGATGTGGAAGCCGCGTGCGGCTGTTGGTTCGATTCCAGCACGGGATAGTTCGATGAAAAATTCATCAGAACGTAATGTGCTGTATCGTCTGTTACGGCTAAAAGCCACTCTTACCGTTGAGGGGACGATAAACGGACAGCACAGAGGCCGGTAGCTCAGTAGGTAGAGCCAAGAGTCGCGGGTTCGAACCCCGTCCGGCCTCATTGTCCAGTTTAGCGACCGGACACAGCTTGCGATGACCCCATCTGACACTGGGAGAGCGAGCAAAACGACTATAGTGCTTCACTTCTCGTGAGGTGCTATTTTTCTTGCTTTATGCGTATATCATGTGTATAGTTTGGTTGTACCAAAACTTAATAGAAGGTGACTTTATGCCTATGAAACCCAGGCAGATGATTAAACTGCTGAAGGAAAATGGGTTTCATGAAAAGTCGCAAAATGGTTCCTCTCACCTTAAGATGTATAACCCCAAGACCAACAAAACGGTTATGATTCCGATTCACGCTAAGGAGTTGGGTAAGGGACTAGAACAGGCGATTTTGAGTGAAGCTAACCTAAAGAGATGAGTTCTCTTTAGTGTACTCAAAATTAGCCAGGTATGTTACGAGGAGGTGTAACAAATGGCCGATGTTGTAATTTATCCAGTGATACTATCTAAGGACGGAGATTATATTTTTGTGCGCGTTCCTGACATTGATGGAGGATACACGCAAGGAAATGATGAAATTGACGCCATGCGTATGGCACAAGACCTCATTGGAAACCTACTAGAAGATGCTGACAAATATCCCAAGCCGTCTGAGCCAAGCACAATTAGCTTAAAAGACGGGGAGAAGCTTGTATATGTGGCTGTTGACATGACAGCATTTAGGAAAAAGTTTTCTCGAACTGTCAGAAAAAACATTACAATTCCCGAATATTTAAACTCGTTAGCCAAGAAGAAGGGTGTTAACGTATCGGCAGTTGCGACAGAAGCACTGGAAGCACAGCTATGTGTTAAATAATTGACTAATAAACGTGACAGGATAGCACTCCGCCAAACGGTGAGGTGCTATTTTTGTGCAGACGGATTTACAATTCAAGTGCAACAAACTAGTCAAATAGAAAAGACTCATCGCC
>ERZ772885.883-NODE-883-length-20180-cov-8.284720_pt1 | contig 20180 bp, 20 predicted proteins | sample MGYA00580580_ERZ772885 | MGnify/ENA primary metagenome ERZ772885 (study PRJEB29015, sample SAMEA2737673) | human gut metagenome | biome: human gut; feature: human-associated habitat; material: faeces | place: China | collected 2012 ...
TTTATAATGACGGAACGATAACCGGCGGTGCATTCAACGGAAAGGATAGTGTGCTCAACAAACTCTTAGGGAGCACCGTAGTAAGCGATACTGCGCTCAGTGGCGATTATCGCTCTGTTACCGTAAAAGATGGAGCTATCTCGAAAGTAAACGACACGCTTCCTCTTGTTTACGATAAGACCGCCGATGATTTGATTCCGAGCTCCGCATGGGATCTGTATTCTTATGCAGGCACCGTCCTCACCGTAGAATCCAATGTAGATATTACGAATATCAACGGTCAAAAAATCGGCGATGCATTCAGCAGCTACTACCTGAACGGTGAAACCAACAAAAAAGTGGTATGCTTTGAGATGCCCGACAGCGATGTGGAGTTGAACTCGACCAAAATCGTTGTTCCCGACCCGAAGCCCGAACCCAAACCCGAGCCCGAACCCGAAGCCCCCACCTACACCCTGACGGTGAAGGGCGGCACGTTCACCTACAACGGCGGCGAAGCCATGACCAGCGCCAGCGTGCCGGTGGATGCCGAGGTCAAGGTGACGCTGAACCAGAGCGCCGTGCCCGAGGGCATGGTGTTCGACCTGTGGGCCATGGATGAAGCCAGCCTGCTGGGCAACCCGGCGGTCGCCTACAACGAGGAGAGCTTTACCATCCCGGCAGGCAGCGTGGCCAAGGGCAGCGCCGTGACCGTGGAAGCCCAGTACCGGGATGCCACCATCGAGAGCGAGCCCAGCATTCTGGGCACTGCCGCCATCATCGGCGTGGCCGGTGCAGGCACGGCAGTCATCGTGTGGCAGGGCTACCGCATCGGCATGGAGCTGTACGAGAAGTATTTCCAGCCCACGCCGGAAGAGGATGCGGTGGTCGAACCCACGCTTGAAAGTCAGATGACAGATCCGATTTCCTGAAAGCGGGCTCACCCTCTCAGTCTCGCTTTGCTCGACAGCCCAGGTTGTGGCTCCCAGCAGCTGCTTCGTGCAATTGCACTCGCACCTTGCTGGCCACTGCCCCAACAACTCCTCCCTCAATCCGCCACTGGCGGCGGTCGTCGTCGTTGCCCCCAAAGGGAGAGCTCTTGACAAACCGATATAAAAACAGCGCCGCTCCATCGTTTCCGGTGGGGCGGCGCATTTTTGCGGTTCAATCCCGGCGCAAAGGCAGGGTAAGGGACATTTTCTGGTAGGCAATGCGGGGCGTGCCATCCTCCACATGGATGATGCCGCACTTGGTAAAGCCGTTTTCTTCCAGCAGGTGCTGCATGATCTTGTTGTCGGCGTGGGTGTCGGCCCGCAGGCTCTCGCAGTGCTCCAGACACCAGGTGATCACAGCGGCGGCAACGCCGGGGTGCCTGCCCGCCGAAGCCAGCCGGTGGATGGTGCCGTAGGGCAGGGTATCGTTCAGCCACTTGCCATCCTCGATCCGGGCATAGGTGGGGTCCGGGCCAAGGATAAAGGCAAACACGCCCTCCAGCTCGCCGTTGACAAGGTAGAGGAAGAGCCGGTTGGAATCAATATCCTCTTCCAGCAGCTCCTGCGGCGGAAAATGATCTCCCCACTGGGTGGGGTTGCCGGAATCCGCCATCGCCTGCCGGGCACGGGCATAAATTTTCAGGATCGCATCCAGATCTGCACGTCTTGCTCCACGAAACATCTTCATCCAACCTCTCTTCCGGCAGGCCGCTGCCCGCCCTGATCGTTCTACTTTAATATAGCACAAAACGGCCCTCTCCGTCAAAGCCTGCTGCAAAGGCGGAGAGGGTCGTTCACGGATGCGCTTATGTGCGCTGGCTGCGTGCCCGGCGGTACTCCCGGGGGCTCTGGCCATACCGCTCATGGAACAGGCGGTAGAAGTAGCTGGTGTTCTCGTAGCCCACCTGTGCAATGATCTGCTGAATGTTCAGATCGCTGCGGCGCAGCAGCCGCGCGGCGGTCTCCATGCGGTGCTTTTGCAGCAGCTCCTTGTAGGTGCGCCCGGTCTGGGCGCGCACGCACTCGCTGACATACGCCAGCGAAACACCATAAGCCCTTGCCACATTGGAAAGGCTGGCCTCACGATAATTTTGGGTGATCTCCTGCAGCGCCGCCTGCACCAGTGCATCGCGGCTCACGGCCTCCATGCGGGCTTGCTGCGGGGAGCGTTCAAGCTTTGCCATCATTGTATCTGTCCTCCGTAACGGTGCGGCAGGCGGGGGACTGGGGGGAGCCGGACCACCCGCCGCACGATAACTGCGGAGCCCCTTCCGGGCTCTTATACCCTGAATACGAATGACCTGCCGCAGATATTGCAGAAAAGATAAAAATTTTTTAGTCAATTTTCGTTGTAGGGAGATCTCCACAGAAAAAGGCTGCCTGCCGGGTGGCAGACAGCCTTTTCCAGAAGAAAATAAGGAAAACACACACCCAAAAGGGCAGAGTGAGTATCAGAACATACTTTCGTCCTTGTAGCGCCCGGTGCACACGAACTGCACCCACTCGGCCACATTCACGGCGTGGTCGCCGATGCGCTCCAGATACTTGATGACCATCAGCAGGTCCAGCGCTGCGTCCACCTTGCCGGGATCTTCGGCGATCTCCTGCGCCAGCTGATGCTTGATGGCGTTGAAGTCGTAATCCACCGCGTCGTCTGCGGCGATCACCCTGCGGGCGGCATTTTCGTCCTCTGCCGTCAGGGCATCGAGGGCATCCAGGATCATCTGGTGGGCCTTTTTGCCCATGGCAATGGCCTGACTTACCGCCGGGTCGCCCTCTTTGCGGACGGTGACAAGGTGGGGGATGATCTCGGCGATGTCGGCGGCATGGTCGCCGATGCGCTCAATGTCCGTGACCACCTTCATGGCAGTGGAGATGCGGCGCAGATCGCCCGCCACCGGCTGCTGACGCAGCAGCAATGTCATGCAGCGGTGCTCGATATCCCGCTCCATGTTGTTGATGCGGGCGTCCCCCTTCACGATGGCCGCAGCTGCATCGGCATCAGCAACGCAAAGCGCTTCCAGAGCGTTCTCCACGGCATCGGCAGAGCTGCGGCCCATTTCGGTCAGCGAATTTTTCAGCGATTCCAGATCGGTGTCATACTGTTTACGGATACTCATAGCTGTTTCCTCCTTTAACCGAACCGACCGGAAATGTAGTTCTCGGTGCGTTTATCCTGCGGTGCGCTGAAGATCTGGGCCGTGGGGCCCACTTCCACCAGCTCGCCCAGCAGGAAAAAGGCGGTGCGGTCGCTGATACGGGCCGCCTGCTGCATGTTGTGGGTAACGATGACCACCGTGTAGTTCTTCTTCAGCTCACTCATCAGCTCCTCCACCTTCATGGTGGAGCCGGGGTCCAGAGCGCTGGTGGGCTCGTCCATCAGCAGCACTTCGGGCTTCACCGCCAGTGCGCGTGCGATGCACAGACGCTGCTGCTGGCCGCCGGAAAGGCCCAGCGCGCTCTTTTTCAGGCGGTCCTTCACCTCGTCCCACAGGGCCGCGCCCCGCAGGCTGCTTTCCACCAGCTCGTCCAGCTCAGCCTTATCGCGCACACCGTGCAGCTTGGGGCCGTAGGTGATATTGTCGTAAATGCTCATGGGGAAGGGATTGGCCTTCTGGAACACCATGCCCACCCGGCGGCGCAGGTCGGTCAGCTGCATTTCCCGGGCAAAAATGTCCTCGCCCTTCAGCCGCACATCACCCTCGATGCGCACATTCGGCACAAGGTCGTTCATGCGGTTGAGGGTCTTTAAAAAGGTGGACTTGCCGCAGCCGGAAGGGCCGATGAGCGCGGTGATCTCCCGCTCACCCACGTCCAGCGAGATGCCTTTCAGCGCCTTGAAGTCGCCGTACCAGAGGTTCAGGTCTTTTGCCGATATCACCGGCACATTCGTGTTTTCCATAGAGTACCTCATTGTTGAATTGGAACGAACCCTCTCAGTCACGCCTGACGGCGTGCCAGCTCCCCCGAAGGGGGAGCTTTTTCCACTTTCGGCTCACTCCGCAAGAGCTCCCCCCCTCGGGGGAGCTGGCATTGCGAAGCAATGACTGAGAGGGTTTCTTCTCTTTTTACTGTTTCTTTACTGCTTCTGTTTCAGCTTGGTCTTTGCCAGCCGCGCCGCAAGGTTGATGGCCAGCACCAGCACCAGCAGCACCGCGCCGATGCCCCAGGCCGAAGCAAAATCGCCGTCCTCAAAGGCACGCAGGTACAGCAGCACCGACAGGGTGGCACCGTTGGAGGTGTAGGCTTTGGCCACGCTCTTGGCAATGACCTCTGCGGCACCGGCGGTGAAAAGCAGGGCGGCGCTTTCGCCCACGATGCGGCCCACAGCCAGAATGCAGCCGGTCACGATGCCGTCGATGCTGCAGGGCAGCACGATGGTGCGGATGATGTGCCACTTGCCTGCACCCAGACCCATGGCACCCTCCCGGTAGCCCTGCGGCACCGTCTTGAGGGATTCCTGCGTGGTGCGGATGATGGTGGGCAGGTTCATGACCACCAGCGTGAGCGAACCGGACAGCAGACAGGTCTGGAAGCCCAGCGCCTGACTGAACACCAGCATACCCACCAGACCGTAGATGATGCTGGGGATGCCCGCCAGCGTTTCGTTGGTGAACTCGATGACCTCGATAAGCCGCCGGTTGGAGGCATACTCGGTCAGGTAGACCGCCGCGCCCACGCCCAGAGGCAGTACGATCAGTAATGTCAGCACAATGACATACAGTGTGTTGAGGATGGCAGGCAGGATGCCGTCGGTCTTTTTCAGCACACTGGCAGTGGTAGAAAGGAACTTCCAGCTGATGTGGGGGATGCCCCGCACCAGCACCATGCCGATGATACCGGCCACCAGCACCATCACCAGCACGGCGCTGGCCCAGACCAGTGCGGTCATGACCCGGTTCCACATCTGACGGGAAGGCGAAAAGCCCTTATTCATCCCGGCTTCCTCCCTTCAGCACAACGTTCAGCACAACATTGATGACCATGATAAAGACGAACAGCACCAGCGCGATGCTGAACAGCGCCTGCCGCTGCAGACCGCCGGCATAGCTCATCTCCTTGGCGATGGCGGTGGTCAGGAAGGTGACGCTGCGGAAGGGACTGTCCGGCATGTTGGGGCTGTTGCCTGCCACCATCATCACCGCCATGGCCTCGCCGATGGCACGGCCGATGCCCAGCACAATGCCTGCGGCAATGCCGCTTTTGGCTGCCGGAATGCTGATCTTGAACCATGTTTCGGTGTCGGTGGCACCCAGTGCCAGACTGCCCTGCTCATACTCCGGCGGAACGGCGTTCAGTGCCGTGACCGACACGGACACGATGCTGGGCAAAATCATGATGGAAAGCACCACGATAGCGCTCAGCAGGCAGGCACCGGAAGCCTTGCCGAAGGTCTTTGCCACGGCGGGCACCAGCACCTGCATGCCCAGCAGACCGAACACCACACTGGGGATGCCGGACAGCAGCTCGATGGCGGTGACCACCACGGTGCGCAGCTTGGGGTCGGCGGCCTTGGAGAGGAACACCGCCGTCAGCAGGCCGATGGGCACACCGATGATGGCAGCGCCCAGCGTGCCGTAGATGCTGGAAAGGATGAACGGCAGGATGCCGAACAGCGGCTGGGCTGCCGTGGAGGCCCACTTTGTGCCGAACAGGAATTGGAACAGGCCGATCTTGTGGATGGCCGGCACGCCGGAGATCACCATGTACACCGAGATGAGCACCACGCAGCCCACCGCCAGCATACCGCACAGGAAGAAGATGAAGTTCATCACCGCTTCCAGCCATTCGGCGGGGGTGCGGGGCAGCCGCACCCGGCTCAGATAGGATTTTTTGTTCATAGCTGAAATCCTTTATAAAAGCCGCGTCGGCCCGCAGAAACGGCAGCCCGACGCGGCGGGGTATTTTGTGAACGGCCTCGCCCTCTCCGTCACGGCTTACGCCGTGCCACAATCCCCACTCTGTCGCTGACGCGGCATCTCTCCCCGACCGGGGAGAGTCTTTCCTCAAAGTGGGAGGCTTTGGCAGTCCACGCAAAGTTTGCGGTTTTGCCAAGGGCTCTCCCTTTGATAGACTCCCCCGTCCGGGGGAGATGGCACAAAGTGCCAGAAGGGGAGCAAGCTGGACGCGGAGCGGCCTGAGAGGGTGAGCAGGCTATAGAGAGGAATTGCAGTTATGAAAACACAGGCATTGAAGGGCATGCGCGACCTGCTGCCCGCAGAGCAGACCCTGCGCGATTACATTCAGGGCAAAATTCTGGAGACCTACCGCGCGTCCGGCTTCGAGCGCATTTCCACCCCCATGCTGGAGGATATGGAAAATCTGGACAAATCCGACGGCGGCGACAACTTGAACCTGATCTTCAAGGTGCTCAAGCGCGGTGATAAGCTCACCGCCGCCCTGAACACCGGCGACCCCAAGCAGCTTTCCGATATGGGCCTGCGCTATGACCTGACCCTGCCGCTGAGCCGCTACTATGCCGCCAACAAGGATAAGCTGCCCAGTCCCTTCAAGGTGATCCAGACCGACCGTGTGTTCCGCGCCGAGCGCCCGCAGAAGGGCCGTCTGCGCGAGTTCGTACAGTGCGATATCGACATTCTGGGCGATTCTTCCCCCAATGCCGAGGTGGAACTGATCGACGTGACCACCCGTGCCCTGCTGAACATCGGCTTCACCGGCTTCACCGTCAACATCAATGACCGCCGCATCCTGCGCGGGATGCTGGAGAGCATGGGTTTTTCCGCTGATACGCTGGATTCCGTCTGCATCACCTTTGATAAGATGGACAAGATCGGTGCCGATGGTGTGAAGGCTGAGCTGACCGAAAAGCAGCTGCCGGAAAATGCCATCAACGCACTGGCCGACTTCATTGCCGCAGGCGAAGTCACGCTGGATGCCGTGGCTGCCCGCTGCGCAGACCCCGCCATTGCCGACGACCTCAAGTATGTCCTTGCTACCGCCAACGCCATGGCTGCAGGCCGCTATCAGGTAGCCTACTGCCCCAGTCTGGTGCGCGGTCAGGGCTACTACACCGGCATGGTGTTTGAGATCACCTGCCCGCAGTTCAGCGGTGCCGTGGCCGGCGGCGGCCGCTACGACAACATGGTGGGCAAGTTCCTGGGCACTCAGGTGCCCGCCGTGGGCTTCTCCATCGGCTTCGAGCGGGTGTGTGGCATCCTGCTGGAGCAGGGCTACCAGATCCCCGGCGCAAAGCAGAAGATCGCCCTGCTGTACGGCAAGGATGCCGACTTCACCGCCGTTCTTGCCAAGGCTGCAGACCTGCGCAGCAGCTACAATGTCACCGTTCTGCAGCAGGCCAAGAAGCTGGGCAAACAGTTGGGCCAGCTGGAAGCTTCCGGTTTTTCCGGTGCCGCCTTTATGGATAAGGATGAGATCAAAATTTTTGCGCAGCAGTAAATAATTGCACACAAAGCCCCTTTACTTTTGATATGCTACCCCTAGAGTAGACAGAGTAAAAACAAAACTCTGAGTACTCTTGGGGTATTTTTATGTCAAGAAAAAACACCTCAGAAAATCGAGCGATTTTCTGAGGTGTTCTTGTTTTTTCTGGTTTAAAAGCCGGTAGGCGGCACATAGTAACTGGGGATCGAGGCTGTTTTCTGCACATTTGCCTGCTGGCGCAGCGCTGAACGGGTCACCTCTGCCCAAGAATACTGGGTCATATACTCGCCGCGATAGGAATTGGTGGCCGAGCGGCTGCCCCGCAGGAAATTGTAATAATCACAATCCACCTTGCTGGTGTCCAGTGCCAGTGTGCTGCGGCCGCGGATGAGCAGGCCGGTAACACCTGCATCCTCCAGCGTATGGCTCAGGTCAAAGATCAGATTGCGGAGATGGCTGTGCAGCGATGCGGTGTCGGGCTTATCCTCCCACAGCACGGCCAGCATTTCGCCGTTGGTGCAGGTGGCGCCATTGCGATCCACCAGATAGGCCAGCAGCTCCTTGCTCTTGCTGCGCTTGAAGGCCAAAGCGCGCCCGCCCACGAAGATCTCAAAATTGCCAAAGCACTGGATCTTGATGCCGACAGGGGCATTCTCCGGCGGGTAGCGCAGATGCTCCAGCACATTGCGCACATCTGCCTCGTTTGCAGGCTTGAGTAAAAAGCCGCTCACAAAGATCTGCAGCGCTTCCAACGCATACTCCGGGTGCTCTGTTACCACAATGATGTTGCAGCGCGGCTGCAGCTTCTGGATCATGCGCGTCAAAGCAAGCCCGTTCATGCCGGGCATTTCCAGGTTGAGGAAAGCCGCGTCCATCGGCCCCTGACGCATCCAGCTCAGTGCATCCTCGGTCGTCATGGCGCTGATATAGTCACAGTCGGGTGCAACGCGGCACAGGATGCGGATCAGCGAGTTGATCGCAAGCTGTCCATCATCGACGACCAGTATCTTCATTCGTACACCCCCGCAAGTTTACCATACATGTTCCCTGTTTCAGTTTAACACTTTGTCCTTTGATTCGCAAGTTTTTTTGCACAAAAAGCCAGAAGCTCCACACTTCTTTACAAAAGGACGTTCCTTCCCCATCAGTTTCCTCATAAAGCAGCTGGCTGAAAGAGGCATCTTTCCCATTTTCATTTCCGACAGTCAAAGCAACTATACAAGATACTCTGTGCCATCCAGTCCGGTCAGTTTTTGTGCTGTCGTTTGTCCCACACGGGTGCAGAGCCGCTCATACGCCTGCCACATCCGGGTCGGGCGGGAGGTGCAGTTGTGTGCATCGGAAGAGACCGCGTCCACCAGCCCCGCCTTGATCCAGTGCTCCAGCCGCATCCACTGCAAAAAGCCGCTGTTCAGCACAGCTGAACAGTTGATCTGGCAGCGCAGCCGGTACTGCTCATGCAGGCGGGCCAGCAGGCCGTGCTGTGCAAGGCAGGGATACCGCTCAACGTGGGCCACCAGAATGCGGTAACCCGCACCCGTGATCTCCTGCAGAGCCGTTTCCAGCTCCTTTGCCGTTATGTTCGGCACGAACTCCAGCAGCACCCAGTCCGTATCGCCCAGCGTCAGCAGCTGATGCTGCGCCGCCGCATACCCCGCCGCAGGGGTATACAAAAGCTCTGAGCCGTGCTCCAGCTTCAGGTCGTAGCCTTTTTGTGTGCAGTATGCGCGGGCCAGCGCCAGATGCCGGTCATAGACTTCCTGCGGGAAGCGTTCCATGCCCGGCGTACTGTGCGAGGTAGCAAACAGGTGCCGCACACCGTCTGCTGCCGCTGCATCCAGCATGGCATACATTTCTTCTCTGGTCTGCGCACCATCGTCCACGCCGTAGACGAAGTGCGCATGATAATCCGTAAAGCCGCTCATTTCTTTTCCGCTTCGTGGCTCCGTTTATAATACTTTCTGTAATAACCGTACTTTCCATACTTTGAGTAGGATTTATAGTACTTGCGGCCCATATAGTTGTCGTAGTCCACCTGATTGAGCACGGTGCCCAGAATGGGGCAGCCGGTCTGCTCGATCTGCTGCTTCACGTCCAGCAGCTCCTGACGGCTCACATCGTTGTAGTTCACTGCGATCAGGGTGCCGTCACATGCCTTGGCGATCTCCGCCGCATCGATGACCACGCCCACCGGGGGTGCGTCCACAATGACGTAATCTGCCATTCTGGCCAGCATATCCAGCAGTTCGGCAAAATGGCTGTTGGTCAGCAGCGCCAGCGGGTTGGGCACATCGCGGCCCACCGGCACCATGATCGCGTTGGGGATGTCGGTCTGGTAGATGACCTCATCCATGCCCACCATTCCGGCCAGAAAATGGGAGAGGCCCTTACCGTCGCTGCGGCCATCCTCATATTTCAGGCCGTAGTCACTGTTGACCATGCTGCGGCGCAGGTCTGCGTCCACCAGCGCCACCTTGATGCCGCGCTGTGCCAGCGTGCGCATCAGGTTCATGGACAGATAGCTCTTGCCCTCTGCAGCATGGCAGCTGGTGATCATGATCTTTTTGACACTCGCACCTGCAAAGGAGAGGTTGGTGCTCAGGGTATTAAAGGCTTCATTTCCCGCATAATCCAGAGCCGGAAATTTTGTGATCTTCAGCTGTTTCATGCTTTCCTCCCAGAGCTGCCACCCACACGGCGGCGGACATCATTGGCAAACCGCTTGGTGCGGCGCTTGAACTCGCTTTTCTCTTTCGGCTGTTCGCCAGCATCGGCCAGCGGGATCGATGCCAGCACCACCAGACCGGCGTACTTACGGATGTCCTCTGCCGTCTTGTAGGTATCGTCCAGCATGGTCCGCAGCACCACCACGGCGCTGGCCAGCACAAAGCCCACTACAAAGCCCAGCAGGATGTTCTTGGACTTGTTGGGGCTGAACGGGTTCTCCGGCACACGCGCAGAAGACATCAGGGTGGGCTCGTCCGTCTTCATCTTTTCCGAGATGTACTTTGCGCCCACATCCGCATACTCGTTTGCGATCGCTGCTGCTTCTTCCGGATCCGGGTTCGTGACCGTGATATCCAGCATACGGGTGTCGCTGGTGTTGGTGACAGACAGCATACTGGCCATATCGGTGTAGGTGTAATCCAGATCCAGGTTGCTGATGACCTTTTCGTGGACTTCCCACATTTCAAAGACCTTGATGTAATCGCTGGTCAGCTCGCTGCCGACCTGCAGGTCGGAGAAGTTCAGCACCGAATCATTGCGGCTGACCACATAAATGGTGGCCGTTGCCTTGTACATCGGCGTTACCAGAAAAAACGTATAAAGCGCCATCAGTACGGCACCCACCACAGCCGTGGCTGCAATGAGCGTCCAGTGGGCCAGCAGACCCATGAACAGTTCCAGCAGATCAATGGTGTCTTCTCCCTGTTCCGGCTGTACCGCCAAAGCTGTGCGCTCCTTCACAAAAGTATCTTGCTGCACGATTTCACTCCTTATAACCTTATAATACTGCCGCCCATGCGGCCCGGGCTTTGTGCCCTTTCCTCTGTTTTTCTGAATCCTATACGCCAAAAATGCGGCGTTCCCTTTTTCATCAGGGAGCACCGCAGAACATTTCTAGTTCTTAGCCCTCAATGGTCTTCACGGCCACCAGAACGAAGTTGGAGCCATAGAGCTTGACCTGACGGCCCTTCAGGTTCACCACGATCTTGCCATCCACGACCTTACCGGGCACAGTATAGTAGGTATAGGTCACAGTGCCGTCTGCCTTCGTCTTGGGCACAGCCACCAGAACGGTAACTTTCTCGTTGTCCTCGTAAGCAGCCTCAATGACCTTGGACTCAATGGTCAGCTTAACATTTGCAGCGTCGAGCAGGTTAGAGGTCTGCATCTCAAAGGCCTGCGTTACAGTAACATCTACAGTCGTCTTCTTTTCTTTCGAAGCGCCCGCAGCCTTCTGCAGGTCTGCATCAGAAGTGATGTCCTGCAGGACTTTCTCAACCTGAGCGGTATCCTCCTTGGCAGTGACCTTCACATCGCTGACAATGCCCAGAACACCGGTGACGGTAGCAGAACCGCTGGCCTTGACCTCATCTGCCACAGTCTTGCTGGGCGTTGCTGCCAGAACAGACACACCCATGCCCACGACCATCGCAGCGGTCAGAACAGCGCTGATAACTTTCTTCATAATGAAGATCTCCTTTCACTTCAAGCCGCACCCCCAAGATGCTGCTTCCTATCGCAAATGCTTTTCAACATTTACATCATTCTTCAACAGGCTCCCAAAACAGCGTCAGAACCGCTTTCTGGATGGAAGCTTCGGTCGGATAGAACTCGGTGAATCCGTCCTCTGCCACCTTATGCTCGCCCTCCAGTGCAATGGCAGGTTCCACAGTATCATCTCTGGCAGCCCACACCTCGTTCACCAGTCGGCCCTTTGCAAGGTCGGTGACCAGATAAGGCTGCAGCGCATCGTACACCTGTGCGGTGAACTGCTGATCCTGCTGCACCCTGCTTTCCAGCTGTGCGGAAAGCTGTGCAAGATACTCTTCCTGCCGCACCATGCGGGCTTCGTTGGTGCCTTCGCCAATATCCATGCGCCTGCGCACAAAGATCTCAGCCTGATCGCCATGCAGCGTCAGGGTAGCTCCCTTGGTCATGGCCGGGTCTGCTGCGGAGAAATCATCCTCCAGCGTCACGGTCACACCGCCTGCCAGATCGTTCAGCACCGAGATGCCGTCCAGACTCATAGCCAGATAGAAATCAATGTTTTCCCCCTGCAGCAGGCGGGACACTGCATCACGGGCATAGCCGCAGCTTTCCTCCTTGCCATCGCCAAAGCCATGTGCAAGGCTGATCTGCATCTGAGTGGTGCCCACCGGATTGCCCAGCATGCCAAGCACCGTCACCTCTGCCATGGTGTCGCGGTCGATCTTGAGCTGACGGACCGTCTTGTCTTTGCTGTCTATCACAATGAGCCGCTGAAAATCCGCCTGACCACCCTGATAGGAGCCTTCTGCTTCCACCTCGCTGTCGTGGTCGATGCCCATAACAAGGATGGTGGTCAGATCTGTGCGCCTGCGGTAGGTCACGCCGTCCACTTCCATGGTCTCAGCGGTCTCCTGCGGCAGCTCTGTCCGGGTCTCCGGTTTCCGGCTGCGCTTTTCCAGCCAGCTTCCGCCCACAAAAAGCAGTACAGCTGCCAGCACCAGCACAGCCAGCGCAGCAGCGGCACCACGATGTTGTTTTTGTCTGTTCAAGCGGGTAAGCTTCCCTCTTTTCTTCGGAATATAGTTTTCTGCGGGAAGGTCTTTCCATTGCCACAGAAAGATATTCCTTGGTCTATTATATCGTCACAAGCGTGCAACTGTCAATGCATTTTCGTTATTTTTCGGCAGGAAATTTCGCATTTTCAGCCTTTAGGGAGCCACAGATAAACACAAACCCCGGCCATGCAGAGTTCATCCGCACAGCCGGGGCCAATTGGTATTTTATTTGATATCCAGTTCAGGCGGCACATCGATCTGGTCCGAGACATACTTGCCGTTCTTTTTGCGCTGCCGCACGCACTCCGTCAGCAGATATTCGATCTGCCCGTTCACCGAGCGGAAGTCATCTTCGGCCCAGGCGGCAAGGGCATCGTAGAGCTTCGCGTTCAGGCGCAGGGGCACCTGCTTTTTTGGTTCTGCCATCAGTACAGGCTGCCGCTGTTCACGATGGGCTGGGCATCACGGTTGCCGCACAGCACCACCAGCAGGTTGGAGACCATTGCCGCCTTGCGCTCGTCGTCCAGCTCCACTACCTTGTTCTCATTCAGGCGTTCAAGGGCCATTTCCACCATGCCCACAGCACCGTCCACGATCATCTTGCGGGCATCGATGATGGCGCTTGCCTGCTGGCGCTGCAGCATCACGGCCGCAATCTCCGGCGCATAGGCCAGATAGGTGATGCGGGCTTCCACTACCTCGATGCCGGCCTCGGCTACATTCTTCTGGATCTCGTCCCGGATGCGGGCGGCTACCACCTCCGAGGAGCCGCGCAGACTGCCCTCATCGGCTACTCCGTCGCCGGTGGTGTCCACATTGGGAGCCACATCATAGGGGTAAATGCGCACCACATTGCGCAGAGCGCTGTCGCACTGCAGGGAGAGGTACTCCTTGTAGTTGTCCACATTGAATACGGCCTTTGCGGTATCGGTCACGCGCCAGATGACCGCAATGCCGATCTCCACCGGGTTGCCCAGACAATCGTTGATCTTCTGGCGGGAGTTGTTGAGGGTCATCATTTTGAGCGAGATCTTCTTGCTGGTCGGTTCTGCGGTCTGGGAACTGCTGTTACCTGCCTTAAGCAGGGCCGCCATGCCGGTTTCGCCGCTGTTCACATCGCCGCTCTGGCTCAGTTTGGTGCCAGCTGCCGGGTTCACCGCGGTGCAGAAGGGGTTCACCCAGTAAAACCCCTGTCCCTTCAGGGTGCCGATGTAATCGCCGAATAGGGTGAGCACCAGTGCTTCCTGGGGCTTTAACACCTTCAGGCCGCAGAGCAGGAAGATGCCCGCCACCCAGTATGCGATGGACAGGATCGTGAGCAGGATGCCCGGAAACAGGCTTTCGTCCAGCAGAATGATGCTGTAGAAAAACAGCAGGACGGTAACAGCATAGCCCAGCAGGGTGAGCAGCAGCATGACCATGCCGTTCTTTTTAGTCTGCAGAATTTTCTCTTCCATAACAGTTCCCTCCTTCACAGGGTGCGGAAGCATTTCTTTGTGATATCAAAATCATATCACTTTATATTATTCTTGTCAAGTCCTCCGCAGGCAAAAAAAGGAGCCGCCGCACAAGCACTGTGCAGCAGCTCCTTTTTGTTTATCCTTTTATAATGTAAGGGGCACTTGTTCTCAGGCGAAGGTCAGCACCACCTTGCCAGCGCCGCTGTTGCGGTCTGCAAGGGTATCGAATGCCTTCTGGAAGTCCTCTGCCTTGAACACATGCAGTTTCATCCCAGTCGTTATCAAGGGAAAGCTGGAACAGTGGGGCACTGCAGGCATCGTGCAGGCCGCGCATATCCAGAATCATAGCGGTATTTTCATACCGGGGTGCAAGGGTCAGCACTGCATTGGTACGGCCAGAAAGCTCCACGGCCTTGGCGTACCGATATCGACCGTTCCCGCCTGAAAAATTCGGCAAGGCAGAGTCCGCAATGAGGAACAGTGTTTCAGCGTCTTCCGCAAAGGCACTGTGCGCTCCAAGTTCATTCCCAAGGGTCTGCATCTGCCTCTGCATCTGGTCAAGCCAACCAGCCGATGGTTTGTTTTCATCCAAATTGTCTTTCCACAGAAACCAGAGTGCCTCGCTGAGCGGGGCGCGAAGCATCTGTTCGCCTTCGGCTTCCAGCGCAGCAAGTACGCCGTTGTCCAGTTCTGTCAGGCAGAGCGGCGTACCAACAGCGGCAATGCGGCGGCCTTTTGCGGGAAGTGTGCCGATTTCTCTCGCTGCGGTGTGCAGCTGCTTCCAGTCGGGCAGAGCATCCCACTGTGCTGCCATGTCTGCACGTTGGTCTACCGGGGCGGCATAGAGGATATCTCCCGCCAGCAAAGTGCGGAAGAGAGCATCACGGTTCTGCGCCATTTCGGGCAGTGTTTCCAGCATTGGGCTGACCAGTTGAGCATTCAGCTCTTTTCTGCGGTCCAACACAGCACGGATGACACGGGCGTATTGACCGTCTGCTTCCGCTCCCTGCGTCTGCGGAATCAGGAACTGCGCATGGTACGATAACCTGTTTCTGATTTAAAAAACTTGTCAAGAGGGCTGGCACCGTCCAGTCCTCTCTCTTTTTGCCAAAGTTCCCCTTGCGTTTTCTTGCAAACTGCCGAAATCAGCGTGTTCTCAAAAGTTCGCGTTTGCGCAGCGCAGCGGAGCAATGAAAGCCCCAGTGGGGCTTTTAAGCGACAGAACGGTCTTGCGCAGCAAGATGGAGGGGCCTCGCCCCGACAAGTTCACGTTGACACGGCTCGATTTTTGTGGTAATCTATCCCAACAATTGAATATAACATATTTTTACATATTCGTTCAGCCCCTGCGGGGCTGAACATTTTGGCTTTCAGCCGTTACATAACCGACTAGCATGACCTTCCAGAAAAAGCGAAGGCAGGGCTGGTCTGTTCTGTGATGGCTTTTTTGTTTCCGTTTTGCCTGTTGCACCTTGAAAACCGCATGACCGTCTGCACGGGATACACGGCGATGACCCCGCAAGGGAGAGCCGGAAAACGCCGCCGGAAGGGGGCAGGAAATCCATGCAGGGAGAACGGCAGGACGTTGATGCAAAAAGGCCGACATCTTCGCCCCGCAATGTGCGCAGACGACGATGTCGGCCAATAATGTTGGATTGCTGCTCTTTTGGGCAGCATTTTTGTTTTGCACTACTTTTTTACTTCTTTTACTGATGGCCCGCTTTTCAGTTGCATGAAAAGCGGGCCTTGCTGCTATTTATAGACCTTTGTGCAGGGATAGATTTTTCTTCGGATGATATCTACCCGCATTTCCTTTTTGCATTTCGGGCAATACATCGGGAAACGAAGCGCCAATGTATCTTGATAAATCTTTGTTTTCGTCTTATTGTGGCAAACCGGGCAATTAACCCATACAGATTTTGCGGTACATTCATTTGCCAAACAGTCTGCTCTTTTTTGGGTGCCGCCTTTTACTACAAACATCTACGGTTTTGTCTTCTCCGAACGCAATGCACACACATTTTGATATATGTTTCCATAGAAAACCGCACTACCCGCCACAATGCTCCGTGCCCCGGCCGCATAGGCGCCGGGCAGGGTACCGGGGGTGATGCCGCCATCCACCTGGATGACGGTATTGCTCCCCTGCCCTTGCAGCAGACTTTTGGCAGCAGCGATCTTCTCGTTGCTGCCGGGCAGATAGACCTGCCCACCGCGACCGGGGTATACCGTCATCAGCAGCAGCTGCGAAATTTGGGCCAGGTACGGCAGGGCCGATTCCACCGGCGTTTCGGGGTTGAGTACCAGCCCGGCTTGCATCCCGGCGGCGCAGATGGCCCGCAGGGCCGCTTCCGGCCCGCCCGGGATCTCGTAATGGACCGAGACCCGCTTTACCCCCAGTTCCTCCAGTTCCGGCAGAAAATCCAGCGGCTTTTCCACCATCAGGTGAACGTCTAGGGGTTTGGTGGTCAGGCGTTCCATCGTACGCACCATGCCCGTACCAAAGGAGATGGCCGGCACAAAGTGCCCGTCCATCACGTCGATGTGAAAGGCATCCACACCGGCGGCATTGGCCGCCCGCATGTCCCGCTCCAGATTGGCAAAGTCGGCGGCCAGAATGGATGCACACAGTTCAAACATTATTCTTCCTCCAGCTGGGATACCCGACGGCTGTGACGCTCCTCCTCCGAGAAAGGCGTGTCCAGGAAGATGTCCACGATTTCCAGCGCCAGGCCGGGTCCGGTGACCAGCGTGCCCAGAGCAAGCACGTTGGCGTTGTTGTGCAGGCGGGTGGCTTTGGCAGAGAAGCAATCCCCGCACAGCGCGCAGCGGATGCTGGGCACCTTGTTGGCGGCGATGGAGATGCCGATGCCGGTGCTACAGATGACGATGCCTTTTTCGCACTCGCCCGATGCCACGGCATGGGCCACCGCCTTGCCATAGACGGGGTAATCCACCGAAGCGGTAGAATCACAGCCGAAGTCCCGGTATTCCAGTCCGCGCTGCCGCAGGTGAGCCAAAATCTTCTGCTTGAGTTCGTATCCGCCGTGGTCGCAGCCGATGGCGATCATCTTACACCAGCTCCTTTACAGCGGCGATGATGGCGTCGGAACGCAGGCCGAACTGCTCCAACAGTTCCCATGCGGGGCCGGAGTGGCCGAACACGTCCCTGACGCCCACGCGGCGCATGGGGATGGGGCACTGTTCGCCCAGCACGGCGGCCACGGCCTCGCCCAGACCGCCCAGGATGCTGTGCTCCTCGCAGGTGACGACGGCACCGCACTCTTTGGCCGCTTTGACGACCAGTTCCTCGTCCAGCGGCTTGATGGTGCACAGGTTGATCACCCGGGCCTGGATGCCCTCGTTCTTCAGCTGCTCGGCGGCAATGAGGGCCTCGTTCACTTCCAGGCCGGTGGCGATGATGGCCACATCGCTGCCCTCGGTGAGCTGTTCGCCCTTGCCGATCTCGAACTTGAAGGTAGCTTCATCATGGAACACTGGCAGGGCCAGGCGGCCGAAGCGCAGGTAGACGGGGCCTTCGTGCTCATAGGCAGCCTTGACGGCAGCCTTGGCCTCCACGTCGTCGGCAGGGCAAAGCACCGTCATGCCGGGGATGGAGCGCATAAGGGCGAAATCCTCGCAGCACTGGTGAGAGGCGCCGTCCTCGCCCACCGAGATGCCGCCGTGGGTGGCACCGATCTTGACGTTCAGGTGGGGGTAGCCGATGGAGTTGCGGACCTGCTCAAAGGCGCGGCCTGCGGCGAACATGGCAAAGCTGGAGGCAAAGGGCACCAGCCCCATAGCCGCCATACCGGCGGCGGTGGCCATCATGTTGCTCTCGGCAATGCCGCAGTCAAAATGGCGGTCGGGATAGGCTTTTTTGAAGACGCTGGTCTTGGTGGCTGCGGCCAAATCGGCGTCCAGCACCACCACGTCGGGGTGATCTTTTGCCAGTTCTACCAGCGCGGCGCCGTAGCTGTCGCGGGTGGCAATTTTTTTGACCTCACTCATACCTGCGCCTCCAGTTCTGCCAGTTGAGCGTTCAGCTCGTCCATGGCAATCTTGTATTCCTCGTCGTTGGGGGCCTTGCCGTGCCAGCCTACCTGGTTCTCCATGTAGCTGACGCCCTTGCCCTTGGTAGTATTCATCAGGACGGCTGTGGGGGCGCCTGTCTGGGTGTGGAAATACTGGAACGCATCTTCGATTTGGGCGAAGTCGTGACCGTCAATGGTGACGGTACGGAACCCGAAGTCCCGCATCTTGGCATCCACCGGGTCGGTGGGCATCACTTCGCTGGTGGGGCCGTCGATCTGCAGCCCGTTCAGGTCAATAATGACACAGAGATTGTCCAGTTTATACTTGGCGGCGAAGAGGAACGCTTCCCACACTTCCCCCTCCTCGATCTCGCCATCGCCCAGGAGAGCATACACACGCACATCATCCTTGTGCAGGTACTTGGCGGCTTTGGCCATGCCTGCCGCACAGGAGATGCCCTGGCCCAGGCTGCCGGTGGACATATCCACACCGGGCACCGTGTTCATATTGGGGTGGCCCTGCAGATAGCTGTCAATGTGGCGCAGGGTGGGCAGGTCCTCCACCGGGAAAAATCCCCGGTAGGCCAGCGCGCTGTACAGCCCCGGCGCGGTATGTCCCTTGGAGAGCACGAACCGGTCCCGGTCCTCCCATTTCGGGTTGGTTGGGTCGACGCGCATTTCCTTATTATAAAGGTAAGTAAACATATCGGCGGCGGACAGGCTGCCGCCGGGGTGCCCGGCTTTGGCACCGTGGGTGGATTCAATCACGCCCATACGCACCTTGCAGGCTGCGATCTGCAGCTTCAGACGTTCTTCCTTTGTCATATCACTCACCAAACACCTTGCAGTAGTCTTCCTTGAACTTCTCGATGCCGGAATCGGTCAGCGGATGATGCAGCATCTGCTCAATGACCTTGTAGGGCACGGTGGCGATGTCGGCACCGGCCAGGGCACAGTCGGTCACGTGCATGGGGTTGCGCACGCTGGCCGCGATGATCTGGGTCTCGATGTCGGGGTAGTTGAGGAACATGTCGTGGATGGTCTCGATGAGCTCGATGCCCCGCTGGGAGATATCGTCCAGGCGCCCCAGGAAGGGGCTGACGTAGGTGGCACCGGCGCGGGCGGCCAGCAGCGCCTGGTTGGCGCTGAAAATCAGGGTGCAGTTGGTGGGGATGCCCTTGGCGGACAAGGCTTTGATGGCCTTGAGGCCCTCGGCGGTCATGGGGATTATTACGACCATGTGCTTGGGGTCCAGGGCGTAGATGGCCTCGCCCTCCTTGACCATCGTCTCGGCATCGGTGGTGGTGGCTTTCACCTCACCGCTGATGGGGCCGTCCACGATGGTGGCAATTTCAGCCAGCGTCTCGGCGTAGTCCCGGCCCTCCTTGGCGATGAGGCTGGGGTTGGTGGTGACGCCTGCGATGACGCCCATGTCGTTTGCGGCGCGGATCTCGTTGACGTTCGCGGTATCAATAAAGAATTTCATAACAAAAGACTTCCTTTCTAATCAATCAACCCCAGGGATTCTCGGTGGGGTAGGGCAGGCTGTCGGGCTGGTTTCCCTGGTCGCCTTCTTCGCCTTCCAGGCCCGCATCCAAGCCCAGGCAGCAAATCACCACATCACATTCCGCACATACGCCGCGTACTTCGCTGATAAGCTCATTGGATTTTGCCAGTCCCTGGATTTTATCTGCATACAGATGGCACCCCTCAGAGTAAAATTTTTGCTTTCTGGCAATTTTTCTCTATCATAAATCCTTATGTATGAGTGCGCTTCTCATTTTTTGCTATACGAATTCTTGTATTTTGCTTTTTTGTTTTCCGTTGCGGATTAACCGCTCTGATTGAAAAGTCAGCAATTTTTGATCAATTTGCTTATACCGCCAAGAAGACGCCACAACCCTGCCGCCATTCATAGTTGATTCTGATTTTGTAAAGTTGTTTCCCGTTTGCCCTTACTCCGCTACTGTTGCTACCATTTATTATTTAATTTAGGGCAATACCGCATAATTCTAAGTGCCGATACGGCGAGCGAGGTGCGGC
>ERZ772885.895-NODE-895-length-20049-cov-4.061018_pt1 | contig 20049 bp, 9 predicted proteins | sample MGYA00580580_ERZ772885 | MGnify/ENA primary metagenome ERZ772885 (study PRJEB29015, sample SAMEA2737673) | human gut metagenome | biome: human gut; feature: human-associated habitat; material: faeces | place: China | collected 2012 ...
ATATGAAAAATTAAAAGACATGTCCGTAAGTCTTTGCATGACTCTGCGGGCATGTCTTTTTTGTTGATTTGATTTACATAATTTTATTATTGTAAACTTATATCCTTTCGCAAACATGATTTTTCTGTTTTTCGTAAAAATCGTTATCCTCTGTTTTAAGCAATATTTGCTTGTTTCAGACGATTAGTAGTCTAAATAAAATCCGAATTTTATTTAGTTTGGAACTTGTTGTTGCTATCATAAATCGTTGAATTCCTCGATTAAAGAGGCTCATGATTTAGATTAACCCATTGCTTTAACAATATCATCGTCTTTCAGCTCAACACCGACTCTTATTTTTTCGATGAGATCTCGCTGCCAATCTTCTAGTTCGTCCACTCTCCATTCACTGATCTCTTGTGCAACGAAGCAGCGTTCCCTATCCCATATACTTTCTTGCTTAAGGGATAGATCTGTAATACGTTTTCTCACTAAATTCATACTTTACATTGAAATATAGATATCGGAAATATTCTGTGTAATGTATTTCTTTTGGAATTTCTGCACCATAATATTTGCCGTTTACTTCTTTGTAATGATATAGCTTCTGTTCAGAAAGCCGTATGTCAAATAACTCTTCGATTGTTTTATCTTTGTCTTCCGGGTGTTCTTTAAAGTGCTTTTCCTGCCACTCATCAAATAGATCAAAAGTATATGGTTGTTCGAATAGTCTTGATGTTTCTTTGCCACATATTTTTTCGCCAAAGAAATCTGTGCCACTTCTAAAACGCTCTATAATCCTTTTGTCCCTATTTGTTAAGGGTTTATTCTCCTGTATTTGTTGCTTGAATCTATGTGCCATAGACAGTTTAAGACTCCATTTTGTATATTCTGTATGTTCTTCTTCTGTCCATTCCGATTCAGGCTTTTTGAATTTTATGACATTCGGTTTAAAATTTTTCATAATATATCCGGCATAGTCTGCGACCGGAATTGTTTTAGGTATTTCGTTATTTATAATTATATTTCCTCCACTTACTTCTCCATCCTTATTAACACTAAAACTTAATGCTGTTGGTATTGAAACACTTATAGTTCCTGATGGTGCTTCTCCATTATTCCCCTCTACTGCACCACTTATAGTAACATTCGCTGTTCCTTCATTTGTATTAATAACCGTATCAGCTGCAAATGCACTTACTGAAGTTGAAGCAACCATTGCTCCTGCTAAAACTAATGATAATAATTTCTTTTTCATAATAAAAATTCCCTCCATTATTGTATATGTATAATTATTTTTCTCTTACAAGACTTGTTTGCTAACAAGCTTGTCTCTGTTATTTATAATAATGTGTTTTTAATATTTTTTTATTATTTTGTCGTAAATTGTAGAATTTTATATTTAAATTTCATAACCTTACTTTTTTTACATCAATTTATTACTAATTTAATTATTTATATTAATTCATCAACATAATTTAATTTTTATTAATATATTTTAAAAACCCATAATTATCTCTACAACACTTCCCCTACAAATTATAAAAAAAAATTAAATAAATAATTACTTAACCATTTACTTAATTTTTTTCTCAAATTTTAACTCTTTTTAATAATTTATCATTATATTAGTATTAAAAACATTATTTTCATGACTTCTTTTTATATATCCATTATGTTTTTTTATAATATCATTTATTTGAGATAATCCAATTCCATGAATACCACTTGTTTTTGTTGTTTTAAAAACACCATTTTCATTATTTACTTTTCCATTTGTATTATTTTTTATCTTTATAATTAATTTATCTTCTTGAGCTAACATTTTTAAATCTATAATTTTATCTTTTTCAAGTTTTTCACAAGCTTCAATAGAATTATCTAATAAGTTGCCTAATAAAGTGCATATTTCTATATTAGTTAATTTTATTTCACAACTTATATTTAACTCCAATTTAACATTTATCCCTTTTTCCTTAGCTAAATTAATTTTACTTGTTAAAATAGAATCCAAAGCCACATTATCTGTATATCTTATTTTTTCAAAATCACTAGTTCTTTTATCTACTTCTTTTATATATTCAATTGCTTCATTTGATGCATTTCTTTCAATTAACCCTAAAACGGTGTTAACATGATTTCTCATATCATGTCTCCACCCTATCATTTCTTTATGCATTCTAATTATATCTTCATCATTTTGCTTACTTTTTAAATCGATTTCTAAAACTAGCTTTTCTTCAACTATTTTTGAAATTGAATTTACTATGTAAAAAATTGATATTTGAAGAAATATCATTCCAGAAACTATAATAACTAAATCATAAGTTTTATAATTATAATATTCTATTATGTATTTTCCTACAAAGTTTATTATTACAAGACTAACTATGCAAGTAAAACTTAATACTGATAATATTTTATTATTTACATATCTTATAAACCCTATATTTTCTGAAATTATATATATGTATATAAGCTCTATAATTCTACGCATTAATATAAAGTTATCACTATATAAATAGTTTGCTTCAATAATATTATTTTTATATAGTAAAATAACAATTGATGCACAAAGTAATGATATTGTTGATATACCTGATAAATAGAAACATACCCAAAATATTTTTTTAGCTAAACTCCCTTCTCTAAATACTATTGGGTAAATTAATGTTATTATAAATATAAAATACTTGAAATAAATATCTAAATAATATCCATCTTTTATTAATAACATAACTGGATATAACACACCTATTATAAGAATGTAGTACATATATACTTTCTTTTTTTGTGTTGGCATTATTTTATTTAAAAAGTATATTGGCATGAATATAGCTATAAAATCACTTATAAACTTCCATGTAAATATCATATTAATACCCGTTGCCAAAAATCTATAAATATCTATAAATCTTGTTTAATTCCCTTTTCTACGAGTCCGATTTTGAAAACTATAAATAGTAATCTACTTTCGTTTGATATAACTCTCCGAGGGCGTAAATTCGGATACAACGCATCCTACATATCAGCATTATCTTGTTCGTGATACTATGCTAATTTATACTTAGAAAGATTGATACTAGCATTTAAATCTCTATCAATGTTAAGACCACAGCTACACTTGTAAACTCTATCTTTAAGCTTTAAGTCTTTTTTTATCTTCCCACATTGACTACAAGACTTTGATGATGGATAAAATCTATCTGCTACGACTAACTTAATTCCTCTAAAATTACACTTGTATTCAAGTTGCCTTCTAAATTCATAGAATCCTTGTTTTCTTATAGCATCAGATAAATGTTTATTTTTCATCATATTAGAAACTGCTAAATCTTCTATTACAACTCTGTATGGTTTGGTTTTCACTATATTAGTTGTAGTTTGATGAAGATAATTATTTCTAATATTAGCTAATCTTCTGTGTACTTGCTGTATCTGTTTTTCAAGTTTTATAATATTTTTAGTTTTGACATACTCCTTTCCTTTTTTATTTTTCTCATACTTTCTACTTACTTGTTTTTGTAGTCTTTTTAATCTTTTTTCGATTTTTCTGACCATATAAGTTTTATTTATATTTTTATAAACTGTACTGTCAGAGCATATTGCCAAGTCTTTAAGACCCAAATCTATTCCTAACGATATATCTGTTAATTCTTCTTGGTTTTCCTCTTGCTCTATACCTACTGAAATATACCAATACTTATTATCATAGCTTATCCTTGGATTACTATATTTGACTCCAATAGGTAGTTGCTCATTAGTTTTAATCCAACCTATTTTTTCGATATTGACTAATTTGTTATCTTTAACTTTAAGTTTTACATTATCGTTATAAAAAGACTTTTTACTTCTTTTCTTAGTCTTAAATCTTGGTTTACCTGATAATCCTTTGAAAAATCTTTTGTATGCATCACAGGCATCTTTTACAGCTTGCTTCGCAACATTGTTAGATACATCACTTAACCAGTTTAGTTCATTCTTTTTAAGTTGAGTTATCTCTTTCCTAAGAGTGCCATCAGGTATGAATTTACCACCATTTTTATAATTTTCTTCTTGCTTCGCAAGTGTCCAATTATATATAAATCTTGCAGTACCTACTGATTGCCATAGTTTTTGTTCTTGTATTTCACTGGGATATAGCCTAACTTTCTTCGCAAGTATCATCCTCTATCAACTCCTTAATCATTTTCTTAGCTTTATTAGCTCTTTTACCTTGAAGTCTACAGCTAAACACAGTAACTATTTGAATTAAATCTTCTACTAACTCTTGTTCTTCTGTTTTTTCGGTATTATCTATAATCTCAATAGTAGTTCCATACTTATCACAAAGATTTTCTATTAACTCATATCCGAATCTAATTAATCTATCTTTATAAAGGACTACTATTTTATCTACTTCTGAATTAGTAATCATATCTATCAATTGATTTAATCCTTTTTTGTTGTAGTTTATTCCACTTCCAATATCAGAAATAATCTCGAATTGATAACCTTTTGCATACATATATGTTTTTACATTTTCAATCTGTCTTTCAAGGTCATCTTTTTGTTTATGAGAACTAACTCTACAGTAGCCAATAGTTTTCTTGTTTAGTTTATCTTTCGATTTTAAACCTAAAAAATGATTAAGTTGTTCTTGGGAATAATATCTTGTTCCACCTGCCGTTATATGGTGGGGCTTTAAAGTTCCTTTATTATCCCAATTTCTAAGAGTTTGAACGGTTTTACCTATTTTATTTGCAAATTCTCCTATTGAGTAATACTTCATTTTTTTATCACCTCAATAGTATTATAACATAAATCTATAAAATTATATTGAATTTTTATAGATTTTTATAGATTTATGTTAACTGTTCACTATCCCCATAATATTTTTAAAGTTTTTAATTATAAAAAATAATTTATAAAAGCTTCATTAACTTCTTCATACTTCCCTCTACTTATAGGTATTTTTATTCCATTTTCTAATGTTATAGCATCTTTATTTACTACCTTTATATATTTTATATTTACTAAGTAAGATCTATGGCATCTAACAAAATTTCCCTTTGGTAACATTTGTTCCATATCACTTATCTTTTTTCTAATAGTAATTTTATCGCTTGTTGTATAAATATCTATATATGGCGAAAACATAATGCAATATTCAATAGTTTCACAATTAAGTTTTATACTTCTTTTTGGTAATTCTATAGTTATATAATTTCCACTATCATTTGTAACTTTTATTTTTTCTTTAATTATATCTAAACATTCAAAAAGCTCTTCTTTTTTTATAGGCTTCATTAAATATTGTAGTGCACCTACTTTATATCCATGAAGAGCATATTTAAATTCACCTGTAACAAAAACTAAATTAACAGTTTTATTTTTCTTTCTAATTATATTTGATAATTCAATGCCAGACATTTTTTTCATTTCTATATCTAAAAATATAGCATCATATTTTTCATAATCTTCCCATTCAAATAAAAATTCTTCTGCACTATTAAATTTATCTATATAGATTTCTAAGCTATTTTTAATAGCCCATTCTTTTATATATCTTTCCATTAACTCTAATTGTATTTCTTGATCATCACATATAGCTATTTTCATTTATATAATCCTCCTTAACATAAAACACAATCACAACTAATTTTTATACATACTGGCGTAAAACCGCTATCCTTTTAATGTAGCGGATGTAAGCCCTAACCTTGATAATTATTTTTCCACTAAAATAAAAAAAACTATTCTATCGGGTGATTTAGAATAGTTTTTTGTTGACTTATTTTTATTGTATTAATTATTTCTATTATACCCTTTAATTATTTAAAATAGTCAACTTCATTCTCAAATCACTATTTTACATTTTAAAAAATTCCTTTAAATGTATTTTTGCCTTTAAAATACATTTTCATTTGTATATTTTTATGTTTTTTTAATTGTTTTACTTAATTATGTTTTATTATTATATCATAATTTTCTTTTTTTCGCCATTTTTCTACAATTTATTTTGTAACCTTTTATTAAAATAAAAAAATCACTATAAGTATTAACTTATAGTGATTTTTTTGGTGGAGGCGAGGGGTCATGTGCATCCATTATTTCTATATGGCACTGACTATATCTTCTACTATTATTTTAAATAGTAGCTTGGCATATTATAGAAGCTTAGTATAGTTTATATCTTCTATCCTAGTATTCCATAGATTATCCTTAGGAACCTATAAGTCGATACGAGGCTGTTAAATTTCTTTACATACCTCTCGGTATTGCCGTCAGCATTTTCTGTTACGGTTTCACCGATAAAGCCAAGTTATCACTTAAACATCACTGCTTAAGGCGACTATCTTTCTTAATCGAACCCCTGTCCGAAAGCAGACCAGCCTGACTTTCTACGAGCGTAGTTATGTGACTAAAAATTCGGTCCTTAGTTCGCTCACAAACAAACTCCTAATTCCCTAGCTTCATAAATACCCCTCTAGCTCAAAGCTTTGCTAGACTTCGTTCCCTACTTTAATGACACCAGCTACCCAAGACGTAGGCATCCTGGACTGATGAGCAAGCTATATTAAGCTGCTAATGCAAAATTATCTTCTGCGTTTATATTTAATGCATAGCTTATTAACGAGTCGTCCATGCTTTACTCGGCCCGCTTATCAAACCCATCACACCCCCGTCGAAGCCAAAACGCCCCCATGTTATGTTAATAGGTTATAAACGCTTTACCTATTTAATTTTCAATTGATGATTAACATCGTGATTTTATTATAAATCATATATTTTTAACTGTCAACTTTACTATTTTTATTGCTTAAAAAAATAAAAACCTTGCATTTATTTTTAAAAAATGTTATTCTAAACACGCAGTTGGTACGTAAGTGCTAATTATTTATGGAGTCTAGTTTGTCCTTCGCCGGAGACTAGGCTCCATTTTTTATATTATTGTTCCTCATTTGGTAAAGTTATTATAAATTCAGAACCTTTATTGATTTCACTATAAACTTTTATTTTTCCTCCATGAGCATTTACTATTGATTTTGCTATTGTAAGACCTACGCCCATTCCCTTTTCATTAGCCCCTCTTGATTTATCTACTCTATAAAATCGTTCAAATATATTTTTTTGCTCACTTTTTGCTATACCAACTCCATAATCTTTAATGCTTATAACAATATTCTTATCTTTTTTAAAGCTGCTTATATATATTTCATTATTTCCATTATTATATTTAATAGCATTAGATAATATATTAATAATTACTTGAGCAAACTTTTCTTTATCAATTAAAGCTTTTATATCTTCTAATTTATATTTAATTATTATATTTTTTTCAAGTGCCTTTCCTTCATAATTATAAGCAATAGATTTTATGTATTTTTTTAAATCAACTATTTCCTTATTTAAATTATTTTTTCCTTTATCAAACTTAGCTAATTTTCTTAATTTATCAACAAGGTTTGTAATTCTTATTACTTCTTCATTTATACTAATAAGCCTTTCATTTGTTGGCTGCCAAATTCCTGCAATAATTGTATCTAAATGACCTCTTATACTTGTAAGTGGTGTTCTAAGCTCATGAGCTATATCTTCAGTTAATTGCTTTCTTAAATTTTCTTGTTCCTTTAATTCATTAGATAATTTATTTATAGAACTTATTAAGTCATCTATTTCTCTTATATTACTTTTATAACTTACTTCCTTTTTATAGTTTCCCTCTCCTATAAGTTTTGCCATTTTTGAAACCTTTAAAATTGGATTAGCTATAGATTTAGATATTATTATTGAAATTATTATAATACTTCCTATAGAAATTATACCTATTATATCTATAATTTTATTTGCAGCATTAAAAAACTGAATATCATTTTCCATATAATAAGTAAATTCATAGTGACCTATATAAGCATATCCAACTAATTCACCATCATCATTATTAATATCAACCTTAAATTCCTTAAAATAATTATCTTTTTTCTTTTCTATACTTTTTATATTTTTACTAATTTCGCTTAAAGTAGTATCTGATAATACTTTTTCATCTTCAAATACGCTCCATAACTTTTGATCATTTTTATTGTATATTTCAATTGTAATTCCCTTTCTTATTGAATCTACTCCTAAATTTTCTATTAGATTCATATCCCATTCATCATTTGAATATATACCTTTTAAATCAAATTCAATTAAATGATTTATTTCCACCTTATTACTATCATCAACATACTTTTCAAAAGAATTTTTAAAGTTTGTATTTACAAAAAATCTTATAGTTATAATTGTTACAATCATAATAAGGGTAAATGATATTATAAGCTTGCTATTTATTGATTTTAATTTATTTTTGTAATCCAAATCTATATCCCACCCCATATACAGTTTGAATTATTTTAGGATTTCGTGAATCTTCTTCTATTTTTTGACGTAAATTTTTTATGTGACTATCTATAGCTCTATCACCTTTTTCATAATATCCTTCAATAGCACTTTCTAATAACTTTTCTCTTGAATATATCTTCTTTGGATTATTTATTAATGTAAGCAATATTTTGTATTCTGTATTTGTTAAGATAACGTCCTTTTCCTTAACCTTAACTTCATGCGTTGAAGTATTTACTTCTAATTCTTCCCCATACTTTATTATTTCATTGTCATAACTAGTGCCACATCTTTTTAAAACAGCTTTAACTCTTAATACTAATTCACTTATATTAAATGGCTTACAAATATAATCATCACATCCTAAATTAAATCCATTAATTTTATCTTCATCTTCAATTCTAGCTGTTAACATAATTATAGGAACTTCTGATTTACTTCTTATATATTTGCATATTTCTTCTCCACTCACATATGGAAGCATTCTATCTAATATTATTAAATCATATTTTTTTGAATTTATTTTATCTATGGCACTTTTACCATCATAAGCAACTTCTGTACAATAGCCTTCATTATCTAAAAATGCCTTTATAAATTCACAAATTTTTTCTTCATCATCAACTATTAACATATTTATCATATAAAAATTTCCTCACTAAAAATAGTTTTTTATTATTATAACCATTTTTATTATAATATTTAAAGAGTTGCCCGTGAACTACTCTCCACTTATAGAAGATGGGAGAATTTCGCACATTTCAGTTAAATATATCTTAAAGACAACTCTTTATTAATTATTATATTCCTAAAAGTAATTTTGCAAAAGCAAAATAAACAATTAATGCAAAGGCATCTACTATTGTTGTAATAAGAGGACTTGCCATTATTGCTGGATCTAAGTTTAGTTTTTTTGATATTATAGGCAAAATTCCTCCTACAACTTTAGCTAATACTACAGTAAAAAATAAACTTGCACATACTGTAAGTGAAACCATAAAGCCTGCACTAGTAAGGAAATATAATCTTAAAAAATTAACTACTGATAAAATACTAGCAACAATTATACTTACTTTAAATTCTTTAAATATTACTTTAAAAATATCTTTTGTTGTAATTTCTCCAAGTGCTAATCCTCTTATAATTAATGTAGATGATTGAGAACCTGAATTCCCACCAGTATCCATAAGCATTGGAATAAATGATGCTAATATTACTACTGATTGAAGAACATCTTCAAATCCTTGGATTATTGTTCCAGTAACTGTTGCAGATATCATTAATATTAAAAGCCATACTATTCTATTTTTTGCTAATGTCCAAACTGAAGTTTTTAAATATGGTTGCTCATTTGGCTCCATAGCATCCATCTTTTTAAAATCTTCTGTATTTTCTTGAATATTTTTTAATAATTCTTGTGCCATAATTGCCTCCTTTAGAGTTCATATATACACAAGTCAATTAATAATATTATTTAAAATTAAACAAATGTGCCATATATGAACTACTTATCCTATTGAATATTTTTATTTCATTATTTCCTAGAGGTATATCATCCATATAAATCACACTCCTTAATTAATTTACTTCTTAATTTTACAAGACAATTGTGGAGAAATTATGAGTTTTTTATTTTTTTACAAAAAAAATGATAAGACCTATGCTTTCATAAGCCTTACCATCTTTAATATATTTTATTATATTCTTTAAACAAATTTATGATAATAAATAAATTTATTTTGCTTTTATAATTTTATTTTTTCTTTTTCTTACCTACTAATAATGCACCTGCTGCTATAGTAACTGATCCTATATATGCTAATACATTTCTTTTTCCTGTCTTAGGTAAATTATCATTTTTAGAGTTTTCTGTAGTAACTTTATCATTTGAAGTTTCTTGATTTTCAGAGTTATTTTCTACACTTGGTTTATTTTCACCTACTGAAGAATCTTCATTTCCAGGTTTATTCTCATCACTTGGAGTATTTTCATTTCCAGGTTTATTTTCATCTCCTGGTTTATTTTCTTCATCACCTGGCTTGCTTGTATCTTCATTTTTAGGTATAACTTCTTCTAATTTTGCTTCAAATAAACTTGCTTCTTCTAAGTCTTTTGATATTCTTATTTCTATGTAAGCTTCATCATTAGCTTCATTTTTAATAGTTTTTACAACTTTAGAAATGAATGATGTATCTTTAACCTTTATTTTATAAACTATAAAGTTTCCATCTGTATATTTATCTTCTACAGTTGCATCTAATTCCTTAATGTTATTTAAGAAACCAGCAAATTTTTCTAAGCTTACTTCTTGTACTTCCATTTTTAACGGAGAGTCTTTTTGACCTGAACCTGCTATAGCTGAAACAACTTCAGTGTCTATAATATCAGTAATAAAATCTACTACATTATCTTTATACTCTTCTACATTTATAGTGAAAGTATCAACTTTATTACTTCCATCTGTAGTTTTTGCTGTTATAGTTACTTGTCCCTTTGCTTTTGCTATTACTTTAACGCTATTTCCATTAACCTCTATTGATGCTATATTTTCATCACTTACTGACCATTCTACATCTTTTTTATCAGCCTCTTCATTTACAGTTGCTGTAAATGTTTTGTTACTTCCTACATATAAACTATTAATTTTATTATTTATAGTTACACTTTGTGCTAATATAGTTTCTTTCTTTACAGTTACATTTATTGTTTTAGTAAATTCTGCACCTTTACTATCTGTTACTTTATATGTAACTTTATATTCTCCTGGAACATTTACATTAACTGTATTTTCTAAAACATCTATTTTAGTTATAGCTCCATCTTCTTTATCAGTTGCTGTTACACCAATTAATGGATTAAAGTCTTCTCCAACTTTTATAACTTTATCTTCTGCATTTATTACAGGTAATGCATTTACAATTACTGTTATTGTTTTTCTAGCTTCTGCACCTTTACTATCTGTTACCTTATATGTAACCTTATATGTTCCAGCAACATTTTCATTAACAGTATTTTCTATAACATCTATTTTAGTTATAGTACCATCTTCCTTATCAGTTGCTGTTACCCCTTCTAAAGGTTCAAACTTTTGTCCAACATTTATAAGTCTATCTTTAGCTTCAATTTTTGGAATTGCATTTATAATTCCACCAGGAATACTTGGTTTTACTATTTCTTCATCTTTTTCAGTTAATACTTTTTTAAGTTCTGCTTTTAATTTTTCACTATTTTCTGCTGTATTTCTTATTTTTATGTTTATATAAGCTTCATTTGTTTCTTGATTTTTAATTGCTTTTATAAACTTAGACATTAATGAATTATTTTTAACTTTTATTTGATATACTGTAAATTCTCCATCAACATATTCATTTTGTATTTCTGGATTTAATTTTTTAATATTATTTAAGAATTTATTAAATTCTTCTACAGTTACATCTTTTACTTCCATTTGTACTGGAGAGTCTTTTTGACCTGAACCATTTACTGGAGTTACAACGTTAGTATCTATAATATCTTTTGCTAAATCTACTACATGGTCTTTATAATCTTGTATTTTTATAGTAATACTATCACTTTTTTCACTTCCATCTGTAGCTTTTGCTGTTATAGTTACTTGTCCTTTTGCTTTGGCTATTACTTTAACAGTATTTCCATCTGCTTCTATTGATGCTATCTTTTCATCACTAGTTGTCCATACTACATCTTTTTTATCTGCATTTTCATTTGTTATAGTTGCACTTAATACTTGGTTGCTTCCTATATATAAATTGTTAACTCTATTGTTTATAACTACATTTTCTACTAAAGTAACTTTTTCTTTTACAGTTACTTTTATTGTTTTTGTAGCTACTCCACCAAGTTTATCTACTACTTTATATGTAACTGTATATTCTCCTGGAGTATCTGTTTTAACATTATTTTCTACAACTTTTATTTCTGTTATATCACCTTGTTCATCATCAGTTGCTGTTACTCCTTCTAATTCTTTAAACTCATCTCCAACAGTTATAACTCTATCTTCTGCATGTATTACTGGCGGTTGATTTACAACTACTAGCATTTCATGTATTGCTGTTGCACCTTGACTATCTGTTACACTAAATACAACTGTATAATCTCCTGCAACTTTTGTATCAACATCATTTCTAATAACCTTTATTTTTTCAGTAAGATCTTTATCTTCTTCATCAGTTGCTGTTACTCCTTCTAAAGGATCAAACTCTTCTCCTAATTGAACTATTCTATCTTGAGCATTTATTACTGGAATTTTATTAAGTGTAGTCATTTTTGGATTTACAACAACTGAACTTTCAACTATAGTTGTTTTATTTCCACTATCTGTAGCCTTATATATAACCTTGTAAACACCTGGTATATTTGTGTTAACATTACTTTCAACTACTAATTCTATATTTTCATCTTCATCTTTTACAGTAACTCCAGCCTTTGGATCAAAACTATCTCCAACTTTTAAAGTATGGTTCTTAACACCTTCAATTACTGGTGCTTTATTACCTTTTACTGTTAAGTTTATAGATTCTTCTGTTTTTCTACCACGACTATCAGTAGCACTATATGTTATAACATATGTAGTGTCTTGTTCTGTATCTAAATTAAGTTCTTTATCTGATGAAACACTAACATTTACTGTATTTCCATTAACATCTACAGCTTTAACGCTATCCATTAAATTAAATGCTTGACCTGCATTTATAGTAACATTTTCAAGTTTTTGTCCATTTTTAGTAATAGTAGGCCCTACAGTTGATGCATTAACTTTTAATTGTACATTTAAAGTTTCTGATTCTCCACCAAAATCATCTTTTGCTGTAATATATAAATCATATATTCCTTCTTCAGTTCCTTTAAATGATGTTATTTTTTTATCACTTGCATCTTTAACTTCTAAAGTTATTTTATCATTTTCATCATCTTTTATTTCTAAACCTTTTTCTTTTAAAACTCCTTCTGTTAATTGAATTGTTTCTCCTTCAGTAATTTCTATGTAAGACTTATCTTCTTTCATCTTTACAGTAGGATTTGTATTTAATGTTAATTCTTCATTTTTAACACTTACACTTCTTACATATTCTTTATTTGTGTTACTTACATATTTATATTCAGATTTTTCTTCATTTTTTATTTTATATTTTCTTGATGAATTATCATTAGAAGCTTGTATATCTAACTCAAAAACATCAATTTCATTACCAGTCTTTGGTATAGAATCTTGTGCTGTTATTAAAACATCTATTGTATTATTTTCTTTATTATAAGTGTAATCTGTTATTATCTTATCTGACTTTGCTGGATTTATTAAATCCTTTATTACTGGCTTTCCATCTTGCTCTTTTAAAACTATTCCATCTAACTTTAAGCTAAATTGAAGAGCTTTTGGAATATCTTCTATATTATCTAATGATACTTTAACTGTATCTGAATCTACTTTTTTTACATCTAATACAAATTTATTTTCTGTATTTTTAGATTTATTTTCTATAATTTTAGGTGTTGCATAAGCTATTGCAGCTGTTGAAGTTGCTGCTAATGTATATACCAAAGCTGTTTTTACAGTTGGCTTCAGCTTATTATTTTTCATAACTTATCTCCTTCCGTACTTTATAGGGGCTATCATAAAAGAGATAACCCCTTTCAATTAAAAATATTATTATCTTAGTTTACTATCTGTTGTTAAATACATTTTGAATCATATCATTACTTATTTCTATAACTTCATCATATTCATTTGCTATTGTTCTTGCTGTTGAATTATTTAATTCTATTGATGGTAAGTCATTTAAGTTTGTTGGTAAATCATATAAGAATGTATCACTTACTAATCTTTGACCTACAGGTGCATTATTGCTATCTAGCTTATTGTATCTGTAAAGTTCAGCTTTTATCTTAGTTCCCTTAATATTTTCTTTATCTTCCTGTTGCTCTGGAGTTATCCAATATAACCAAGTTCCCTTAGCAACTTCGCCAAGTTGTGAATTTTCTGGTAGTGTTGCTAATAAAATTGCTTGAGCATTTAAAGCAAAGTTTTCATCTTTTTCATTAATTACTAAAGGTACATTAAATGCTGGGTCACCTTTATATTCACCTGTAACTATTATAGAGCCTGCTGGTATAGACTTTCCTGGTGCATAAGTATACTCAGTTGCTAACTTACCTACACCATGCTCATAAACTTTATTTCCGTTATCTATACCTATTTCTATGTTATCTCCTGTTGGACCTAATATATCTATTTCTCCTATAGATATAGCATTAGCTCCCTTGGCTACTAACTTAACATATTGTGCATCATATGCCCATAATTGAGTATTTGAATTGCTTCCATTTTCATTAAAGTAAATTGTATTTTCTTTAGTAGTATCAAATTCTCCTGAATGAGCTTTTGACCAAGTCTTTCCATCTTTACTTACTAAAACTTCATATTTACTTATTGGTGAATACTCTGTACCTGAGCTTCTTCCAAATAAGCTTCTTAATGAGAATTTCTTTTTAGGTGCTTGTCCTGGATTATATTTTAATCCTACAACAGATTTAGCATTTCCTAAATCAATAGTTACATATGGATCTCCTGAAACAACTGTACCATTATTATTAGTTGCTTTTTTAGCTGTATAAATAGTTGTTGGGTCATTATCACTTATCTTTTTAATTTCTCCATTTTGAGCTTGACCATGTCCTGAATGTTCATCAGATATATCATGTTCACTTCTTGTATTAGTATCAAATACCCAATTAGCTTCTGATATACTTCCATCATGATTTACCTTTATGTTACCAATTGTAGTTTCTTGTGTAACATTTAAGTTGTAGTCATAAGCTCTTACTTTATATTCAAAAGCTCTATTATTTATAGCATCAATAACATCAGTGTATTTAGTTAATCCATCTTTTCCATTTTTATCTCTTTCAACGAATCCAACTACTACTTCCTTAGTTCCTGTTGTTGTTGCTTCTTTTCTTATTATTTCATATCCTAAAACTTTATCTGCATCTTTTGTAACACTTAATGTTAATGGAACTTCTTTTTGATTTAAGTAAGATTTATTAATTAATTGAGTTCCATTTGCATCAACTCCAAAGCTTCCATTTACTGCAGTATCTGAAGCCATAGTTATTGATTCAGTATTATTTCCAGCTGCTAATCTAATTCTTCTAGCATCATCATTTAAGTAGTAAATAGCCTTATCTTCTTTTGGATAGTTCTTTGAATTTAAGTATTCATTAGTCTTAGGACTAGCTACTAATCCCCATTTTTCAAAGAATTGTCTTAAGTCTTTTTGTACTGCATCAGATGCTCTCATTATAAATGTTTGAGCTGTAGAATCATGTCCATTTTCATTTGGAGCTACACCTTTTAATCTTGTTTCTCTATATAACTTAGCATAGAATGTATCATTATCTAATTTATTATCAGAGTTAAGATCTAACATTTTATAAGTATAGTCATTATCATATGCTAAGTGTAATTGCCAGAACATTCCTAATCTAGTTCCACCATCACTTGCTAAACCTACACTATTAGAAGTTACTTTATCATATATCTTTGTATATGTTCCACCTTCTAATCTAGATGTATTTATATCATTAAATGTTTGAGTTATAAGTGCTAATATATTATTAGTTGTTTCAGCATATGTTAATCCTGGTCTATCATGAACGTGTCCAATTTCATGAGCTATTCCCCATCCAAATAAGCTTCCTTCTGTTGAGTTTGTTAAATTTCCATTTGAATCAAATTTGAAAGGAACACCATTCATTGCACCTTCAATAGAACCATATCCTATACCAACGTGATGTGATGATGCATACATAAATGCTCCAGTAAACATTCTTTGATATTTAATATTCATACGGTTTTTAGGTGCTCTATTTTCATTATAGAATTGATTTTCACTCTTTCCACCTAATACATCTAAAGCCTTACCAGTTATTTGACCATCTCCATCAAAGTCTATTGGTGCTTCAAGTAAGCCTTGTTGTGAATAAGAAATCTTCATTATTTGTTCCCAAGCAAGCAATGTTTCATAAAGTCTATTTACTTGAGCTTCTTCATTTCCTGATAATCCACTTTCTATTGAGCTAAGTACCTTATCAGCTGCAAAAGAAAGCATTATTCTTTCACCTTCTATATCTGTAGCATTTAATATAGATGTTTCTGGGTCATAAGTGTAAATATTCTCAGCATTATCTTCTATACTAGCTGTGCTTGGATATCTATTTTTTAAAGTGCTTACATAACTCTTTAAGTCTTTAATATATTTTCTTATAGCATCTTTAACTTCTGTTTCTTTAGAAGCATCATCTATAATATTATTTACATTTAAGTGTGGTATTTTTGTTCCACCACTTACTCTTACCTTAAATGTATTACTTTCTGCAAATCCACTCTTAAAGCCTATATATAAGTTTCCACCTTTTTCATAGTTCATATCAAAACCAGTTTCAGGTATTTCAATTTCATTTTTACCTACTTTTAATTCTTTTATGACCTTATAAGCAGTTCCACTTTCTGCATTAAATTGTGTTAATACTAAATTAAATTTAGTATCGCTTCTATTTGGACTTGCTATGTAAATATTAACCTTATCTCCTGGTTTTACTGCTATACCAAGAGCTTGGTAATCATTAGTTTGTCCTATAGTATTTTGAGCCCCTATACTATGTATACTTGAATCTAAAGTTATTATTTCATCTTGTAAAGAAATATCATTTAATAAGTCTTGAGCTCTTTGTAAATTCTTTAGTATTTCATCTTTATTTGGATGATATTCTAAGTTTACTGGGTCTATTGTATTTACTCTCTTAACAAGTTCTTCTACCTTTTCTCTAGTTACATCACTATTTAATGATAATTTTAAATCATCAGCAAATAAGTTATCTACATCTTTTTCTAAGCTATCATATTCATATAACTTAATTTCAGATATATTTACTTTACCTGAACCTGAACCTGGATATACAGATATATTTGGCTGTATTTGCTTAGTTGTTATAGGCTCTGATAATTTTAATGTTACTACTCTTCCACTTGTGCTTAATGAAGCATCTCTATATTCCCAATTTCCTTGTGAATTTACAAATCCTATATTACCTGTATATGGCCATGAATCTAAGTCTAATCTTGTTATTAATTTTATAGTATCTATTTTATGTTCTTCTTTAAATGTTATCTTAGGACCACATTTTCCATAAGCAGATGTATCCCAGTTATGCCAAGTCCATGCTGTAGTATAATCATTATCTAAAACAGAAATATCATTATCTGTAGTTCCACCTTTAGTAAATTCAACATTTTCTATGTTATTAGTTAAACTTCCCACTCCATTTGGTGTATTTATAAGCTTATAGTTAGGCGTTACTGGTGGTACTAATTTAGCTGTAGTTCCAAGGTAACGTTGAGATAATCCACCTGTTCCATGGTGGTTAGTTGCTGTCATCATAATTTCATAACTTGTTGTATCTTTTAAATTTGTTATTGTATATGACGTAGCTCTTATAAAGTCATTACTATCAGCTTCTCCTGCTTTTAAATCTGTTACTCCTGTTGGAATATCATCTTCTAAATTTGAGTCTTTATACTTTTTATCACCATTATCATTTGCTTTTAACCACTCTTTAGTTCCAACTTCTCTGTAATATAACTCATAATCTTTTGCTTTTGCATGAGCTTTCCATGAAACCGTAAGTTGTTTATATCCACCTTTTACTGAAATTCCTTCTGGACCTTCTGGTGCTGTTTCTGGTATTACTTGAACTTCTATTATAGAATCAGCTCCAAAGTTGCTTCCATTGTCTCCATTTGCTTTATCATTTAACTTTCCTGATTTAGAATCCCAAGCTTGTGGATTATAATTTGCATCAACATTATCTGGCTTACCATCTTTATCATTTGAATTGTTTGTTTTGTTAGTATCGCCTGTTGTAGCTGTGCTATAACCCTCTTGCTCATCTTTGTAACCACTCTTCCATTCTCCTGAAATTGATTGGATACTAATTCTGTAAATTCCATAAGGTTTTACTTTTTCTATTTTTAAAGAATTTTGACTTGTTTTATAAGTACTTGTATCAACTACATTATTGTTATTATCTAATTCTTCAACCTTTAATTCATAACCTGATACATTTGTTTCATGGTTCCAGCCTATTGTCATAGCCTCATTTCCAACAGCAGTTGAACTTGTAAAATTATTTATAACAGGTATATTCATTTTAGGTTTTGGAACTTCTTTATATACATTATTTAAAAATTCAACTTTTGCTATTTCAGTTAAATTCTTATTACTTCTACTTCCAGTAACTCTTATATTAACTTGACTTACTGCAACTTGCTTTCCTAAATTTATTTTTATAGTGTCCATTTGTGTACCATCAGCAGTTCTTGCTGCTGATTTAGTTACATTCGAATCATTAAATTTAACTGTTAAGTCTTGTCCATTTTCTCCTGCACCTGGTATAACAACTTCACCACTAGATGGTGCATTTTCACTTGGTGCTTGTATAACAACTTCTTCAATTGATGCTGATTCTTCTTCTGAACTAGCAGCTCTTGATTTTCCTGTTAAACTCATAGGAATTTCTATAGGATTTTCTTCACTTATTTCACCTTTAGCTTGTAAAGATACTACATCATCACTATCTTTTAGTATGTTTTTAATATCTCCAGTTACAGTTAACTTTTCTGGATTTAAATTTATATCAACATTTTCTGGATTTATTATTGGTGTTGTATTAACTACAACTGGATCTTTCTTAACCTTATCCATATTTTTATGTACATAACTTAAATCTGTTATATCAACTTTACCATCTCTATTTAAGTCAAACTTTGTATCTTTTGATTTACTCTTTATAGCATTTTTTAATTCTTCATAATCTGTTTTATCAACTTTACTATCAGAATTAAAATTACCACCTATTAAAGCAGCTGGATAATGTTCAGTAGTTCCATCTTCTGATTCTATATTTTTTTCATCTGTACCTACTAAAATTCTCTTTGAAGACTTTTTAATTTCTACGTTATCCATCGTTACAGTTTGATATCCATCTCCAGATATCTCAACTGAATATGTTCCTAATTCAAGATTTTCAAAAGTTAAGTGATAGAAATTTAATTCTGTTGCACCTTCACTTAATTTATTTCTTCTATAATCTAATGCTTCTAAAGTGTAAGCTATTTCACTGTTATCTAACTTTCCACTTGTAACATCAGAACCTAATTTAACAGTATGACTTTGTCCATCCTTTTTAGTTAATTTTACAGTAAAATTTGTTTTGCTTGAGTCTGCTACTTTTATAGGACTAGCAAAATTAACATCTAATTCTAACTTTCCTGTTACCTTATATGGTGTTGAAGTTTGTGTTTCATTAGATTTATCTTCTTTTTCTGATGGCGTATCATTTTTTTCTTCACCATTATTATTTTCTTCTTTTTCAGCTTCAGTGTTATCTTTTTCAGTTTGCTCTTTATCTTCAGTAGCTGCCCCATTACTTTCTTCTGATTTGTTATCTTTTTCTAAGTTCCCCTCTTGATTATCTTCTGACTTTTCAGTCGCTGAATCAGAATTACTTTCATTGCTATTTCCAACAACAACTTCATTTACTTTATTATTTTGAGTTTCAATTTTTAACTTTTCATATTCATCATAAAGCTTATCGTAATCTTTTTTGATTTTTTTATAAGATTTA
>ERZ772885.926-NODE-926-length-19763-cov-3.667292_pt1 | contig 19763 bp, 15 predicted proteins | sample MGYA00580580_ERZ772885 | MGnify/ENA primary metagenome ERZ772885 (study PRJEB29015, sample SAMEA2737673) | human gut metagenome | biome: human gut; feature: human-associated habitat; material: faeces | place: China | collected 2012 ...
TCCTTCTAAAGCATTACCTTGAATAGAGCCATGAAATACCATCTTGGCAGTAAAAGTACTTGTCCTTGTACTTGCATTAGCTGTACTTCTCCATTCAATGCTCATATATTTTCCATTACTTGTTGTACTACTTTTAAATACTCCATTAGCCATTTACATCACCAACTTATCCATACATCACCAACAGCAGGGTTTTGTGGTTCTGTTTGTGATACTGTAATTTTTTTACCTTCTATCTTTTCAGCATCTTTAGCCTTAGCATTGATACCAAGATAAGTAGTAGGTAATCCATTTATAGTTTTAACCAGATCATCTGCTTTAAGCTCACATGTAGTTATACCTTTGTCTAAACCACTAACTAAAACTTTTCCTACATCTAAATTTGGTTTAGTTAATTTATTATTCAAGCAAGTATCAACATAATTAGTAAGAGTATTAATAGCCTCAGTTAATTCTTCATCTAATGTATAATCTTCTGGAGGTCTACCACCAAAGGAATTTACATTACCTTCAATTTCTATATTTTCCAATTTACCATCTATAAGTTGTTTAAGAGTAGTTTGGAAACCTTGCAACCTATCTGAGAAGAGATTAGCTTGTTCTATTAACAATGTTAATATTTCATTCCATTCATCAGCAGTTACAACATCTTTAGGTTTTTTATTTATTATTTGTTGTAGTTTAATTGGGTCCATATTATCACCTACCTTGAATAAAGTAATCTATATATCCATGAAATACTTAATAACTCATAATCATGTTGATTCATTGATATTAAAGTATAAGTTTGGGAATATCCCTTACCTGAAACAGGCATACGAATTTTCCAAAATAACACCTCTGGAAATAAAGAATTATCTAATAGCCAACAATCTGTATCTTTAGATGTTTCACCAAGTACAGTTGTACTAGGTATTATAGAAGGTTCTATTAATTCTCGTTCTAAAGTAAGATACCCATATTTAGGGTCATTAGCATCAGTATGATGTACAACTTTATATTTTGAAGTATCTTTTCTTAAAGAACCATCTATAAAGAACTCACTATAGAATTTAAGTTGTTGTTGAGAATTATTATTTATTTTTAACTGCACTTCTCTGAAGCGTTTCTTATAATCTGTATATAATTCTCTATAACCAGTATCTAATAACTGATAATTAGGGAAATACTTCGATTCAACAAGAGTTGCTCCATCTGAGGCATATCTTAAATCCTTTGGAAATCCTTGAGCATATTTATATAAAGCTATACCTTTATCATGGATACTCATAAGTTCTCCTCTCTGAGTTGAATCTTGCTTATAAGGTAACATGAAGGTATCACTTTCATACATATAACTTCTCCAATATCTAGTTAAGGAATTATAAAGAAGTACATAGTTAAGATAAACTCCCTTAGTAGTTTCAAATACATATACATTATGTATATCTTCATAATCCAAGAAATTATAATAATGCACTAATTTAAGAGGGTCTTTATAGTTATATAATTTATCTACACTATCTTTTAAACTTTCTTCAAAGTTATTAAGTAAGTATTCTATCTGCTTAGATATAGGAGCTATAGTTAATTCTCCTGTTGTACTTGAACTCTTAGGAACTACCATGTAATAGTAGTTACCACTTCTGAAGAAAACCATATTTTTAACTATTTTTATAAGATGTAAGTCCCAAGGTTTAATATAGAGGTTTGATTGAATAAGCTTCTTTGACCATGACAAACCATCTTCAGATAAAGTAAGCATCCATAATTTTTTAGTAGTGAATACTAATAAATCATCCATATAAGGAATTGCATGAATTATTGGTTCATCAAATATATCTGTATTAGTTGGATAAGGAAAATAAGTTGGATCATTAATATCACTAACGAATAATAATGTCTTATCCTCTTCAACTCCATATAATATTAATCTATTTTTCCAATAAGTCATTCCTGAGCAAGTGCTTAAATCATATAATTCTGGTTTAACATTAGCTGTACTTCCATAATCCTCTTTATTAAAGTTAAAACCTACACTTAATACTTGAAGAGGATTATCTGAAGTAATATTTGCTGTTTCTTCAAATACAGTTATTCTAACCATTATCTGAGAAGTAGAGAAGCTTGTTGTTACTTTGAAAGGTTCATTAGTAGAAGTATCTATAACTTGTTCTTCTATCTTATTCCAAGCACTAGCAGTTACTTCTTTCCATTCCCATATAACTTTATACTTAGCTGAAGCAGCAGCATAAAAACATTTAAGTGTTAAAGTTTGGTTTACTATAGGACTTAATATTAAATTATTATTTGCATCATAAGGCATAAGACCTAATAGATTAACTCCTGCTGAAGTATTATTACATACAAAATTATAAGGATTTTCTAATAGCATATTATATCCCCACATTACAGCTTCTTTAGGAGTAAGACTTTTAGGAGTTAATAATTCTCTATCCCCACTTTGCTTTATCTGAGCAAGTTTATTTCCAAAGAAACAATAGTAATTATCATTAAATCCAAAAGTACCTATATGTCTGGATATAGTTGATGTTTCATCTAAAGCTATATTATGAATTGAAGCTTCTTCAGGAATAGCAAAGTGAGTATCCTCTTCATAAGTTACAGCTTCACCATCACAAGTAGTTAGCTTTTTACTTGTAGCATCTCCTAAGATGAAGAGGTTATCTTTAGCAGTAAATAAAGTTTTACCACCTACACCTGTATAAGTTCTAAGATTATAAGCTTGAATACCAGAACGAGGAGCTATAGAAGCACCACTATTCTTTAAATCAAAATTTATAATTTCTTTAAGATAATTTGCTCCAAGAGGAGAAGTAGAATAAAACATACCTGAAGAGAAACTTTCTTCAGTAGTTTGTATTCTATTTTCTCTTTTATATTTTTTAAAGTGATTTACTGTAGTAGTATTAGCCATATAATCACACCTTTGTTATTTTAATTTCTGAGCAACCAGAAGCAACAGCTTTCTTAACTTGGTTTAAAATATTAGAAGTTACACTATATGAACCTACGTTAGTTCCATCAACTAAAACTCTGTATATATCTTTATTAGTTTTTTCTGATTCTATAGTTTTATTAAGTAAACCTTCAACTATCATTTTACCTATAGTATCTGAACCAACACTTTTATATAATGCTACATCTTTAGTAGCTTCAACGAAACAAGTTTCTATAATCATAGCTTTCATAGCAGTATTCTTTAATTCATAAAGTCCAGTTCTAACCTTTTGACCTCTGTTTATAAATCCTAAAGATGCAATCTTATTAACTACTCTCTGAGCCATATCATAAGTATTATATACACATACTTCAGTACCTATAGCTCCATCATAAGAATTATAAGCATTATTAAAGTGGCATGATATAAAATAATCAGCTCCCCACTCATTAGCTTTATTAACTCCATAAGCTAAATCAGTTTTAGCATTAAGATTAGCATTTGCAGGAGGAGTGCAATCTAATACAGTTTCTCCTGATAATTTAAGATATTTAATAACTGCATCTTTAATTTTTCTATCTTCTGTAAGTTCATTAATTAATCCATTTGCACCAGTAGCCTTTTCTGTGTGACCACCTCTCACAGCCCATTTAGCCATTTCTATTACCTCCTAATAAAACCAATTCCTTAAATCATTACAATTACATTCTTTAGAGGTATAATCAATCATATAACCTTGATGCTCTGCTCTATATTCTTCAGGAACTTGGTGAGAATAATCTCTAACCATTAAGAATAATTTTTCTTTATATTCATATTGATATTGCTCTGCAACAGCAGCTCCCTCTTCATCACATATATAAAACTTAGCACAAGCTCCAGTTACTACAACTGTTCTTATATATCTATCTGGAAAGAAATTATAATCTGGATAATTTTCATCTTTCTCTGAGAACTCTGAGAAAGCAGGAAAATTACTATTAAGGGCTTGGTTTATATCATCAATAGTTCCATCTAGGAAAACTAATAATTGACTATATAATAATTGCTCTCCTGCAAGTCTTTCATTAATATAATTAACGATAGTATTAATATTAATTTTAATCACCCCCATAAATCTATTATACACAAAAAGGCAATATATTACTATATTGCCTTTTATTAGAAAGATTAATTATAAATTAGTTACTGATACAATACTGTATTATTTGTCGAATCATTCTTACCTAGATATATAAGATGCTGAATATATTTCTAATTGTTTATTTGTAATATCTATTCGTACTTTTCTATTATTTGTAAAATCTGTATGTTTGCCCATCGACAATAGCACTTTTTCCGCTTACATTATCTATTACAGCATTATTTAGTATAAGTCTTATATAAGCACTATTGCTTAATAATGTCCAAGTAGTTTCTTTCATGGCTACTTCTCCTTGTATAGTTCCTATAAAATTCTTAGAAGTGTCATAGCATCTTACAACATGTCCAACACTCCAAGTGTTTATAGTTGTTGTACTTCCACTTACAGGAATAAAATCTGTCCTACATTTAGTAGCACTATCTTCTTCTGCCCCTGTAGCATAATTAATTCCGCCTTGTTCTACCAATAATCGTATTTCTTCTGATGCAGAAACAGATACTGTAAATGTAGTTGTTTTACCATTATATGCTACTGTTATAGTTGAAGTACCTTCTGTTAAAGTTCCGCTTAATGTATAATCTGTTATAGTTACAGTTGAGCTATCACTATAAGTACCAGTAACTACTAAATTATTTTTCAAACTGTTTAAAGAAGTATTAGGATATACTACTGTATCTCCTTGAGTATAAGTCGCTTTAATTGATGATAATGTAGGAGCAGGTTTTTCAGAAACAGTTACTGTAAATGTAGTTGTGAATGTTAAATAACTAACTGTTATAGTAGATGTTCCAACAGATAAAGTACCACTTAAACTATAATCAGTTATATTAGAAGTGTTTCCGTCTGAATAATTACCAACTACAGTTAAATTATTTTTTAAACTATCCAATGTTGTATCAGGATAAATTATAGTAGAACCTTGTGTATAAGTCGCTGTTATAGATTGCAATGTAGCTTGTTCTGTTACAGTTACATTAAATGTTGTTGTTAAACCATTGCAAGATATAGTTACTGTTGAAGTACCAACTGTTAATGTACCGCTTAAAGTGTAGTTTGTAATTGTTTTTGTAGTACCATCAGAATAAGTTCCTGTTACAACTAAATTGCTTTTTAAACTGTTTAAAGAAGTATTAGGATATATTACTGTATTTCCTTGTGTATAATTTGCTGATAATCTAGTTAATAAAACTGGTTCTTTAGAGTCATATTCTACTCCTAAATTATCTTTTTCTATCCAACATTGACCACTATAAGGAGGTAATACAAATTCTATTGTTGTTCCTTGTTTTTCTGCCAAAGGTAGATCTATATTGTTTAAGTCATAATATTTACCACTAAATGACTTTTCATTATCAAAAGTTAGAATAATAGATTTTTTATCAGCTCCATTATTAGCAAGGAATACATAAACTTTGCCATGATATTTAAATGCACAATACCCTATATTATCGGCTGTATTAGTATAGTTTCCTATAAGATAAGCTCCTATAGGTAAATTATTTTTTATAATAGCCCAAGAATTATACATTGTAGGATTTTTAGTAAAACTTCCTTTTGGTATTCTATCAGTATTAGTACTATCTGTTAATTCTTTTCCATATTCTCCTTTTAAATTAACTGCATACAAGCAATAACCTTTCGTATTGGTTGATGCTGCTGTTTGTCCTAAAGGTTTGCATATATGAATAACTGGATGAATTATTTTAGCACCTCCATAAACAAACTCATTAATCATTCTTAGCATATTATTAGAACATCTGAATTCATCTGTATCTCCTGCGAAAGTATTAAAATATTCATACTCATTTATAAATACATTATCTCTTATATATTTTATTGTTGAAAAATCTTCTGACTTATACCAATCTGCCCCTCTTTTTCCTGTTTCATATTCCATTTCTCCACTAGCTTTTCTCATACTATGATGACTATATCCCCAAATACTTTCTCTATGTTGTTGTATATAAGTTGCGGTTATTCCTGTCCAAGGGTTAGCACCATCATCCGAACCAACATGTAACTTAACCTCGTTAGGTTCATCATTATAGACACTTAATACCGGACTACTTTGTATTTTAGGATATAAAGACGCTAAAACATCACAATAAGTTTGAGCATCATAACAACAAGCCCCATATGCTTGAGAACTGTAACTAGGTTCATTTTGTAAACCAAACATTCTTACAGGAGCAATATTTTGATGTAAATATTCCAAATCATCAACTATTGCATCTGTAAAGGCGTCTATTCGGGCATTATATTGAGTAGGATCGCTAGTTATAATAGAAGATAGTTTAGTATTTTGACTATATGAACCACCTGCACTTATATAATTAGGAACATCAGCATTGTAATAAGCACCACCTGTTACCCAATATGGAGGTGGACACCAATATTCAGGTGCTAAACCTCCACCTGCTTTTGATATATTTTCAAAAAAACTTTTAAGCCTAGCATTTTGTCCTTTAAATCTCTCGCCTGTATTTTTAGCCAATCTAGTAGTTTCATCTATATTTCTATATCCTCTATAACCAAAACCTAAAGGTAATCTTATATACATTATACCTTTTCCGTTTCCAGATAAAGTATCATTTTTAATTACTTCTTGTTCGCTATTAGATAAAGATATAGGGAAGCCCCATATATTAGTACTATCATCTGTAGGACAAGAAACACTATCCCAACTATCGGGTTGAATTTCAATATATCCTCCCAAGTATTCTTGTTTGATAATTGCTTCATCTACTGTATTTTGTATACTTTCGACTACATCAGTATTACTAAAATCTAAAGGCATAATATTATTAATAGCTGTTTTATTAGCTTCTATTTGTGCAACTTGTTCTTCTGTTGCACCGCCTGTAACTGGATGTTCAGTAAGATAATTATTTACTGCTGTATTTATATCTTCTTGTGATATGCTTCCACCACTAGGTAAATTGTCTATTTCACTAGCATCATGCCTATGTGAAGAAGAGGCATATTCACTATGTTTATGGTCTTTAGAAGCATAATTATTTGGTAAAGCATCTACTGTAGATTGAATAGCAGGAATTTTTGCTATATTAGATAATTGCGTAGCAGTTAATCCAGAACCTCCTCCAGAACCAGTTCCAAAATCAGCATAGTCATCTATTACATATTCAACTACTTTAGAACCTTTCATATTGATACCATTTATTTCTTTTAATGTTTTAACTGAATAATAAGTATCTATATCATCTACATAAAATATCATTCCTATATATGGATCATCTATTCTTTCAATAAAATCTATATTAGGTATTTCATATATTTTAATTTCTTTCATTTTGCACCTCCTAAAATTAGTAAGTCATATCCATCAATCTGTTATTACAGTAATATTAGCAGGATTAGTATATAAACTTGATGTTACAGCACTACCAAGAGTATTATTCTTTATTGTTGCTGATGTACCTCCATTTAATTGAACTATAGGCATAGTTTCATTCTTAGGATTTGATTGAATATTATTTCCAGTAAATACTAATGTTCCTCCATCAAGTCTTACTCTAAATTTATTAAATGTGTTATTTGTCATAATAGTATCTTTAGATGGGAAGAAGTTAGAATTTGATACATCACAGTTGTTAAGCTTAATTCCTGTGTTGTAATCACTGTTTGCGTCAGAGCCATCAAAATTCTTAATTGTACAAGTATCATATGAACCTGTAAACCTTGAATTAGTTGCACCACTTAAAGTAATAGTTGAGTTCTTCAATGTTATTGATGTATCTAATTGCATTTGACCATTAGTAATTGTTTCATTAGTAAATGTGTAATAGTCAGCACTATATGGTTTATGGCATTTAGCTTTAATAGTAGTATCAGTATAAGTATTGTGGTCTACTTTAAATCCATAATCTTTTTCTGTTTCAAACATTGCTATACCATTTGTAATAGTATTATTTTGAACTATATAGTTAGTGTTTCTGCTATACATAGCAACCCTTCCGCTAAATTGGTTGTTAGTAATAACTGTGTTGTCACCTGCAAGTGAAACAATGTCACCATATCCATTATTAGTAAATACGTTATTGTTAATTGTTAAATCTTGAGTAGATTCCCAACCATCTTCTATATCAATAGCATAACCCGGCTTACCATGTTGATAATTTGGTGAAGAGGTATCTGAAGTTGGCTTAGAAGTATTCTTGAAAGTATTACCTTCAATCTTAATATTCCATCCTCCACAAATTGCTATGCCTAAACATCTGTTGTCATCAAATGTACAATTAGTTATATTACAATCTCTTGGTGGTTTCATATGGAATACATCAAGTGTATACAAATCTCCTGCTAAATAATCTGAAGGGTCAGATTGATGGAATGTTAAGTAAGCAGTTGTGGCATTTGAAGGCACTGCTATAGGTCTATACATCTTACTTGTTACTTTAGATAATAGACTACCAGAAGCATCAAACATTCTAACTGTTACCATTCTAGTTGAGTTAAATACATAGTTTTGATATTTTAATAAAGTACCAACTTGTAAATAACCAAGAGCGGCGTGTTCTGTTATATTTACTGCTTGAGGGTATCTTATCTTAGTAGCATCTGCTACTTTATTTCCACTATCATTATAATCTCCACTTTCCATTATTGTTTTATCTAATGCTGTATTGCAATATTGAGTGCCTTGGAAAGTTGCTAGACCATAACCTGTTATTTTAGTGAATGTTACATTATCTATATTTATATTTCTTGCACCTTGGTCAAGCTTTAAACCAACATTGAATTCATGTGATGTTGTGTTTTGGTCATAAGTAGAGTAATCATGGTCATATCTATCACCCTCAATAGTACCATTCTTTAATGTAACATTTTCAACTTCTTTAGCATATAACATTGTGCTTCCATTTTTAGCATTAGTGTCTATCTTAAATGTTGAACCATTCATATCAATAGTCATATTAGATTTAAGATTTACAGTTAATTCTGGGTCAAAAGCATATGTTCCTGTTGGTAATTGTATATTAGTCTTTCCTTTTGTGTTTAAATCTGCCAACATTGTATTGAAACCATTAGTTGTACTTGTAGAATTTGTACCATCTTTGGATATTCCATAACTTGCTATATCTGGAGTAAATAATGTATTATCTCCACCACCACCTGATTGTGATGTGTCATTTACAGTAACAGTACAAGTATCTGTATAACCACCGTCAGTTGTTCTAATAGTTATTACAGTTGTACCATTAGCATTAGCAGTTACAAGACCGTTATTAACACTTGCTACTGTTGGTACAGATGTAGACCATGTTACATTTTGATTAGTCGCATTACTAGGTGTAATTGTGTAACCTAATGTTTGCGTTCCACCTATTTTATTCATAGTTAGAGTATCGTTATTTAAAGTTACCCCAGTAACACTTGTAGTTGTTGTGGTTTCACTTACTGTAACTATACAACTATCACTATATCCTCCATCTTCTGTTGTTACTCTTACAGTTGCTTGTCCTACTGAATTAGCAGTTACACGACCATTGCTTACACTTACTACTGAACTATTGCTAGACCATGTTACATTTTGGTTAGTAGCATTTGATGGTCTTATATTAGCAGTTAAAGTTGTTGTTCCTCCAACCTTCATTGATAGCGTATTAGTTGACAATGTAACACCTTGAACACTTACTGTAGTACTTTGTTGATTTTCTAACGCTGCTACTCTATTTTGTAAGTCAACAATTAAAATCATTTTTTGTTCCATTTGTGAATTAAGTTCACTAATTTTTTCACTATTTAAATTAATAGCAGAGGTTATATTTGATAAATCTTCACTTTCTAAATCATTCTCAAACTCAGACAGCTTAGTAGGTTTTCCCGTTAAATCTGAATATAATCCACTTGTTGCAACTTTAGAAAGCCCAGTTATCATACTTGCTGGATGTGATGTTGGGTGATTGTATTCACTAGGAATTGTAGGTTTATTAGTTAAATCATTATAACTTCCACTTGTAGCAACAGTTGATAACTCTGATTTTTTAGCATATCCACTTAAATCTACTTCTCCACCACTTCCAGATGTTCCTGCATCCCCTTTTGCTCCTTTAGGAATACCAAAGTTTAAAGTATACTCATTGCTATTTTCTGACATAGTTACAGTAGCATTACTCCCTGCTGCAAGCGTAGTTACAGAACCTACTTTTAGCGTAGGTGTTATACCATCTGCTCCTTTATCACCTTTATCACCTTTATCACCTTTAGGACCTTGTTCACCTGTATAACCTCTAAGTCCTTGTGGACCTTGTTCGCCACGCTCACCTTTAGGACCTTGAGGTCCGGGTCTACCTTCTATATATCTTATATCTGGATTTACTATATTATTTGGAATACAATTATCTTTATGTTCATACATAATATCACCTCCTAATAAAAAGAAGCTAGGATATACCTAGCTTCTAAAATAATTCTAATTCTCCGGGAGAAGCTTCAGCATTACTTGATACATCTGACATCCTGTTTTGTTTAGTAAGTATAGCATCTATAGCCATTCTTCTAGCAGTTATTTCATCTGCAAAAGTCTGAGGTATCATTTGTGTTGAGCCATCTACCTTAAAGTAAATACTAATACCATTTATCATAACTCTCATAACATTACCTACATAAGGTCTATACATAGGAGATAAATACATAGGTACTAAGTCTTCGCTTTTATAAACATTAAGCAATGTTTTTCTTCTTGCTTCTGCTTTTTGTAAAGCTACTGAAGCATTAAGATTAACATTACCCTCTTCTGCCATAGCTTTTTCAGCATTAACAGTTAAGGCATCTTTCTCTATATTTTTTCTAGCCATAATATCGCTCCTTAGATTGAATTAACTTGAGTAGGTACACATAAGTAATCTACAACAGCTTCAAGTCTAGTAGAACCGAATCCTACTGAATTAATCTTGAAACCAATAGATTGTCTTTGGTCAATAGGGTCAAGAACCCCTGCTGAACCTTTTTGTTTTACGTATACTCTAGCTTGTCCTTCACCAGTTAATCCTGTTCTTGCTAAAGCATCCTTACCAACGATAAGAATATGTTGAGCTTTAAATGGGTACCAAGTAGTTCCATTACCACCTGCAGAAGCAGAAATCCATCCTGCTAAATCAATAACTTCTTGGTCTGGAATGTAAGAAGCATCTTGGTTTGTTCTAGAATCTTTAACATATCCACTAACAGTTGATACCTTAATAGTAGTAGCTGTATTAGCAGTTCCAAGTTCTAATGTCTTATAAGCATAAGAATCACCATTAGGTCTGTATAATCTTATACATCTCTTACCATTTTTAACAAAAGTATTTTCTGTAGGAACTAAGAAAGTTTCATAGAACTCCATTTCAAATAAAGGAACTAACATCCCATTATCATACATGTTCTTAGTAGTTTGGTTGATAGTCATATACTTTTCAACAACTGGATCATTAATCATATCATAGAAAAACTCTGGTGAAGCTATAACATGGAATCTTCCATTGCTTCTAGGTTTAACTAAAGCTTTCTTTAATGAAAGAACAATTAATCTTAAATCTGTCATTGAAGGAACAGAGTTAACATTTAATCCTTCAAAGTTAGCAGCTCCTCCTGCATAGAACTTTTGAGCTATAGAGAATAAAGTTTCTCTAGCAAGTAAGTCTAAAGTTTCCATAGCAACTAAAGAATATTCTTTAGTGTAATGAGCAACTACTGGGTCAACAACTGCAAAATCTACTTTATCAGTAAATTCCATATATCTACCATATTGGTTAGCTGACATTTCATACTTTTCAACTGAACCTTTATCTGACTTAGGTGGAATACCTTCATCAAGAGGAATAGTATGAGCTTGTAATGGTGCCCATCTTCTAACCATTAACTTATCAGCTTTTTCTTGTATTGGCATTTCATCAGCAATTCTGTAGTAAACATATTGAGAAGCATCATATCTGATAGTATCTAATAATTGTTTACTATAGAAAGTTTCTGGATTAATAACGCCTTTACCTGCTTTCTGAGCCATCTCGACATAAGTCATAATGTCTGCTGTAGCACTTAAATTCATAATCCCACATCCTTTTTATTATTATTATTTATTATCTTCTAGCCATTTATTTAAATCAGCTATAGATGTTATCTTTCCTTTTTCAGGTTCTTGCATACCTTGTTTAGCATTAGGTGTAGTGCTTTGTGAAGAGGCTCTTGAAGCTCTTTCAGCTTCAGCTTTAGCTCCACGCTCCTCTGCTGCTTTAATCAAGTTATCAAAGTTTCTAAGCTTATATTCAGAAACTAAATCAACTTGTTGCTCAAAAGGATTCACTCCACTTGCAATTAAAGTATCTGCAAATTGATTAAGGGAAGCATCATCCAATCCAAAAGTATCTTTGATTTGTTGGAATCCAAGATACGCATTTCTTCTAATTTCTCCAAGAGTGTATTCTCTATCTCTAGCTTCAAGTTGTGCTAACCTCTGAGCCAACTCAGTAGGTATGCCTTGTTGCTTAGCTTGAGCATTTACAATCTTGTCTTGCATAGCACTCATTATTTGCTCATGGTCATTACCTTGTACACCTAGCAATGAAGCTATGTCTTTAATCATATTTTGATATTTCTTATTCTCCACTCTCATTTGTGCAAAAGCATTTGCACTTTTAGTTGGAGCTTCAACTGGTCTTTCAGTAGGAACTTCACTAGGAACTTCTTCCTGAGAACTTTCTTCTTTAACTTCTTCATTGTTATCATTGTTATTATCTTCTACACTTTCCTCAACAGTTTCTTCACTATGTTGAGTTTCTGTTCCTTGAGATACACCAAACGCAGATAGGAACTCTTCATACGCAGGGTCATCAGATGCACATACTGGCATCACAAATTTTCTAATAAACAACAGCCAATCTCCTTTCAACGTACTTGGCGAGAGTACATTTTTAAAAACACACAAATTAAAGGATGTGGGACCTCTAATTAAATTTTAACATTAATGTAAAAGATATACAAGTAAATTATTGTAAAGTATCTCCAATTTCAGGCATTTGACTATCCATCATAGCAGCAGGAACAGGACCCATTTCTGGTGGTATACCTTGTTGAGTTTGCTTTAATGTATTAGCTGTAGCAAGGATAGCATCATTAGGATTCATTCCATTTTTAACTAAGTCAGCATATTGGAATAAAGTTTGAGCTACTTGACTTACAGTATCATTCATTCTTTGAACTCCCATTCTTTCAAGCATATATTCTTTGTTAGGTAAGTCTTGGAACATTAACCATTCCTCTTCAGTTATAAGTTCAACTGAAGCTCCTTCTTTTCTATACTGCATTTGTTTCTCCATAAGTTCGTTAGCAGTTTGAGCAATTCTTTGCTTATTATCAGGAAGCTCTGAAGAAATATTAATTTCATAATCAAATAAAGTTTCATTATCTATTTTAGGGAAATCTATCTCAGTAGTATCCCACTTAGTAGAATCAGGTTTTCTATAGAAGTATTTTCTCTTAGGGCAGAACTGAATGAAGTTAGATAATATTAAGTGAGTTAATCTTTTAGTATAAGCTTCATATAACATTATTTTAGGAGTATCTATAACAGTTACTCTACTCATAAGTTCTTCCATACCTCCAGTAGTAGTAATAGAACCAGAATTACGACCAGTATATTTACCATCAACTCCTGTGACACCTTCTATGCCTCCTTGTAATCTATCCATGATACTCGGTAATTGAGCGGAAGTATTAGGGAATTGATGATAGTAAACTGCATCTTGAGCTTTACCATTTACAATGAATGTTCTATCTGCTTCATCACCATGTTTAGCAAAGGCTTGAATATTTAAACCAGATTGATTAGATATAAATTTAGGAGGTCTTTGATTTTTATATTCAGCAGTTAGACTTATAGAGTTCATTAAGTTATAAGCTACATTATTAGCAAATATCTTTGCAGGTTCAGAAGTACCTACTAATTTCTCATTAGGTTCATTACAATATAAAATTGCAAAAGGGAATATAGAAGGTTTAATATTAATTTTTCTATAAAGAATATGTTCTGCATTAATAGTATGATATTCATTAATATTTCCATTATCCTCTTTCACCCAGAATGTAACTAAAGTGTAATAATCCTTATCTGCTCCTGCATTAGGCTTATCTGGTTCTGGAATATCTTTAGGTCCAGTACCTTTTTGCTTTTCTTCATATATTTTAAATTCTTCTTTATAAAGACTATTTTCCATGAAGAAGCTCTTATGAAATTTATCATAAGTCATACAATATGATGAAGTATCTAATGAAGTAGCAAATGGATCACGCATAAACTTCATAGGATTAATATTTTTTAAAACAATATTTCCTTTGATAAAAGCATCACCAGAGCCTCCAACTATACTTTCACTCCAACCTACTTGAGTTATACCCATATTTAATAAAGCTGCTCTTTCTCCTGCTTGGAATTGATAATATCCTACATTGGATAACTTCCAAATACGTTCTATAGCAATATTAAGATTAACTATTAAATCTTTATCCTTCTCTGAGGTAGGTTGAACATCAGCTCCTTTAGTAACTGTATAAATAGAAGCTAATAAGTTAGATTTAATATAACTAATAAAATTAGTATCAGGTAATATTTGATAATGAGGAAACTTAGCGTTAAGTGCTTTCCATAGCTCTCCACTATCAGTTGCATCTAATAATTTCATTTTCTTATGAACTTTAGAATAATGAGAACGACAAGTATCGAAATAACCATTAAGCTTTTCAATTAAAGCTTTATCATCTTCTTTCTTCTTTTCTTTATTCATCTCTAAATACCTCCATAGTTTCATTTAAACTTCTAATTACATCATCCATACTAGCAGTAGGTAATTCTTCATTTTCTTTTACTTCAGGTATTTCTACTTCATTATACTCATGCTTATGTGTTATTTGTATTTTTATAGAACAACCAAAAGCTAAACATATAAAGATTACTATAAATAAAGTTATTAATAAATATTCCATATTTCCTCCTAATAAATATAATCAATATCAAATGGACTTGCTGTATCTGAGGAGTATTCTTCTTTATCAGAAAGTAAGAACTCAACATATTCAGTTTCTTTTCTAGCCTCTTCTTCTAAGGCTAAATTAACTCCTTCTCTACTATAAACTCCATATAATAAATTACCTGGGTCAGCAGGGAGTTCCATACATATCCACCTTAAAGGGTCAACGCAATGGTTGTTTTTATCTTGTGGTTTATCTGACCAACCATCACCAAATTTAGCTTCAGGCTTAAATTTATAATCTCTAAGCTCTGCTATTAAGTTAGTACAGCAATCCATTATTTTTAGAACTCCACTTTCAAAATAAGTATTAACTCTAAAAATACCGGCATCTACATTAACTTGTCCAGGCTTAAAAGCTATACCATAATCTAAGAAATGGTCAGATAAAGATTTTTTATCATAATCTCTTTTTGGTCCAGATTTAGGGTCTATAATAGGAGCAGTAATCATACCACCCATAGGAATATCTTTAGTTTCTTGATGAAATGCTTTAGCGAGTTGTTCAATAGATTTGTCATTAGTAACGTATTCTTTATAGATGTAGAGCTTACCTTTCTCAGGGTCAACAGCTCCAAATAGATAAACTGAGTTATCTTGAAGTCCATAGTCATAAGCAATTATCCTCTTCCAATGAACAGGAATATCAAATGTCTTAACTATATGGCTCATTCCACTAGGATAAACTAATCCATCAGAATAATTAAATGAACCATGCACATATCTTGCTACCCAATATGCAGGTTTATTCTTACATACATCCTCTATAAATCCAGGAGGTAAGAACTCATTTGCATCAGATACAGTAACATGACTTGATATAGCAGGGTCCATTTCTTCCTTCAGAACTGCATACATATCTGGAACAGAACCGTGTTTTTCGATAGAAGAGGATTTCATTAGAACATCATTTCTAATCCACCCTGCTGAAGGATTACTTTCAAGCATACCTTTTCTCCAATCGGCTTTAATTATAGGAATGTGAACACCTGTTTTTGTCACTCTTACCTTTGGTGTGCCATCTTCATTCCTATCTGGAACTGTAGCAGCAGTATGTCTAAGTCTAGTCTTTAACTGAACAAAAGCCTCTGGTTTAATTTCAGACGCTTCTACCATTAAAAACATAGTTAAGTTATATGACCTTAATTTATTAGGGTCATCAAAAGGTCTATACATTATTCTGCAACCATTAACTAAATCCATATATTGTTTTTGAGTAGAGAACTCTTTAACAAATGCTTTAGGAATATCTGCTTCAATATCTCTTTTAATAGTAGCTTCATACTGTGATTGTACGTTAGCTCCTATAAGGACATTACCATTTTTAGTTATAAGGCAATGTTTATATAACTCTTCTCTATCTGTAAGAGTTTTACCACTACCATAAGCCCCAAAGTTACCCACAAATCTGTGGGTATCTCTGTGAACAGCTTCTTGGTGAGCTTGTGGAATATAAGTATTAATAAAGGTATTACATCTAGTACATTCATACCAGAACTCACTTTCACCTTCATTAAAGGCTACAGCTTTAGCAGTAGCAGCTCCACATCTAGGGCATCTAGAATAATCTCTAACAACCACTAGCAACCACCACCTTTACTTCCTTTTTTCTTTTTCTTACATTTAGCCATCTTCATCACCTCCTTATAATCTTTATCAATTAATTTATTCTCCATTTCGAGAATTGCTCTTTCTGTAAGCCCGGGATGTAAGTCAGCTTCAGGGTCAAATGCAGAAAGTATATTTGAAGCCATACAATTATATTTATCGTATAGGTCTTTTTGGATTGTTTCTTTTAAAGCTTCAGGAGCCTCTTCTACGCAATGTTTCATCACATGTAGACTTGCATTACCTAAAAGTTCAAGTATATCTAGAATAGTCCCAGAAGGACTTACTTTGACTTCGTACTTATTGTCGGTTTTTGTCAAAATTAGTTTTTTATTTTTATTATCCATATTGTACCACCTCTTACAGAATATTGTACCATTTTTAAAGGCAGGGGGGTAGTTTTATTTTTCCTAAACTATTTTTATGTTTATTAAACAAACAAAAACAAACACAAAAAAAGATATATTATATATATATATCGTACTCCATAATATGAGGTTTTGAACCCCACCCCCTATGTTTTGAATCCAATATGTATATGTATAAGGAGGCATATACACCAAAGCATATGTGATGTAGTTCATTACCCAATAATAATAATAAATAAAATGGAGGACATAGTATGTCAAAGTATTTAGTAATCAATTCATTAGACCACAAAGGACCTAGATGTAATGTTAGTATCACTAACACTTATGGAGATAGTGATTGGCTATTCACACCTTATTATCCAGAAGAAACTAAAGTAGAAGGTAGAGCAACTATTAAGAGCCTTAATCCTTATCACTTATACAAAGGTAAGAAGTTTGGATTAATTCAAATGAACACAGCAGAATTAAAGGAATATGAATCTGAAGTAAATAGAACTAAGAGAGTATTCAATAAGACAGCAACTTATGATGTAGCAGCATTAGCATTATCTAAGGTTGAAGACTCTGAAGAGGATTTCCTAGATGTATTACACAAAACTACTTGGAGCTTAGTATACAATCAAGTATCTCAATTCAAACTTGTAACAGTTAGATGGGATCAAGCTAAGGAAAACTTAATCAGAGCATTTATCACTCATGGTACAACTTGCTTTATTAACATTATCAATGTAGGTAAATTCAAGATTGAACCAGTTGCTAACATTACTACTGAACCAATATTCCAACAATTATGCTTAAAAGTAAATGATGATAAAGAATATATTCATGCACAAAGAGATTATTACAGAGCTAAAGATGCTAGAGAAAAAGAAATATATCATAAAGTATTAATTGCTATGAGTGAGCTTAGAGAAGCAGTTAAAGCTGATAAATTAGAAAATTACTATGACAGATACTTCTATGTATGGAATAGACACAATAAAGAAGTAGTTTATTACAATGATTATATTGATGATATAGAACAATATGATGATTTCATGGAAGATGAATTACCTGAGATGATTAATACTATAAGAACTTGGGCAGGAGCATTTGATATAACAATACCTAACACATTAGCTGAGTTCATTAGTAATTTTGACACATTCCACATTTGGAACACTCAATGGAAACAACAAGAAAGAGCTGTTGTATTAGAAGATGGTGTTAAATATTTCATTCAAGATGTGCACACACCAGTAGAAGCTAAACCTAAATATGCAGGTAATGAAAAACACTATGAATTAAACTTATCATTTAATGATATAGATATGAGATTATTTGCATTAAAGAAACAAAACTATATGAAATTCCAACAACTATTAGACATGGAAGAAATCCATAACATCTATACTCAAATCCAATGGTATTTAGACAATGACCCAACTCAATGGTTATCTGATAAATATACTATCTGTAAAGAATGTGGACATCCAGTAAGTATTAATGCTGATAGATGCCAATTCTGTGATGCACCTAATCCTGATTATGTAGGTGATGAAAGTATGTTCAGCTTTGAACAATGCTTTGGAGATAGTAAAGAAGATTAATTTATCTGAGCTGTAAGCTTATGCTTATGGCTCTTTATTATTATTAAATAAAATATAAAGGAGATATAAGTATGAAAAAATTAAATTTAAATGATATTATGATGCAAAATTTATCAGTAGGTGGAACATTAAAAGAAGGTTGTTATAAAGGTACAGTTGTAGAAGTTGAGAAGATTATGAAGAATAATAAATCATATATAAATGTTAAAATTAATATTAAAGGTGTTGTTCATGCTTGGAGAGTATTTGATATTAATAAGTTTAAATTAGAATATCAATTAGCAACTGGTAAAACTCTAAATAAGATGGGAGCATTAAAAGGTCAAGAAATACAATTCTATGCTAAGGTAGAAGGTAGATTTAATAAGTTCAGTATGTTAAGATTCTTACCTGAAGTAGGAGCATATGAAGTAACTTATGGTGGTTGTGCTGTATCTGAGGAATATAATGCTTATATTATTAAACTTATATTTGATGAAAACTTCACTTACTATGATATAAAATATATTGATTCTGAAGAGGCCATAACTAGATTTGCTAATTATACTATGAGTTCAATAGCTTATCAATTTGGTTATACTACAGAATTTAAGATAGCAGAACTTGAGGATCATGCAGGTGAACCATTAGTAGTTAATGTAATAAAGAAAGAAGAATATAAAACTCCATTTATAAATTATGATGTAATTAAAGTAGTACCATTAGATGAAAACACAGAAGATGAAATTGAAAACCAAGATGACATAGACGAAGAGATTTAGTATTTGGGAGAAGGGCTATCGCAGTCCTTCTCTTTTTTTTCTTCTTTATTTATTTATGTGGATTATGTATGTGGAGATGATATTGAAGATAGATGATATTGAAGAGGTATTTTTGTTTGTATTTTTTGGTGTATATTTTTTTTGTTTTATTTTTGGTATCAAAAACCATAAAACTATGAATATTAAGTAAAGTGTACATTATCTATCTGATTTCTACACTTTTTAGGAAAATCATTTCTTATTTTTAGGTATATGTACATGGTCTATCTATCTATCTATCTATCTGATTTTTAGATTAATTATTAGTTTATTATATGTATATTAT
>ERZ772885.929-NODE-929-length-19736-cov-91.372237_pt1 | contig 19736 bp, 11 predicted proteins | sample MGYA00580580_ERZ772885 | MGnify/ENA primary metagenome ERZ772885 (study PRJEB29015, sample SAMEA2737673) | human gut metagenome | biome: human gut; feature: human-associated habitat; material: faeces | place: China | collected 2012 ...
GTATCATGATTGCTGACCCTTCGCTTGAGGTATGTGTTCCACGCCACCTCTCCCGATTCTGGGGGCGCTCCGCTGCGGTTAAAGTTCTGTGAGTAATGGAAGAAGTCAGCGTTTGCGAAAATGTCACAATTCAACGCAGAAAGCCTCAAATACCACTTGCCTTTTCATTCTCGAGATGATATTATTAGTACGGATACCAACTTTTTTTATAAGGGGTGAATTATTTGCGCAGAAGCAGCAGCGAAACAAGGAAGAAAATCCTGACCACCTGCGTTCGTCTTTTTTTGGAGCAGGGATATAAAAATACCTCGGTCAGTCAGATCGTTGACGAAGCGGGCGTTGCAAGAGGAAGCTATTTGAATCTGTTTCCGACCAAGGATAAAATTTTGCTGGATTTGACCGAAACGATGTTCGACGGTCAGTTCGGTGTGGCACGAAGCATTGCGGACAGCAAGCTGCCGTCGGTGTATGCCTATGCGGTGGATACGGCGATCCAGCTCACCCTCACCGAGCTGAACGAGAATCTGCGGGAGATTTATATCGAAGCCTATACCGCCCCGGATACGGCGGAATATATCTATGTGCATACCACGGCGGAATTAAAAGAAATTTTCGGCGGGAATTTTCCCGATTACACCGACAGCGATTTTTATGAAATGGACATCGGCACGGCGGGGCTGATGCGCAGCTATATGGCACGCAAATGTGACATTCATTTCCCGCTGGAGCGAAAAATCAGCCGCTTTCTGACGGCGGAACTGAGAGTGTACAAGGTGCCGGAGGAGGAGCAGGCCAAAGTGCTTGCCTTTATTCAGACACTGGATATCAAGGCGATTGCCACAGAGGTTATGTATAAGCTGTTTGCCATGCTGGAAATGAAATACGATTTTAAGCTGTCAAGAGACGGCGAAACGGAGGAAGCAAGATGAAAAAACGCATATTCAGCACCCTGCTTGCCCTGTGTATGCTGCTGTGCCTTATGCCGACAGCGGCTTTTGCAGAGGACAGTACGGAAGCCCCGCCCGTTTGCAGCTGTGAAACGGTCTGCACGACGGACAACATGAACACGGAATGCCCTGTCTGTGGAGCGGAGAATGCCATACCGCAGAACTGCGGTCAATACATCCCTGTTGAGGACCGAACCGGCGAAAACGGCAGCACCGAGGGAGCCGATGATCCGAATGGTCCCATAGAGCTGAGTGCCGCAGATCAGGTACAGGCCATGATCGACGGTTTACCGAACGCAGAAGAAATCACTGAAGATAACGCCGAGGAAGTCAAGGCGCAGCTTGAGGCCATCGACGAGGCAAAGGCGCAGCTCTCCGACGAGGAAACCGACGAGCTGGGTATGACCCGGTATGCGGAAGCTGCCGCTGCATTGGGGGCGCTGGCTGCGCCAATGCTATTGGCTAATGATTCGCCTGACGAGCAGTTTTTCCTCACCCCCGGCGGCAGATATTATTTTGACCTTTCGGCGATGGGCATTCCCGGCACGGCGAATGACGCACTGCCGGACAGCAACCTGCACTATGTTCCCTTTACCTATGCGGGAACGGTGAACGCCTACAAACTCACGTCTGCGACGGCGACCACCGAGGAATATGCACAGCAGAACAAATACGCTCACAGCCTGTTTGTGGCGGACTATGCCGTAACGCATACGGTAAGCTGGGATGACCTGAACACCGCAGGGTTGATTTTCGGCAAGGACTATGTCGCCGGCGGCGTGGACTATACCCTGCGTGCGCCGTCTGTGGGAAGTGGTTATACAGGCTCAGATGATTCAGAACGCGGCACGCCCCAAAACAACGAATGGGATGCGATTTTAGATAAGGCAAATCAAGACTGGAAGGATAATACATCTGGGTATATCAAAAACTGGTCAGATAAGTATTCCTTTGGACAGGACAACTATGCTGATGCGTCGCGCCGTGCGGTTCGCGGGTACAATTCGGCCCGCCTCTGGGACTTCCGCGATGCTACGGACTCCCGCCCGTACGTCGGTTTCCGCCCCGTGCTTGAAGTCCTGAACCCTGACACACTGGACTCTGTCGGACTGAAGGTCGTTACCCTTGACCTTGGCGGCGGCAAGCTGGGCGGCAGCTCCGATGCTATTCACATCATCGTGAAAAACGGCAGCGAGTTTACCGCGCCTGCGTCCGGCGGTCTGACCCGCCCGGACGGAAATACAGGCAGCTACTTCATGTGGCTTGGCAGCGATGGCAAGCTCTACGCGCCCGGTGCCAACGTTCCGGCGGAAGTTACCAAGCTCACGGCGCAGTTTGCTTTATCAGAACAGTTTTTCCTCACCCCCGGCGGCACCTATTACTTTGACCTTTCGGCGATGAATATTCCCGGAAAGGTAAACGGTGGTCTGCCGGACAGCACCCTGCACTATGTTCCCTTTACCTATGCGGGAACAATAGAAGCCTACAAGCTCACATCGGAGATGGCAACCACCGAGGAATATGCACAGCAGAACAAATATCCCCACAGCCTGTTTATTGCGGACTACAATGTAACGCATACGGTAAGCCGGGATGACTTAAATACGAAAAGTCTGATTTTCGGCAAAAATTATGCCAGAGGCGGCGTGGACTATACCCTGCGCGCACCGTCTTGTGGAAGTGGGTTTACCGGTTCAGACGATTCAGAGCGCGGTACGCCCCAAAGCAATGAGTGGGACGCGGTGCTGGACAAGAACAGCGGCTATGTCAAAAACTGGAACGACATATATTCGTGGGGGCAGGACACATCAAGTTACGAATCGTGGTATCGTGCGGTTCGCGGGTACTATTCGGCCCGCGGCTGGGGCAACTACGGTGCTGCGTACTCCTACCCGAACGTCGGTTTCCGCCCCGTCCTTGAAGTCCTGAACCCTGACGAACTGGGCTCTGACGGACTGAAGGCCGTTACCCTTGACCTTGGCGGCGGCAAGCTGGGCGGCAGCTCCGATGCTATTCACATCATCGTGAAAACCGGCAGCGAGTTTACCGCGCCTGCGTCCGACGGCATGACCCGCCCGGACGGAAATACAGGCAGCTACTTCATGTGGCTTGGCAGCAACGGCAAGCTCTACGCGCCCGGTGCCAGTGTTCCGGCGGAAGTTACCAAGCTCACGGCGCAGTTTGCTTTATCAGAGCAGTTTTCCCTCAAACCCGGCGACACCTATTACTTTGACCTCTCCGGCGAGGACATTCCCGGAACGGCAAACGGCGGAAACTCAGATGGTGCGGTTTCTTTGCCGGATACGTCGCTCCACTATGTTCCCTTTACCTACGCCGGGACAGTGGACGCATACAAGCTTACAACAGCGATGGAAACCACCGAGGAGTATGCACAGAACAACAAATATGTCCACAGCCTGTTTGTGGCGGACTATGTCGTAACGAATGATGTAAGCTGGGATACCCTGAATACCGCAAATCTGATTTTCGGCAAAGATTATGCCAGCGGCGGCGTGGACTATACCCTGCGCGCACCGTCTGTGGGAAGTGACTCTACAGGTTGGGACGATTCCCAACGCGGCATGCCCCAAAGCAACGAATGGGACACGATGCTGAATAAGGACAGCGGATATATCCAAAACTGGAATGGAATGTTTTCGTGGGGACAGGATGTTTCTTCTGACGGCGCGTTGCTCCGTGCGGTCCGTGGGAACCATTCGGCCCGCTTCTGGGGTTACTTCTCGTCCTCGGGTCGGAACGTTTCCCTCGGTTTCCGCCCCGTCCTTGAAGTCCTGAACCCCGGCTCACTGGGCTCTGGCGGACTGAAGGTCGTTACCCTTGACCTTGGCGGCGGCACGCTGGGCGGCAGCTCCGATGCTATTCAGATCATCGTGAAAAACGGCAGCAAATTTACCGCGCCTGCATCCAACGGCCTGACCCGTCCGGCCGGAAATACAGGCAGTTACTTTATGTGGCTTGACGACAATGGCAATTCCTACGCCCCCGGTGCCAGTGTTCCTGCTGATGTGACGGAACTGACAGTGCAGTGGACAGCCCCGACCTATGCCGTCACGCTGAACGCGGGCGACGGCACTATCAACAGCGGCAATGTCACCTCCTACACCTACGGCGTGGGCGCAACACTCCCGACAGATGTGACGCGCACCGGGTACACCTTCAAGGGCTGGTATGACAACGAAAATCTGATCGGCGCTCCTGTTACGGCAATCGGCGGTACAGAAACAGGCAACAAGGAATATTGGGCGAAGTGGGAAATCAATCAATATACCATCACCTTCGACACCGTAGGTGGTAGTACCGTCGCATCCATTACACAGGACTACGGCACAGCGATTGCCGCCCCTGCCAACCCGACAAGAGAAGGCTACACCTTCTTCGGCTGGGATAAGGAAATTCCCTCGACTATGCCTGCGGAGAATGTGACTGTCACGGCGAAGTGGGTGGTAAATCAATATACAATCACCTTTGATACAGCAGGCGGCAGTGCCGTTGCATCCATTACACAGGACTACGGCACGGCAATTACCGCTCCCGCCGACCCGACAAGAAAAGGCTACACCTTCATCGGCTGGGATAAGGCGATTCCCGCGACCATGCCTGCCGAAAATATGATTATCACGGTAAAGTGGAAGGTAAATCAATACACAATTACCTTTGACTCCAACGGCGGCAGCGAAATTGCACCCATCACACAGAACTACGGCACGGCAATCACCGCCCCTGCCGACCCGACAAGAGAAGGCTACACCTTTATCGGCTGGGATAAAGCGATTCCCGCGACCATGCCCGCCGAGGATTTGACGATCACGGCTCAGTGGCGTGATATTGCAGTGCCTACAGGCGAAATCAAGATTGCCGAAAACGGCTGGAAGTCTTTCCTCAACACCATCACCTTCAGTTTGTTCTTTAAGGATACGCAGACGGTAACCGTTACCGCCGCGGACAACAGCGGCAAAGCGGTTAAGATCGAATACCTGCTGAGCGATAAGGCGCTTACCGAATCGGAACTTGCGGGAATGACCTTCACGGCATATTCCGCACCGTTCAGTATCAATCCCGATAACGAGTATGTTATCTATGTCAAGCTGACCGATACCAGCGGAAACGTTGCCTACATTAACACAAACGGCATTGTGCTGGACGCAACCGTGCCCGGTATCTCCGGCATTGCGGACGGCAAGACCTATTGTGCGGCGCAGATAGTTACCGTTGACGAAAAATATATCGGCACCGTGAAGGTGAACGGCACGGAAGTCAGCCTTGATAAAAACAGTCAATTTGCTCTTTCCCCCGCAAGCGGCAAGCAGACGATTGTTGTGACCGACAAGGCAGGCAACGAGACAAGGGTTACCGTGACCGTAAATAACGGCCATACCTACGAGTGGCAGAGCGAAAACGGACAGTATTGGCAGAAGTGCAAATTCTGCAATCACGAAACTGCGAAAAAGGATATTCCGACCATTAACATCAGCGGTGCCGACAAGGTTTGCAGAACGCAGGATTACAAATTCAGCTTTACTTTGCCGGAAGGTGCTACCAGCGCAGCCTACGGATACGAATTTATCGGATTTGGTGACGGTCCTCTTACGCCGACCGTTGAGAATGGGTTGTACAGCGGTATCATAAAAGCATCCACATATCCGGCGAAAGAAAACAGCTTTAAGCTGATCGTGAGTGCAAAGACCGCTGACGGCTTTGCGTTCTCTGCCGAAAAGAAGGTTACCATTCAAAACGAGCACACCGGCGGCACAGCCACCTGCAAGAACAAGGCGATTTGCGAGGTCTGCGGCGAGAGCTACGGAAAGCTTGACCCGAACAACCACGCCAACCTCAAGCATATAGATGCAAAGGCGGCAACAAAGACTTCTGAGGGCAATATCGAATACTGGTACTGCGATGGCTGCAACAAGTATTACAAGGACGCCAAAGCAACACAGGAAATCACCAAGGCTCAAACCGTAACGGCAAAGCTGCCCCCGAAAATCACAGCCGGTGATGGTGCAACGGTCACACAGGGCGAGAAAAAGGAGCTGTCTTTCACTTCTGACGCCTCCTTCGCCGATTTCCTCCGTGTAGAGCTTGATGGCACTACGCTGGACGAAAAGAACTATACGAAGAAGGAGGGCAGCACGATAATCACGCTGAACCGTGATTTTGTTGCCACGCTTTCCGTGGGTGAGCATACGCTTGCAATCGTTTCTAAAAGCGGTACGGCTACGGCTAAGTTCACCGTCAAGGCAAAGCCGGCTGAAACGGCAACCCCGCAGCCTACTGTGACACCGCAGCCCACGGCACAGCCCCAGCCAACGGTGCAGCCTGTTTCCCCGCTTCCGCGCACCGGCGACACCGCCAACCCCGCATTGTGGTTTGTGCTGCTGATTGTCAGCGGCTCCGCACTGGCGGCAATTTTCGTACTGCGCAGGAAAGACAATCGCAAGTAAACAAAATGGGTACCGGCCTATATCAGCGCACGGAAACCATATCCATAGGATTCACACGCACACCATTCTGCATTACCTCAAAATGCAGATGGTTGCCGGTGCTGTCGCCGGTACTGCCTACATAACCTAAGGCTGCAAAAGCTGTCTGTTTCCAACAGAAACAGACAGCTTTTGATTTGCGTTGAAAGCATCTTGCTGTTTTCTCTCGAGCGGGGCGATCTTCCCACGGACCGCCCCGCGAAGCCGTTACGGCTCGATGATGTTGAAGGGGTTGGTCCCGGTGATCGGGAGCTGGTTCATATTCTCCATCATCAGCGTCAGCAGCTCTGCGCTGCCCTCGACCTTGACGGCCTTTGCAACCGTTTCCTGATTGTTGGTCAGGATCGCAAAGAGCGCGTTTTTCGGGCAGGTGATGGACACGTCCGCATCATCAGACAGGGTATCTGCATAGACCAGCAGCACACCATTCTTCACGCGGAGCATGTGCTGTTCGCCCACGTCAGGCAGGATCACGTTCATGGTGAAGTCGCGGTCAGCCAGCGCCTGCTTGTCCATGACAATGGCCATGTAGTCAAACAGCATGGGTGCGGAGAGAGCTTTGACCATGTCGCCGGTAGACTTGGTGGAGGCGGTAAAATTGGCGTTTCCATGGCGCAGCTCCTGTGCGGCGGTCAGATATTCGTTGCGCCACGGGCCGGACTCCGCCTGATACCCCAACTGCTCCAGTGCATCGGCGCATAGAAGCCGCGCATCGGTGTTCGTCGGATCGGCAAAGACGATGGTGTTTGTGACCTCGGCGACCCACTGATATTCACCCTTGTCAAAATCCGCCTTTGCCATTTGCAGGGCCTTGTCAACATCCCCCAGGTACTCCACCCATTTTTTTGCGCTGTCGCTGGGCATGAGGGGGTTCAGGTTGACAGGGTTGCTGTCATACCAGCCCATGAACTTCTGGTAGACCGCCTTGGCGTTGTGGGCGACGGTCCCGTAGTACTGGCGGGTGTACCAGATCTTGTTGAGTGCTTCCGGCAGCTCGATCATGTTGGAGATCTCGTCGCTGGTGTAGCCCTGATTGATATAGGTCAGGGTCTGGTCGTTGATGTACTTATACACGGCAGCTGTGTTGACCATGTAGTCGTTCACCACGTCATTGCCCCAGTGCGGCCAGTTGTGGGACTGGAAGGTGACCTCCGCCTCCTTGCCGTAAAGGGAGATGGCCTCGGTGATATAGCTTGCCCATGCCGCGCCGTCGCGCACCTCCGCGCCGCGCAGCGTGTAGAGATTGTGGAGCGTGCCGGTGCAGTTTTCCGCCATCCACAGTGCCTTGTACTGGGGCAGCCATGTGTTCATTTCGGCGGGCGCTTCCGTACCCGGCGTGAGCTGGAACTCCAGCTTCACACCGTCGATCGTCAGCTTTTCGCCGGACTGCGTGATTTCATAACTGGGCGTCATGAACGAGACCGTTCCGGTGGACTGTCCCATGCCGATGCCCTGCGCCAGCTTGCCGGTCACGCCGGGGGTCAGAAGGATGCCATACTGATAATTGCTGCGGCGGCCCATGCCCTTACCGGCGTAGACATTTTCCTTCACGGAATGCTCCGTGAAGCCCACAGGCGTGATCACGGGAATCTTGCCGCTGGCGAGCTGATCTTCGATAGAAAGCGTCTCGTCCGCCTTATCCTCTTTCGCCATCACGCCGGCGATGCCGCCAAAATGGTCGGCGTGGGAATGAGAGATGATGACGGCCTTGACCGGGAATTTACCAAGATTCTTTTCGATCAGCTGCATGGCAGCCTGGCTGCACTCCACACTCATCAGCGTGTCAAAGACGATCCAGCCCGTATTGCCCTTGACAACGGTGAGATTTGCCATGTCATAGCCGCGGACCTGATAGATGCCATCCGTCACTTCAAAAAGGCCATAGGCGTGGTTATTTTTCGTGTTCTCCCAGAGACTTGGATTTACGCTGTCAGGCGCTTTTTCATAATCGTCCAGGAACGCATAGGCTTCTTGGCTCCAGAGGATCGTCCCATCCTCGTCCTTCAGTTCCAGTGTTTCCGGCGCGTCGATCAGTCCGCGGGTGGCGAATTCATATTCCCGCTTATCATCGAAGTCAAGTTCATCGTAGACGGCGGCATTTGCCTTTGCCGTAAAGTCTGTGGCGGGCTTGACCTCGGCGGTCAGACCCAGGTCTGCCTTTTCCGCGCCCGGCTCTTTGCGCCCATCCTGCGCACAGCCGACGCAGGACAGCAACAGTACCGATGTAAGAAGCATTGCTGCAATACGTTTCATAGCCGTTCTTTTTCCATCTCCTTATTGTTCGCGGATAACAGGTGGCTGCCAGCTATCCAGTGCTGTCATATCCGGTACATAGATCCGCATGAACAGATGAAATTCCCCATCGGAAACAGGCAGCCAGTTAGAGGTGTCTTCCGGTGCATCCTTGGACAGGATAATATCCAACGTGCCGTCCGCATTCAGCTTGAAGTCGGAGCGGTCGTTGATGCAGTAGCGGTCGATGGAATTGTCAATGAGGAAATCATCCTCTCCGTAGGCGGTCACGGACCAGAAGCCGCCTTCCAGCGTGGGAGGAAGGGTTTCAAAATGGATCGTATACGTCTTTTCTCCGGTCAGCGCTGCGCCGGTTTCATCCACCGCTGTCTTGGGATAGATTGCCACGTCCACGGTGTTGGCGCCAAGCCCCACCAGCGCTACCATCGCGCGGTAGGTATACTCTGTGCCGAAGTCGCCGATGGGCTTGCCGTAATAGATCCACTGACCGAGTTTCTGCGCATACTTCGCGCCGTCGGCGGCAAGCGTGGCGCGAAGCCCCTGAAGCATCTGCGTCCAGCGCTCGGCAGCTCCTTCGCCCAGGAGGGCGGCGTCGAAGGTCTTGCCCGCGCCCACGTTGATAGCGGAGAGTTTCTTCAGCAATTCCTCATCCGCATCGGCGGGTGGGTTGACCTGCATCAGAGCGTTCGCCGTATTGAAAAACTCTGCTGGCGTCATGGAAAGCACTTTGTTTATGGGAACAAAGTCATTTTCCTCTTTATAAGCTCCCTGCGGTGCGGCATACTCGCCTCCCTGTACATAAGCCGAAAGCGGCAGGAGCTGCATCTGCTCCTGAATGGCATAGACATTGGGCAGATCCTCGTTCCCGGACAGCACCGTGCGGGTGATCGACCACACCGTTGCGGTGGGCACGTCCACGCGCGTCACACCGTCGGGCAGTTTGCCCTCCCAGCCGGGAAGCGCGATGGCATAAGCACCCGCCTTGTCCAGCACGGCGGCGGTGTTCGTCCACGCATCCAGAAGCTGCACATTGCAGAAGCGATCCGTTTCCGGCAGGACGTAGATCATAGGCTCTGTGCTGATGTCAAGCCATGCCTGCGAATAGATGGTATCGACGTTCGGCGTCACGACGGTGCGGAAAGAGGCGTCCGCCAGCTTTTTTACATGGTTGAACTGATTGATGGGCGCACGGCCAGTCATGGTGCCGTCCGTATTGGTCGATAAGGTTTTGGTCGCGTCGGTCAGCACCAGCGGGAACGCATAGATGTATGCCTCGCTGACCGTTTCCCACACGGTTTCAGTATCCGGTGTATCCGGCTGCGTTTTTTCGGCAGAACAGGCGGAAAGAAGTCCGCAGGAAAGCAGCGTAAGCAGCGATAGTAGAATTGCAAGTATCTTTTTCATGTTGTCCTCCTATGATTCTTTTCTGCTTTGGTTATCTCCACGGAACGGTTTGTGCGTATGGATTGACTATGAAGTCGTTTGTGATTTTCTCTTTATGGTAAACTATCGATTATTCCGCCCCTTTCTTTCTGCAAGCCTTGAAAGCTCTTTTTTGACCGCTTCGATTTGTGGGTCAAACAGCGCTCGCTCGGCAAAGATCATATAATTGTTGATGGCGAGGATCGACAGATGAACGAACGGCGCAACCTCTTCGTCGGTGCAGCCGAGGATCTCCGCAATCCTGCCCGTGTAATAAGGGTATCTTGCCGCAAGCCGCACAAGGGAAGGCTTTACCTTTTCTCCGTATTCGCGCGACACACATACGCTGACCAGAAAGCGCATGGTAGGCGACATTTTATCCGCCAGCTCACCGAGATGATCCATCATGCTTTTGATGTCACTAATATCTTCAAACACGATGGCAAACGCAGCTTTTTCAATTCGACTGATCGCTTCCTCGGCGCAGGCAAGAACGATTTCCTCTTTGGTGGAGAAGTAATAGTAGATGCCGCCGTTTTGCAGTTTTGCCGCCTTACAGAGGTCCTTTGTCGTGGCAACGGTCAGTCCCTTTTCGACAAAGCAGTCAAGGCAGACGCCTACAAGCTCCTGTCTCTTTTCAGCTTTCTTTTCTTCCCTCAAAACACAATCCCCCAATTTCTGTGCATTATCCAATGTTTCTTATAATAGCATATCAGACTTCGCAAAATAAATCAAGTGCTTGCTTGAATAAGAATTATAAATTTTTAGGATCACAATGCTTGATCAAACATCACAACAGCCTCACTTGGCAGCTTTGGCTCCAGTATGGTTTCTACGTTGGCACCGTTCATGGCGCTGCCGTCCTGCAGGCTGGCGGTGGTGATGCGCAGGGTGGCGTTGTACTGCCCGGCCTCCAAGGGGCGGGTCAGGGTGATCTCCTCGATCATCTGTCCCGGCGGTACCTGCTTGCTGGTGTACAGCACCTCGTCCGTGTCGGACAGGACCAGCTCAAACGTGAAGTAGCAGGGGTTGCCCTCCGGGTTCAGCAGCGCCACCTGTACGGTTTGCTGGTTGGCCGGCAGGCTGATAGACGGATAGCCGGGAATCTTGATGCCGACTGCCTCGCCGCTGTCGGCGGATTTGTCCGGCAGCTGATCGCCCGACCATGCGCTGGTGCCCTGCTCCAGATCCGGGGTGAAGGTGTCCTGCTGTTGGCTGCGGGAAAGCTTCATGCCCGCCAGTACCGCTGTCACAATGATCACCACCGCCGCGATAATGCCGATTACAATGTGTTTTTTCTGCAGCACGATGCCGCCCTGTTCCTTTTTGCTCATGGAGTGTCCCTTTCTTTGCTGTATCGGAAGTTGTTATGGTATAGCCCAATTTTTGTCAGTCTAGCAATTTTTGCGGAAGCGCGCAATACATCTGGGACGAATAGACATTGCATAATCATACTAACCGGTTCTAAAACAAAAAATGCCCGCACAGCGCATTTTTGCGTTGTGCGGGTGGTGCAATATTTTTGTTGTTTCGTTCCAAAGTTGCGTCAAGGTGCGTAAAGCGGCCTTCCGGGGGTTCACTTTTTATTACACGGGAAAAGACGGTTCGGCTTCGCCCTCCACCGGCAGCACCAGGCGGGAGCAATACCGTTTGGTTTCGATTTCGCGCCCGGTGTAGGGCGCAACAATGCCCAGCACACGCGGGTCCCCGGCGGGTGTCAGACCGCGCTCCTTCACCTCGCGGCCCAGACGCAAAAACGCCTCGTCCGCGCCCGCGTAGCTGCCGTAATACAGCACCGACAGGGCGCGGCAGGCAGGCAAAGTCACGGCCTCCCTGGGGGCTTTTTCGGGGCGCACGGGCACGCACACCCAAAACGGATACGGCTCGTCCGTGATATAGCCGTCCAAAAAATCCCGCCGCTGCAAGACGGTAAAGAGCGGCTCGTCAGACAGGCGATACCCCCGCCGCACGCACTCGCCGTAAAAATCATACATGGCGTTGTACTTTTCGGCAATGGTGTGTCCCTCGCACAGACGGCGGCAGCAGGTCACGGCGGGCAGCGTGAACACCTGCACCGACATGCCCGTGTCCGTGCCCACGCGCAGACGCAGCTCCTCGACCCCGCGCGCAACCTCGTGCAGGTGTTTCTCCAGTGCGGCCAGCAAAACAGCCGTCTCGCCGCCGCTGGCAAAGTAGGCAGCTATATCCTCGGTGCCAAGGCCCATGGCTTTCAGCTTTTCGATCTGCAAAATGCGGGCCACATTGTGGTTGTCGTAATAGCGGCGTCCGCTGTCCGGCGCGGTGTAGGCGGGCGTCAGCAGACCCTTTTCCTCTAAGCGCAGCAGCGTGCTGCGGGACAGGCTGCAGGCGCGGGCGGCCTCGGTAATTTGAAACAGCTTTTTCGCATCTTCCGGCATGGCGCAAATCTCCTCAAAAAAGTGCTTGCTTCGTTCAGGGGTGGACGGGTTATACTGCCATTATACGAGATGCAGCGCCGCTGTCAAGACCCTGCGCGGCGCAAGGAAGTGGGGGTACAATACCTTGACGCGGTGGAAACGGATTTTGTGTGCTGCGCTGTGCCTGTGCGTACTGTGCGGCATTGCGGCGGCGGGCGCTTCGGCGGCGAGCACCCTGCCCATAACATTTTCCACAACGGGTGAGGTCTACCAATACGCTATAAAGGGGAAGGACCCCGACACCGTGACCTATGGAACAAAAACGTCCGCCCCGGTCGAAGGTTCCGTCAGCGCCGCGCCGTCCGGCAGCGGGATAAGCGTCAGCCTTGACACCGGAGATAACCAGAAGTTCAAGCTGTGCTATAAGGAAATTCCCGTCACGGTCACAGTCCCCGCCAACACGACCTACACCGTAGCTTTAAAGTTTGCGCTGGACGGGACGTACACCCGCTCCAGCAGGAAAGCGAGCGCGAAGGCTTCTTTTCAGGTAGTGTATCTGGGGGATGTTTCCGCCGCCGAGAAGACGACGGTATTTTATCCGTACAAAACAAGCGGAAATACGATAAAAACGACGATTGGCGGCAGTGATGCAAATACCAATATCGTTCAGATAACGATGGATGACGCCACGACCGTAAGCCGTTCCGCAACCAAAAGCTTCGACTTTGTCAACACCACAAGAAATACAAAGGATATTACCAAATATTTCGGCGTCTGGATAGCGGGCAACTTCGGCAGCAGGTTCCACAATCAGGCAACAGCCAAATGCAAGGTCACGCCCGCGTCTTACCTCGTAACTTTTGATCCCAACGGCGGCAGGGTCAGCCCGGCAAGCACAGCGGTGACCATCGGCAAAAAATACGGCCCACTGCCCACACCCAACCGCTATGGCTACGACTTTGACGGCTGGTATACCGAAAAAATCGGCGGCGAAGACAAAAAAGTAACCGAAACCACCACCGTCGGCACAAATCCGCCCACCACACTGTATGCCCACTGGACAGCCAAGAAATGTCTGGTAGCCCTTGATGCCAACGGCGGCAAGATCGACACAACAAGCGGACAAGTCAGCACAAAAAATTACACAGCAACCTACGGCAGCAAATACAATTTCCTGCCCACGCCCACCCGCACAGGGGGCTACAAATTTGTCGGCTGGTATACCGAAGAAACCGGCGGCACCAAGGTAACCAGTGACACCACCGTTACCACCACCCAAACCCATATCCTGTACGCCCATTGGTCTTTGATCCCGGCCACGGCCCCTTACAGTGTCGTATTGACGATGGATAAGACCAGCGACTATGGCGCAGAGTTCTCTTGCCGTGTGAGTACTTCCGGCCCGGGTGCTGATCACACCACGAAAACGACCTGGTATGAATGTGATGAAAACGGCGAAAACGGAAAGCTGCTCACCGATGAAAACGGAAACCCCACTTCCCCCAAAAAACCAACTGCAGGGGTGCATTACTATTATGCGCTGGTCACAGCCACACGCAAAGACAACGGTAAGACGGCCAGCAAAAAAAGCAATGTGGCCCATGTAACGGTGTCAAAGGCCACGCCGACAATCAGCACACCGCCAAAGGCTGCCGAGCTGGACCTGGCCAAGGGCAACGCCCTGGCTGCCAGCACCCTGACCGGCGGCACGGCCAAAAACTACAACATCCGCTCCGGCTCCAACGTGGTGGCGGGCCGCTTTGTGTGGAAGGACGCCGATTTCAAGCCGCCCATCGGCAGGGGACGCTATGACGTTGTTTTTCAGCCATACGACACCAAAAACTACACAACGGCCGAAACCACGGCGTATGTCAGCGTGACCTGCAGCCACAAATTCGGCGCATGGAGCGCCGGAAGGCGCTCCTGCACAGCCTGCGGCGAGGTAGAAACACGCACCAACACCGTCACCGTCACATGGGGCGAGCTGGTCTACACCTACACCGACGGGGCGTGGAACCCCGCCACACACGCCTATGACATCGGAGGCGGCTGGGCACCGAACCGCAAAAACGGCGATGTCATCACCGTGCAGAATGAGGGCGCAAACGAAGTCCGCGTGTGGTTCCAATACACACAAACCGACACGGCAATCGGCGGCAGCTTTGCCGACAGAGACGGAGACACCGTCAGCCTGATTGCCCTGCCGATAAGCAGGACAAAAACCGTGCGGCTGTGCCTGACAGGCCGCCCTGACAAAACACTGAACAACACAAAAATCAGGTCGGTAACAGTCCGACTGGAGGGGGGAGATTGATGGAAAACACAGACAAAAAACGCAAAAAGCGGTGGCTGCTGCTGTTGCTTTTGTTGCTGCTGTTGCTGCTTGGTGTGCTGTTTTTCCGCAAAAAGCCGCAAACGGACCCCGCCCCCGCGCCGGAATCCTCGGTATCGACGTCCTCCGGCGGCGGCACGGTGTCGCTGACCTATTCCGATGCGGCAAGTATCGACTTAACCGCCGGGCAGGTCACGCTGCTGTTTGCCAACCCCGAAAAGTCCGGCTGGGACGCCACGGTCTGCCTGGTCGTCGGGGAGCGTGAGGCGGCACGATCCGACCTGCTGGCCCCCGGCGAGCAGGTCACCCAGCTGCCGCTTTTGGACGGCGCCGAAAAAGACATGGCGGCAGGCAGCTGCAGCGGCACGCTGAAGGTATCGTTCTACCACCCGCAAACCGGCGCCAAGGCTATGCTGGACGCCGAAATTCCCGTAACCGTCACCGTAACGGGCTGACCCCCGCACGGACGACATAGGGCAATGCCCGTACAATTTTTCAGGAAGGATGAAAAACAATGATGAAGAAAAAAACAGCTCTGGTACTTACCCTTGCCATGGTGTTCTCTCTGGCACCGCTGTCTGCCTACGCGGAAACGATCACCACAGGCGGCGGCACAGCCAGCCACGATGTAAAGGCAACCTATAGGGCAGATTCGTCCGGCGGCGCGGGCGGCCCGGTGTACAGCGTGGACATCACCTGGGGCGATATGGCGTTTACCTATACGGCGGAAGCCGGTATTTGGGACCCTTCCACCCACAAAACCACCGACGCCGAAGGCGGTGTCTGGAAGGTAGACAAGGATGGCGGCAACACGATCACCGTGACCAACCACTCCAACACGGGCGTTACGGCAGCGTTCAGCTATGCGGCAGACGCTGGCTTTGAGGGCATCACCGGCACCTTCGACAACGCATCGCTCAATCTGGAAACCGCCGTCGGCACGACTGTGGAGGCAGCCCCCAAGGCCACGGCCTCACTGTCTCTGAACGGCGCATTGGGCAGCACCACCCTCGACAACACCAAAATCGGTACCATCACCGTGACGCTGAACTGAGCGCCGCATTCCTGCGACGGATGTCCCGGACTGCCGCCCCTTGGCCCCCTACACGCTCTTGCCCGTTGCATGTGTAGGGGTGACCCTTGGTCGCCCGCCGACTCGGCGCAGCAACGCATTTCCCGGGACAGTTTTCTTGCAAAACAAACGGGCACGGGCGAGCAATGCTCGCCCCTACAATGCACTCTTTCAAAACGCAAAAAGGGATGCCGCATTCGCGGCATCCCTTTGCTTGTAGAAAAAGCCTGTTACCGGAAGATTTGTAGGGATGGGTCTATCTCCGCGCTAAGAGCCGCCGCTGTGCGGCGGTTGCGCTCCGAAACGCGCCTGCGGGCGCAGTGACCCATCCGCACATCTGGCCGCGCGCAGCGCATAAAATCGCGCCGAATGGCGCGCGGTTTTCTCGTCGCGTCGTGCTTTTGGCGAGGCAGCACGGAACGGTCAAGACCGTTCCCTACAAATCTACCGAAAGTTTGCAATATTCCCATTAAGTTTTTCGTCAGTCCAGGGGCGGCCAATGGCCGCCCCTACCTATTTAATATAGGCAGGACAGGCGCTCAGCGGGTACCCTGTGCGGATTTCTGCCGGGCACTTTTGCGGTACTCATTGGGTCTGGTGCCTTCGATCTTACGGAAGCATTTGGAAAAATAAGCCAAAGAGCCGAAGCCGATCTGCTCGGCGATCTGGGTCAGGCTGAAATCGGTGCTGGTAAGCAGCGCTTTGGCCTCGGTAATGCGGCGCTTCATCAGGTAGTCGATGGGGGAGACCTTATACTCGTTCTTGAACGAGTGGGACAGGTAATATTTGTTTACGTGGGCAATCTCCGCCAGCTTGTCCAGGGTAATGCTTTCACTGTAATTTTCATCGATATATCGTTTTGCAGTGGCACATTCCTTGCTCTCGGCGGGCGGCGCGGTGAGGCGCAGCGAAACCGATGCCATGCGCACGATTTTGACTAGCAGCACCTCGGTCAGGTCCTGGCAGACCATCTCGCAGCCGTCCTCCCGCGCGTCGATTTCCCGCAGCAGCAGCTGCATCAGGCTCAGCAGCTCCTCCCGCTGGGGACCGCATTTCAGCATCGTGTAGCCGTGGTCCTTCTGGTCAAACAAAATTTCAATGCCCTCGATGCCCAGCACAATATATTCCAGCGGGTTTGCCTGGTAGCTCAACTCGGTATGCAGGGTGCGGGGGTTCACAATGACCATGTCGTCCGGGGCAACATCCAGCATTTTGCCTTCGACGTTGAACTGACCGCGTCCATCCACGCAGTAGAACACTTCGGTGCAGGAGTGGGTATGCGGCACCGAGTTCCAGTCCCCGCCGAAGCGGCTCTTGCTCACGTACAGCAGGCGGATGGCCTCCCGCGGGGGAACGTCCATATTGAATTCATACCGTGTGTTCATAGGCGGTGCGCCTCCGAATGACAAAATATTTACAAAAAATTCAAAGTATGCGGAGCAATATCGTTACATAATTAAGCAAGAACGGAAAAGTAAAAAGCCGTGGGCCGTTTCCGGTTCTGTCCTTATTATATACGCATTTGGGGCGCATGGCAAGAGCTTTCCATAAAAAATCACGATGCAAAACAGAATACCGGCACGTTTCGCTGCAAACAGGCCCAAAGCTAGCAAGCTGCACAAAGAAAAGCCTTACTTTTTGTGCAGCTTTTTCTGTATTTTCTGATGTTGCCGCCGACATTCGAAAGCAAAGCAAGATAGTACAAATGCGCAACAATATACCTACTGTTCAAAGAGGGCAGAAACAAGTATGATGATGTCAATGAAACGATGCCTGCCGTGGCAGACAAAACGGACAGAGAAGGGATTATGAAGATGGAGCAGACCGGAAGATTGACACTTCCCACAGACGCAGATGTGGTTGCGGAGACCCTGCGGCTGAAGAATCTGTTGGGCGCGGATGCCCTGCGCGACTGCGACGGCACCGAAATGCCGAAGGAGCTGCTGACGGACCCCGCCAAAAAGTACGCTACTTATTATACGACCCGCAAGGACAACGCCTGGGCGGAAGCAAACCCCGACGAGGTCCAGCAGGAGTATCTTATCAGTGACCGACACACGGCGCGCGGCACGAAGCTGCGCATTCATCTGATGGACGGCTTCCACACCCAGCAGCTCAAGGTCAACACGCTGGATGACCCCAAGCGCTGGTGGGAGGTCATTGACCGCACGACGGGCGAGGTCGTCCCCACCGACAAATGGTTCTTCGACGAGCCGACGGGCGAGGTCGAGATCGAAACCGTCCCCTATCACGAGTACACCGTCAGCTTTCTGGCGTTCCTGATCTGGGACCCCGTACACATGTACAACTTCCTGACCAACGACTGGAAGGATACGCCGCACCAGCTGACCTACGATGTGCGCCAGCCCAAGACGCAGGCCTATGTAAAAGAAAAGCTGCGCCGCTGGTGCGAGGCCAACCCCCACATTGATGTGGTGCGGTTCACGACCTTCTTTCACCAGTTCACGCTGACCTTTGACGACCAGAAGCGCGAGAAATTCGTCGAATGGTTCGGCTACAGCGCCAGCGTCAGCCCCTACATTCTGGAAAAATTTGAAAAGTGGGCAGGGTACAAGTTCCGCCCCGAGTTCATTGTGGATCAGGGCTACCACAACACGATGTTCCGCGTGCCCAGCAAGGAGTTCCGCGACTTCATCGAGTTCCAGCAGCAGGAGGTATGCGCTCTTGCCAAAGAGATGGTCGACATCGTCCACTCCTACGGCAAGGAAGCGATGATGTTCCTCGGCGATCACTGGATCGGCACCGAGCCCTACGGCAAGTATTTTGCCTCCATCGGGCTGGACGCCGTGGTCGGCTCGGTCGGCAGCGGCGTTACGCTGCGGATGATCTCCGACATCAAGGGCGTCAAGTACACCGAAGGCCGCCTGCTGCCCTACTTCTTCCCCGATGTGTTCACCGAAGGCGGCGACCCGATCGGCGAAGCCCGCACCAACTGGATGAAGGCCCGCCGCGCGATCCTGCGCAGCCCGCTGGACCGCATCGGCTACGGCGGTTACTTAAAGCTCGCCAGCAATTGGCCCGGCTTTATCGACGAGATTCAGAATGTGGTCGGCGAGTTCCGCCAGATCCACGAAAATATGCAGGGCACAAAGTCCTACGTTGCCCCGTTCAAGGTGGCCATCCTCAACTGCTGGGGCGGCCTGCGCAAGTGGATGAGCAATCAGGTGCATCACTCCATTTACCACCGTGAGACCTACTCCGCCGAGGGTGTTCTCGAATGCCTGAGCGGCATGCCGTTTGACGTGGAGTTCATCGACTTCGATGACATTCGCAGCGGCATTCCCAAGGACATCGGCGTCATCATCAACGTCGGCGATGCGTACACAGCCTTCAGCGGTGCCGAGAACTGGATCGACGAAAAGGTCGTGACCGCCATCCGCAAATTTGTGGACGAGGGCGGCGGCTTCATCGGCGTGGGCGAGCCCACCGCCTGCCAGCATCAGGGGCGGTACTTCCAGCTGTCCGACGTGATGGGCGTGGACCGCGAGATGGGCTTCTCGTTAAGCACCGACAAATACAACACCTGTGACCCGCACCACTTTATCCTGGAGGATATTGACAGCGCCGTTGATTTCGGCGAGGGCACGAGCCGCATCTACGCGCAGGGCAAGCACTATCAGATCCTGGCGCAGGACGGCGAGTACAGCCAGTTGGTCGTCAACGAGTACGGCAAGGGCCACAGCGTCTACTTTGCCGGGCTGCCCTACTCCCCGCAGAACTGCCGCATTTTGCTGCGCGCCATCTACTACGCCGCCGGTATGCCGGAGGAGATGAAGCACTACTACGTGACCA
>ERZ772885.934-NODE-934-length-19641-cov-72.795670_pt1 | contig 19641 bp, 16 predicted proteins | sample MGYA00580580_ERZ772885 | MGnify/ENA primary metagenome ERZ772885 (study PRJEB29015, sample SAMEA2737673) | human gut metagenome | biome: human gut; feature: human-associated habitat; material: faeces | place: China | collected 2012 ...
CAGCCCGCGCAGGGTCTCGGCCATGCCGCTGCCGCGGGCCAGGCTTTGCGCCGCCAGCCGCGCCGACGCCACATTGACGCCCGCCGTGGCGAACGAGACAAACACCATGTACAGCGCCAGAATCAGCTGGTAAAGACCCATGCCCTCGCTGCCCAGATACGCCGCCAGCACGATTCGGAACCCCATGCCCAGCGCCCGCAGCACCAGCCCCGACCCGGTGAGCAGCGCCGCATTGTGTAGGTACGTTCTGCGTTTGCTCATACGCCGCCCCCTTCCCCTGCTGATGGGTATGCGGGCGGGCGGCGCGGTATGACTTGCGGGAGAGGGATGCACACGGTAAAATAGAGACACCGCTGGGGCGCTTTTAAATTGACCGGTGTCTTGCATTCCGGCGCGATTTTTGGTAAACTGAAGAAAGAGCAATTTTTAAAGGAGCAAATATACCATGAGCGAAGCCTGTACCCACGATTGCAGCAGCTGCAAGTCCAACTGCGATCACCGTGCGCCGCAGCATGAGCCGCCGCACGCAAGAAGCCGTATCCAAAAAGTCATCGGCGTCGTTTCCGGCAAGGGCGGCGTCGGCAAAAGCATGACCAGCGCCATGCTGGCTGTCTCGATGCGCCGCCTTGGCTTTAAGGCCGGCGTGCTGGACGCCGACATCACCGGCCCGTCCATCCCCCGCCTGTTCGGCGTGAAGGGCCCGGCCACCGGTGACGGCGAGAGCATCAACCCGGTTTCCAGCCGTACCGGCGTGGAAATCATGAGCATCAACCTGCTGCTCGACGACCCCGAGGCCCCCGTTGTCTGGCGCGGCCCCGTCATTGCGGGCGCGGTCAAGCAGTTCTGGCAGGAGGTCGTGTGGGACGTTGATTTCCTGTTCGTTGACATGCCCCCGGGCACCGGCGACGTGCCGCTGACCGTGTTCCAGACGCTGCCGGTGGACGGCATCGTCATCGTGTCCAGCCCGCAGGAGCTGGTCGGCATGATCGTCGGCAAGGCCGTCCAGATGGCCCAGATGATGCATGTGCCCATCCTCGGCCTGGTCGAGAACATGAGCTACGCCGTCTGCCCCGACTGCGGCAAGCACATCAACGTCTTTGGCGACAGCCATGTGGACGAGATTGCCGACAAATACAAGCTGCCGGTGCTGGCGAAGATGCCCATCGACCCCGAGCTGGCCAAGGAGGCCGATGCGGGCATGATCGAGATGTTCGCGGGCGACTATCTGGACAATGCGGCCCAGACCGTGGCAAAGCTGCTGAAAAAGTAAAACGCTGCATCGACATTTTGAATTTTGAGGAGGTTACTTATGAAAAAGTTCTTTGAGGAATTCAAAGCCTTTGCCCTGAAGGGCAACATGATGGACATGGCCATCGGTGTTATCATCGGCGGTGCGTTCTCCACGCTGGTCACCTCCCTGACCGACAACCTCATCAGCCCGATTTTGGGTATTCTGGGCAAGGTCAACTTTGACGCCATGATGTGGGATGTCTTTGGCGACGGCAAGCTGGTCTTTAAGTACGGCGCGTTCATCACCGCCGTCATCAACTTCCTGATCATGGCGTTCGTGCTGTTCTGCATCGTCAAGGCTATGAACAAGCTGATGGAGATGGGCAAGCATGAGGAGCCCGCCGCGGAGGAGCCTGCTGCCCCCGCCGCCCCCACGCAGGAGGAGCTGCTGGCCGAGATTCTGGTCGAGCTGAAAAAGCAGAACGGCGAAAAAACGGCGTAACGTTTTTTAGTATGCAAAATGACCGCGCAGGGCGAAAAGCCTTGCGCGGTTTTTGTTTGGGCGGCGGAGGCACACGGCGCGGGAGGGATGAATCCCTCCCCTGCGGGTCAACCGTAAACGGGCGGTTCCAGGAGGCCGCGGGCCGGGCATGCCCGGCCCCTACAGCGCGGCGTACTTTGTAGGGGGCGGCGTCCCCGACGCCCCGCATGGCGGCACACGTTTTCCGGGGATTGTAGGGCGGCCTGCCCACAGGCCGCCGCGGAGGGGTCAAGACCCCCCTACAAGGCAAACCTGAAAAGGGAAATGCCGTTAGGCCGCGGGCCGCGGAACGTTCGCGGCGTACTTTGTAGGGGGCGGCGTCCCCGACGCCCCGCATGGCGGCACACGTTTTCTGGGGATTGTAGGGCGGCCTGCCCACAGGCCGCCGCGGAGGGGTCAAGACCCCTCCCTACAAGGCAAACCTGAAAAGGGGGATGCCGTTAGGCAGCGGGCCGCATATATGCCGCCCCTACAAAGCGGAAGAAAGCCCACGTCGCTTAATTTTATTAAGTTTACGCTTGCTAAACCAAATTTCTAAACGTTTTTCTCTTAATTTCCGTAAAATCTTCTGCTTCAGGATTGTAAAGCGGCGGCATCTATGGTATGATGCAGACAAGAACAAAGACGTTCCCACAAGGGGCCTGTGTGCCCTGTTGGGAGCGTCTTTTTTGTTTATCCCGCCCGCGCGGCAAATGTGCGACGCTGCGCGGTTTAACGGGATCGGGAAAGGAGCAAACGAGGTATGGAAAACTTTACCGAGCGCAAGACCCCCGCCGGGCTGTACAGCCCCCGGTTTGAGCATGACAACTGCGGCATCGGCGCTGTGGTGGACATTAAGGGGCGCAAGAGCCACAAAACCATTGACGACGCGCTGCAGATCGTGGAGCATCTGGAGCACCGCGCGGGCAAGGACGCCGAGGGCAAGACCGGCGACGGCGTCGGCATTCTGACGCAGATCAGCGACAAATTCTTCCAGAAGGCCGCTGCCGAGCAGGGGCTGACCCTGGGCGCAGAGCGGGAATATGGCATTGGCATGTTCTTTTTCCCGCAGGATGAGCTCAAGCGCAACCAGGCCAAGAAGCTGTTTGAGATCGTCTGCAAAAAGGAGGGTCTGCCCTTCTTAGGCTGGCGCGAGGTTCCCACCTGCCCCGAGGTGCTCGGCCACAAGGCCATTGCCTGCATGCCCAGCATCTGGCAGGGCTTTGTGGGCAAGCCGCAGCGCGTCGAGGCAGGCATTGCCTTTGACCGCCGCCTCTATGTGGCGCGCCGCGTGTTTGAGCAGTCCAGCCCCGACACCTACGTTTGCAGCCTGTCCAGCCGCACCATTGTCTATAAAGGTATGTTCCTCGTCAAGGAGCTGCGCCTGTTCTATCCCGATCTGCAGGACGCCGACTATGAATCCGCCATCGGCATGGTGCACAGCCGCTTCTCGACGAACACATCCCCGAGCTGGAACCGCGCCCACCCCAACCGCTTCATCCTGCACAACGGCGAGATCAACACGATCCGCGGCAACGTGGACACGATGCTTGCCCGCGAGGAAACCATCGGTTCCAACTATTTAAAGGACGATATGACGAAGGTTCTGCCCATCGTCAACCAGGGCGGCTCCGACTCTGCCCAGCTGGATAACACGCTGGAATTCATGGTCATGAACGGCATGGATCTGCCGCTGGCCGTCATGGTCACGATCCCCGAGCCGTGGGACAACAACAAGTCGATGGACCCGAAGAAGCGCGACTTCTACCAGTACTATGCCACGATGCTGGAGCCGTGGGACGGCCCCGCCAGCATCCTGTTCAGCGACGGCGACGTGATGGGCGCAGTGCTGGACCGCAACGGTCTGCGCCCGAGCCGCTACTACATCACGAAGGATGGCCGACTGATCCTTTCCAGCGAGGTCGGCGTGCTGGACATTCCCGCTGACGAGATCGTGCGTAAGGACCGTCTGCGCCCCGGCAAGATGCTGCTGGTGGATACCGTCAGGGGCGAGCTGGTGGACGACGAAAAGCTGAAGGCCGACTACGCCAGCCGCCAGCCCTACGGCGAGTGGCTTGACCGCAACCTCGTCCCGCTGTCCAGCCTGAAGGTGCCCAACAAGAAGGTGCCCAGCTACACGAAGGATCAGCTTGTCCAGCTGCAGAAGGCGTTCGGCTACCGGTATGAGGACGTCTCCACGATCATTCTGCCGATGGCCAAGAACGGCGGCGAGCCCGCCGGGGCCATGGGCAGCGATACCCCGCTGGCCGTTTTGAGCCACACCCGCCCGTCTTTGAGCGAATACTTCAAGCAGATGTTCGCGCAGGTCACGAACCCGCCCATCGACGCGCTGCGCGAGAAGATCGTCACCTCGACCACCGTCTACGTCGGTGCGCAGGGCAATCTTCTGGAGGAGGACGCCGACAACTGCAAGGTCCTGAAAATCGAGAATCCGATCCTGACCGAGACCGACCTGCTCAAGATCAAGGCCATGGACGTGCCCGGCTTCAAGGTCGTGACGCTGTCCATCTGCTACTACAAGAACACCGATCTGGAAAAGGCCATTGAGCGCCTGTTTGTCGATGTGGACCGCGCCTACCGCGACGGCGCGAACATCCTGATTTTGTCGGACCGTGACATTGACGAGTACCACGTCGCCATTCCCAGCCTGCTGGCTGTGGGCGCGGTCAGCAAGTATCTGGTCCGCACCCGCAAGCGCACCGCCATGGCGCTGATTCTGGAAAGCGGCGAGCCGCGCCTGGTGCACGACTTCGCCACGCTGCTGGGCTACGGCGCAGCTGCCATCAACCCGTATCTGGCGCAGGAGACTATCGGTGAGCTGATTTCCGACGGCCTTCTCGACAAGGACTACTACGCCGCTGTCAGCGACTACAACAAGGCCGTGCTGGCGGGCATTGTCAAAATCGCGTCCAAGATGGGCATTTCCACGATCCAGTCCTACGCGGGCAGCCAGATCTTTGAGGCGCTGGGCATCTCGAAAGAGGTCATCGACAAATACTTTACGAACACCGTCTCCCGCGTGGGCGGCATCACGATCCAGGACATCCAGAATGATCTGGAAGCCCGCCATCAGGAAGCATTCGACCCGCTGGGTCTGGACATCAACCGCGAACTGCCGAGCCTGGGTGCGCACAAATTCCGCGGCGGCCCCGCTGCCGAGCAGCACCTCTACAACCCGCAGACCATCCACCTTTTGCAGCAGGCCTGCTGGACCGGCAATTACGATACCTTCAAGCAGTACACCGCCGCCGCTGCCAATGAGAACGGCGACGCGATGCACCTGCGCAGCCTGCTGGACTTCAATTATCCCGAGCAGGGCGTGCCCCTCGACGAGGTCGAGAGCGTTGACTCCATCGTCAAGCGCTTCAAGACCGCGGCCATGAGCTACGGCGCACTGTCCGAGGAGGCCCACGAGTGCATGGCTATCGCCATGAACCGTCTGGGCGGCAAGTCCAACACCGGCGAGGGCGGCGAGGCCGAGGACCGCTACGGCACCGAGCGCAACTCCGCCATCAAGCAGGTGGCATCCGCCCGCTTCGGCGTGACAAGCAAGTATCTGGTCTCCGCCAGTGAGATCCAGATCAAGATGGCGCAGGGCGCGAAGCCCGGCGAGGGCGGCCAGCTGCCCGGCGGCAAGGTCTACCCGTGGGTCGCCAAGACCCGCAACTCGACCACCGGCGTCGGCCTGATCTCTCCCCCGCCCCACCACGATATTTACTCGATCGAGGATCTGGCGCAGCTGATCTACGATTTGAAGTGCTCCAACCGCAAGGCAGCCATCAACGTCAAGCTCGTCAGCGAGGCCGGTGTCGGCACGATTGCCGCGGGCGTTGCAAAGGCCGGTGCGGAGGTCATCCTGATTTCCGGCTTTGACGGCGGCACGGGCGCAGCCCCCCGCAACTCCATCCACAACGCAGGTCTGCCGTGGGAGCTGGGCATTGCCGAGGCACACCAGTGCCTGATCATGAACGGTCTGCGCAGCCGCGTCCGCATCGAGGCGGACAGCAAGCTGATGAGTGGCCGCGACGTTGCCATTGCCGCCCTGCTGGGTGCCGAGGAATTCGGCTTCGGCACCGGCCCGCTGGTGGCCATGGGCTGCGTCATGATGCGCGTCTGCAACCTTGACACCTGCCCCATGGGCATCTGCACCCAGAACCCCGAGCTGCGCAAGCGGTTCAAGGGCAAGCCCGAGTACATCATGAACTTTATGCGCTTCATGGCCGAGGACCTGCGCGAGTACATGGCAAAGCTCGGCGTGCGCACCGTCGATGAGCTGGTGGGCCGCACCGACCTGCTCAAGGTCAAAGCCGCGCCCGCAGGCTCCCGCGCCGGTGAGATGGACCTGACCGCGCTTTTGCAGAATCCGCTGGTCGAGAACTCCAACGTACACTTCAACGCGAAGGATGTTTACAACTTCCAGCTGGAAAAGACCCCCGACATGCGCATCCTGATGAAGAAGTTTAAAAAGAGCTTCGACTCCGCCGAGCCGAAGCCCAGCACCGTCACGCTGGACGTCGGCAACACGGACCGCGCGTTCGGCACGATCATTGGCAGCGAGATCACCGCCAGGTTCGGCAACACGCTACCCGACGACACGTTTCATGTCGTCTGCCACGGCTACGGCGGCCAGAGCTTCGGCGCGTTCATCCCCAAGGGCCTGACGCTCGAGCTGATCGGCGACGCGAATGACTACATCGGCAAGGGTCTGTCCGGTGGCAAGCTCGTCGTCTACCCGCCGAAGGACGCCGCCTTTGACCGCAGCGAGAACATCGTCATCGGCAACGTGGCACTGTACGGTGCTACGGGCGGCACGGCGTTCATCAACGGCGTGGCCGGTGAGCGCTTCTGCGTGCGCAACTCCGGCGCAACTGCCGTTGTGGAGGGCGTGGGCGACCATGGCTGCGAGTACATGACCGGCGGTACGGTGGTCGTGCTTGGCAAGACCGGCAAGAACTTTGCAGCCGGCATGAGCGGCGGCATCGCCTACGTGCTGGACGAGGACTGGGACTTCTACCAGCGCGTCAACAAGGACATGGTCAGCCTGGAGCCTGTGGAGCACAAGTACGATGTATCGCTGTTGAAAGACCTGATCCGTGAGCATGTGGAGCTGACCGGGTCGCCGCGCGGCAAGGAAATCCTTGACAACTTCGGCGAGTATCTGCCCAAGTTCAAGAAGGTCCTGCCCCACGACTACGACAAAATGCTGCGCCTGATCGCCCAGATGGAGGAAAAGGGCGAGGACAGCGAGCAGGCCCAGATCGAGGCGTTCTACGCCATGAAAAGCGCAAAGTAAGGGAGGCAGAGTACCATGGGCAAACCGACAGGATTTATGGAAATTACGCGGCAGACCAGTTTAGAGCTGCCGCCCGAGGAGCGCATCCGAAATTTTAACGAGTTTCACGTCCCGCTGCACACCGACGAGCAGCAGGCCCAGGGCGCACGCTGCATGGACTGCGGCGTCCCCTTCTGCCAGAGCGGCGTTCAGCTGGGCGGCATGTTCAGCGGCTGCCCGCTGAACAACCTGATCCCCGAGTGGAACGACCTGGTCTATCAGGGCAAGTGGGATCTGGCCGTGCACCGGCTGATCGCCACGAACCGATACCCGGAGTTCACGAGCCGGGTCTGCCCCGCCCTGTGCGAGGCGGCCTGCACCTGCGGCAACGTCACGGGTGACCCGGTCACGGTCAAGGAAAACGAGCGTGCCATCGTTGAATACGGTTACGAGAGCGGCGCCATTCATGCCGTTCCGCCCCCGGCCCGCACGGGCAAGACCGTGGCGGTCATCGGCGCGGGTCCCGCGGGCCTGTCCGTGGCCGACCTGCTCAACAAGCGCGGCCATCGCGTGACCATCTATGAGCGCGAGGACCGCGCGGGCGGCCTGCTGATGTACGGCATCCCCAACATGAAGCTGGAAAAGTGGGTCATTGACCGCCGCGTGAAGATTTTGCAGGACGAGGGCATTGAGTTTGTTTTTAACGCCGACGTCGGCAATACGGTCAGCGCCGAGGAGCTGAAGGCCCGCTATGACGCCGTAGTGCTGTGCTGCGGCGCGAAGCAGGCCCGCGACATCCAGGCCCCGGGCCGCGACGCGCAGGGCATCTTCTTTGCGGTGGATTACCTGACCAGCGTGACCCGCAGTCTGCTGGATTCCAACTTTGCGGACGGCAAGGCGGTTTCCGCCGCGGGCAAGCGCGTGCTGGTCATCGGCGGCGGCGACACCGGCAACGACTGCGTCGGCACGGCCATCCGCCAAGGCTGCGAGAGCGTCATGCAGCTGGAAATGATGCCCTGCCCGCCCGCGGCCCGCGCCCCCGGCAACGACTGGCCCGAGTGGCCCCGCGTGCTGAAAACCGACTACGGCCAGCAGGAGGCCATTGCCAAATTCGGCTTTGACCCCCGCGTCTACCAGACGACGGTCAAGGAGTTCTACAAGAACGAGGCCGGGCAGGTCTGCGGCGCGCTGATCTCCAAGCTGAAAAGCGAGGTCGTGGACGGACGCCGCCAGATGGTGCCCACCGGCGAGGAGTTCACCGTAGACTGCGACCTTGTGCTGATCGCGGCAGGCTTTACGGGCTGCGAGCCCTATGTGGCCGATGCGTTCGGCGTCGAGCGCACGAAGCGCGGCACCGTGGCCGATGTGAAGTACGCCACTGCAGACCCGAAGGTGTTCGCCTGCGGCGATATGCGCCGCGGCCAGAGCCTTGTCGTCTGGGCGCTGCGCGAGGGCCGCGACACCGCCGCCGTCGTGGATGAAAAGCTGATGGGATATACGAACCTGTGACCTACTTTCTTTGAAAAGAAAGTAGGCAAAGAAACTTTAAAACCTTAACCCATACATGGGCCGCCCCGTAGGGGCCGGGCATGCCCGGCCCGCAGGCTTTAGAGGGGCTGCCCCTTTAACCCATACATTGTAGGGCGGGGCACCCTCACCCCGCTGCAGCGGCCTGAGGGCAGGCCGCTCTACATACTGCCCTGCGGGGCGTCGAGGACGCCGCCCCCTACAACATACAGCATAGCACAAAAAGGCACCTGCCCACACGGACAGATGCCTTTTTATATCGTATTACCGCTCGCACTTCCAGAAATGACAGCTGTACGGTTCCAGCGTGCTGCCGCCGCCGAAATCGTGGTCGTCCCCTGTGATGAGGTCCACCGCGCGGCCGCAGCCCGCGTCAAAGTGGGCGTCAAACGGATTGCCGTCCGCGTTGATGGCCACCAGCACCCGCTCACCGTCGGCATAGCGCTCAAAAATCAGCTGCTTAGGCTGGACCAGCACATTGCGGTAGCTGCCCCGGCACAGCGCCTTGCTGCCCGTGTGGGCGTGGGCCAGCGCCGCGATCCAGGCGGTCAGGTCGTTTTCTTCGGGCTTCTCCACCGCCGGGCGCAGCGTCGGGTCGCCGTTGCGCTTGTCGCCCTCCATGCCCCATTCACTGCCGTAGTAGACCGACGGCACACCGGGCATACCGAACAGCAGACCGTAGATGGGGCGTAGGCAGCCCTTGTCCGTCAAAATCGTCGCAATGCGCGTTACATCGTGGTTATCCACAAAGCTCAGCAGGTGCTTGCCCGTGTACAGGCACCACTGCTCGGAGCCGAACTGGCGGTTCAGGCTGTAGCTGATCTCGTGCATGTTGCCCGTGTTGAAGCTCGAATACAGGCCCTTGTAGCACTCGTAGTTCGTTACACTGTGGCAGGCGTGGTCGTTCATCCAGCGGTTGTAGTCGCCGTGCAGCGTCTCACCCACCAGTGCGAACTCCGGCTTGATGCTGTCAGCCAGCCCGCGCAGCTCGGCCAGAAAGCCAAGGTCGAGGCAGTAGGCAACATCCAAACGCAGGCCGTCGATGTCGTAGTCCCGCACCCAGCCGCGCACAACGTCAAACAGGTAGTTTTTCACCGCCGGGTTCTGCAGATTCAGCTTGACCAGCTCGTTGCAGCCCTCCCACGCTTCATACCAGAAGCCGTCGTTGTAGTTGGTGTTGCCGTCAAAGCTGATATGGAACCAGTCCTTGTACGGGCTGTCCCAGCGCTTCTCCTGCACGTCCTTGAACGCCCAGAAGCCACGGCCCACATGGTTGAACACGCCGTCAAACAGGATTTTTATGCCCGCCGCGTGCAGCGCCGCGCAGACCTGTCTGAGGTCGTCGTTTGTGCCCAGGCGGCAGTCCACCTTATTGTAGTCGCGGGTGTCATAGCCGTGGGCGTCGCTCTCAAACAGCGGGTTGAACAGCACGCAGGTCGCGCCCAGGCGCTTGATGTGCTCCACCCAGTCCAGCACCCGCAGAATGCGGTGCTCGCCCGCCTGCGCCTGGTCGCCGTCGTTTTGCAGCGGTGCGCCGCAAAGCCCCAGCGGGTAGATTTGATAAACTACTGCCTCATCGTACCACATGTTGTTTTCCTCCCCGAATTAAAACTTCTTTTTCAGTTTTGGCTTGAGTATGACGTGGTAATACCGCGTCAGTGCCGCCAGTGCGCGGTCACACAGCCAGAACGACAGGTTGCCCGCGGCCAGCAGTGCTGCCAGCATCCCGATGCCGTCGGCCAGCAGCTCGTCCAGCACGGCAGGTCCGAGCAGCGCAAACAGCAAAAGATACACCAGCACCGTGCCCGTGTTGAACACCGCGAACTTCAGCACCCAGCGCAGGAGCGTGCTTTTTACGCCGTTCAGCTTGACGCGCAGCACGGGGTAATACCCCATGACCAGCACGTAAAACAGCGCCAGTTCGGTCTCCGGCACAAAGAGCACGGCCAGAATTGCCACGCAGACGTAGAGGGTCAGCGCGTAGCGCGTGCCGTATTCCTCCAGCACCGGGATGAGCAGGAACGCCGCCAGCATCGGCGCGGCATAGGTGCCGATCTGCAGTGCACTGCCCAGCAGCAAAAGCACCACCGAAAGCGCCCCCAGCATACCGCAGAGGGCTATCTTCTGGCTTTCCGTTTTGCGCATCGTTCCGCCTCCCACCGCTTTTCGATTCTTGTACATTATACCCTATTTTGTTTCACATTGCAAGGCATCCATCTGTGCAACCGTACAAAAGGTGTAGCCCTGCTCCCGGAAATAGGCGATCATATCGGGCAGGGCCTTGACGGTCTGACCTGTTGCTTTTGTATCATGCAGCAGGACGACACAGGTGTCCTGACCATCAGCATCGCGGCGAATGTTGCGCAAAATCTGCGCGGCATCCGGGTGGCTGGCGGTGGCGTCCTCGGTGCAGACGTTCCAGTCGATCCAGTGGTAGCCCTTGTCCTCGGCCTGGGCCTTCAGGGCCTTCATGATGCCGTTTCCGCCGTAGCGGTGGCTGACTGTGTTTGTGCTGCCGCCGGGGAAACGCAGCCAGTCGATGGCCGCCACATCCACATACGGCTCCAACGCCTGGCGCAGCGTTCTGATATCCTGCCAGAATGCGTCAGTGCTCGCATAAATTTTGGAGTATTGATGCGTCGCGCTGTGCAGCGCGATCTGATGCCCCGCCGCCGCGATGTCCGCCACAAGGGGCAGATATTTTTCGTTGGCGTCCTGCGCGCAGACAAAGAAGGTGGCCGGGACCTGCTCCTTATCGAGAATTTCCAGAATTGGCCGGGTGTTTTTGCTGGGGCCGTCGTCAAAGGTCAGGCAGACGATTTTGGGCAGCGCCGTCTCCCCCGTCGCCGCCGACACCGCAAAGCAGTCGTTGGGGGTGTCGGTCTCGGCGTACTCCCGGTGATACAGCAGATGGATGATGCCGGACAGCATCACCAACATAGCCGCCAGCACCACGCCCGCCAGCAATCTTGCGTTTCGTTCCTCTCTGTCTGCATCCCGCCGCATGGCAAGCCCCTCCTCTGTTTTGGTCTGGTACAAGGTATGCGGGCGCGGCGGGAAATAGACATAGGCAGCGGTGTATGGTATAATAGAGAAAACACTGTGGGAGGCCCGCCGCATGAAGCTGAAGATCACCAAATCCGACAAGCAGGCGCTGCTGGCGGCGCTGGCCGTCTGCGGGATCGGCATACTGTTTTCCATCCTTATTGTGCTGGGGGTGGACATTTACCGCAAGCACACCTACACCAGCGTGATTTTGCCGGACGCCTACCGCATTACCGACATGAAAGCGAAGGAGCACACCTCCTACTCTGTCAATGGGGACAACACCGATTACGTCTACATCATCACGGTCAAGTATGAGATCGACGGAACCAGCTACACGGACACACTGCAAATTTTGCAGGGCACCCATTTTGCCACCGAGCTGCACGCGCGCTACCTGGCCGACAACGCCCCGGAAGAAGTGCTGGGCAATTTGTATTATTCCGAGAAAGACCCGTCCCATATTGGGCGGTATGGGGACGATTCGCTATTCGTAGAGTAAGTAACAAAACGCGGGAAACTGCCCTTTTACCGGCAGTCTCCCGCATTTTTCTTTATTTGTTTGGAGTTCTTTTCGGTTCCTTTTCTTGCAAGAAAAGGAATAAAACTCTCGTACTTATTTCACTCTCGCCTCGTGCATCGCGTTGATGCGCTTGCGCCAGAGGCGCGGGGCAAAAAGGGCCAGCATCGGGTAGAGTTCCAGACGGCCCGCCAGCATGTCAAAGGCCAGCAGCAGCTTGGCCGGAGCGGAGAAATCCGCAAAGCTGCCCATCGGGCCGACCATCTCAAGGCCGGGACCGACGTTGTTCAGGCAGGTCGCGACGGATGTAAACGTCGTCACCAGATCGAACCCGTCCAGCGAGAGCAGCAGCACCGACAGCGTCAGCAGCAGCATATAAATGTTGAAATAGTTGTGCACACCGCGCAGCGTCTTTTCGTCCAGCGGCTTGCCCTCAAAGCGGACCGTCGTCACGGCATGGCTGTGCAGCATCTTGTTCAGGTCCTGCCGTGCCGCCTTGAAAAGGATGATGACGCGCGATACTTTCAAGCCGCCCGCCGTCGAGCCCGCGCATGCGCCCACAAACGTCAGGATCACGATCACGATGCGGGAGTAGGTCGGCCAGAGGTTGAAGTCCGCCGTGGCGTAGCCGGTGGTCGTGACGATGGACGACACCTGGAAGAACGCCGTGCGCAGCGCCGTGCCGACACTGTCGTACATACCCGCGATGTTCGCCGTGATCGTCAGCGTCGAGAACGCGACGATGCCTAAGTAGACGTGCATCTCCTCGGAGGCGAACGCCGCACGGAAATGACGCAGCAGCAGGAAATAATACAGGTTAAAGTTAATGCCGAACAGCAGCATGAACACGCCGATGACGATCTCAAAATACGGGCTGTTGTACGCGCCGACGCTCAGCGCCTTGTTGCTGAAGCCGCCCGTGCCCGCCGTGCCGAACGCATGAATGAGCGCGTCAAACAGCGGCATACCGCCCGCGCAGAGCAGAATCGTCTCGATGACGGTCATGACCAGATAAATGGCATACAAAATCTTTGCGCTGTCGCTCAGCTTGCTGGAAATTTTTCCGCAGGTCGGGCCGGGGACCTCGGCGCGCATCAGGTGCATGGCACGGCCATCGGTCATGGGCAGCACGGCCATGGCAAAGACCAGCACGCCCATGCCGCCGATCCAGTGGGAAAAGCTGCGCCAGAACAGCGTGCCGTGGCTCAGCGCCTCGACGTCGGTCAGAATTGTCGAGCCTGTCGTCGTAAAGCCCGAGACCGTCTCAAAAAAAGCATCGGCAAAGGACGGTATCTCGCCGGAGATGACAAACGGCAGTGCGCCGAAAACCGACATCAGCACCCAGACAAGCGCCACGATGGCCAGGCCGTCGCGGGCGTAGATTTTCGTGTTTTGGGGGGTGCGCAGGCTGGTTATCAGGCCCAGCACCAGCACGATCAGCGTCGGCCACAGGAAGGAAAGCACAACGCTCCACTCGCCGTAGATGGCGGCGCAGCCCATGGGAAAGAGCATGAGGGCTGCTTCGATCAGGAAGATGCGCCCCAGCACAAACCCTACCATTTTATAGTTCATGGCCGCGCCCTCACTTTACAATGTCGCGCAGCGAGTGCAGCGTTGTGTCGGTGGTGACGATGACGACATCGTCGCCCTCCTGCAGGGCATCGTTGCCGGACGGGATGACTGTCTGGCCATTGCGGCGCACGATGCCCGCCACCAGCAGCCCCTTGCGCAGGGTCAGATCCTTCAGCGGTACGCCGATGAACGGCAAACCCGGCGCAACGTTGAATTCCAGCGCCTCCACGCGCCCGCCCACCAGACGGTGCAGCGTCTTGATGTTCTCCGACTCAAAGCTGTTCTGCATGGCGCGGACGTACATGGCAATGGACTCCGACGTGACCGACGCCGTGGAGACGACGCTGTCCACCATCCCCTTGGCAGCGGCCAGCTCGGCGAAGGACTCGCGGTTGATCTTGGCCACGACCTTGCAGGAGTTTATCTGGGAGGCGTACATCGCCAGAATGATGTTTGTTTCGTCCAGGCCGGTCAGCGCCACAAAGGCGTCCATATCGGTGATGCGCTCCTCACTCAGCAGCTCGGCATCCGCACCGTCGCCGTGGATGACCAGCACGCCGGGGAACTTCTCGCTCATCTCCTGGCAGCGGGCCGCATCGCTGTCGATGACGGTCACCCGCTTCTGGATGTCCTGCAGCTCCTTGACCAGATAGTAGGTCATCCGGCTTGCACCGACGATCATGACGTTGCTGGCCTTGGCCTTGAACAGGTTCAGCTTGCGGAAGAAGGATTCCAGATCCCGGGCCGAGGCCGTCAGGTAGATCTTGTCCCCGGCCCGCAGCGTAAACATACCCGTGGGGATGATCGTCTCGCTGCCGCGGGCGACGGCGCAGATCAGAATTTTGACCCGGATGTTGCGGTACAGGTCAGACAGCTGCAAGCCCACCAGCGGGTTGTCGTCGGCCAGGCGGTACTCGATCAGCTCAAACCGCTGGCGGCAGAACTGCTCACGCTTGATGGCAGACGGGAAACGCAGCACGCGGGCGATCTCACGCGCCGTGGCTTTTTCCGGGTTGACGAACATCGACAGACCCAGGTCATCGCGCATAAAGCGCAGCTGCTTCTCATACTCCGGGTTGCGGATACGCGCAATCGTGTGCTGCGTGCCCAGCTTTTTGGCGACGAGGCAGGCCAGGATGTTGATCTCATCACTGGATGTTGTGGCGATCAGCAGGTCTGCGCCGTCCTCAAACGCCTCCTTCTGCACGTCATAGCAGCCGCCGTTGCCGGCCAGACCGCGCACGTCATAGATATTGACAATGTCCTCGATCAGGTCAGGGTTTTGGTCGATGACGACGATGTCGTTATTTTCCGCCGTAAGCTGGGCGGTCAGGGCACGGCCAACCTTGCCGAGGCCGACGACCACGATTCTCATACGAACGCTCCATTTCTCTTTTTCAAAGCGGGAACACATGTAGGGGCGACCATTGGTCGCCCGCGCAGCCTTATCGCTGCCCTGCGTTCCCCCATCGTTTCCTGCATGGCAAGCGGGCAGCGGGCAAGCAATGCTCGCCCCTACTAGCGCCGCGTCCGGCTATGCAAGCAAGACTTGTACATTATTAAGCCCATTATAGCAAAGCGGGCAGAAAAAGCAATAGGACACTTTTACGGAACGTCCAGGTTTTTTTAAAAAATCCGCAATTTTGTGCTGTGCAGGGCAAATTTTGCGTTGACAAACGCGGATTTACTTGTTATAATTAGATGCTGTGTGAAATCACACGGTTATCCTTGTCTTTTCCGTTAAAAGAGAAGGCCTAATGTCCAAAAGGAGGTGCACAGAATATGGCTAAGTACGAAACCATGATGGTTACCACCGCGAACCTCGACGAAGAGGCTTCCAACGCTCTGATCAACAAGTTCAAGAACCTGATCGCAGCGAATGGTACGATCGATTCTGTTGATGATTGGGGCAAGAAGCGTCTTGCTTACCCCATCAACGATGAGACCGAGGGTGTGTACACGGTGATCAGCTTCACCAGCGAGCCCGATTTCCCGGCTGAGCTGGACCGCGTTTTCAAGATCACCGAGGGCGTTCTTCGCAGCATGACTCTTGCTGTTGAGGAGTAAGGAGTAAACCAATGCTGAATGTTGTTGCAATCATGGGCCGCCTTGCCGCGGACCCGCAGCTGCGCCAGACTACGACGGGCAAGAACGTTGCGTCGTTCCGCATCGCCTGTGATCGCGGACGCCGTGACGCCAACGGCCAGAGTCAGGCTGACTGGCTGGATGTTGTCGCCTGGGACCGCACGGCAGAGTTTGTCTGCAAGTATTTCCAGAAGGGTTCTCTGATCGCCATTGACGGCCGTCTGCAGAGCCGCAGCTATCAGGACAAGAACGGCAACAACCGCACCGCGATTGAGATCGTGGCCAACAACGTCAACTTTGCCGCTCCCAAATCCGCAAACGCCGCACCGATGGGTGATGCCGGTTACGGCGCACCCACGGCAGCCCCCGCTCCCCGTCCCGCTGCACAGGCCGCCCCTGCGCCGAGCTATTCTGCCGGCAGCAATGACGACTTTGCACTGATCGAGGATGAGGGCGACCTGCCGTTCTAAAATCGAAAGTATCATTCTAACAAGGAGGTTTCCACAATGGCTATGGATCGTTCTTCTCGTCCGATGCATCGTGGCCGCAAGAAGGTTTGCTCCTTCTGCGTTGACCGCGTCGAGCACATCGATTACAAGGATCTGCCCCGCCTGCGCAAGTACGTGAGCGAGCGCGCCAAGATCATTCCCCGCCGTGTTACCGGTACCTGCGCTTTCCATCAGCGTGAGCTGACGGTTGCCATCAAGCGTGCCCGCTACATGGCTCTGATGCCCTACGTCAGCGACTAATCTCGCCGCGTCGGCATTGCCTGAAATGCACTGAAAAAGAGCAGTCTCGCAAGAGACTGCTCTTTTTTTGTTTTGCTTTGCCTTCCCCCTTGGGGCTGCGCCCGCAGGCGCGTGTCGGAGCGCAACCGCCGAAGGCGGCTCTTAGCGCGTAGACTGAAAGGTGGCCCCGCAGGGCCGGATGAGGGGCGGCGTTCCTGTGGCCACCCGTTAGCGGAGTATCACGGAAAACCTGCCCCTCATCAGTCACCTTCGGTGACAGCTTCCCCCTCAGGGGAAGCCGAATTGCTTTCTGCCGCGTTCCCCGTCTGCGCCACCAGCGTGTCATCCCGCTCCCCGGCGATGCTGACGATGACAGTCACATTCTCGGTGTTTATCTTCGTTCCGGCCTTGTAGTCGGTGCTCGCCACACAGCCCGCGGCCATCGTACCGTCGTTATCCACCATGACCATCTTGTACTGGATGCCCAGCGCGTCCAGCTTTTTGCTGGCATTGGCCTGGGTAAAGCCGATGATGTCCGGCATCTCCACAAGGCTCGGGCCGCTGCTGACCGTGATCTGGATGATTTGGTCGTCCATCAGCTTCTCACTGCCCGCCGGCGGATCCTGGCTGATGACCACGCCCTGCGCCACGGTGTCGGAGCTTTGCTCCACCATCACGATGCGGTAGTCGTCGTAGGCGCTGTTGCCCTTGATGTCAGTAGTGTAGCGCAGGCCGACCAGGTTCGGCACGGTCTCGGCGGTGGTCTCCCCCGCCGTGCCGGCTGCCGTCGGCTGCGGCGTTGCGGCAGGGGTGCTGTCAGCCTTGCTGCCGCCTATCAGGCTCCAGAGCAGCAGCACGACCAGCACAAAGATGACGACGAGCGACACGGCCATGATCTTGCGGGTGCTGATCTGGTTGTCGCCCTTCTCAAACATCGCGTTCGCGACATTCGGGTCGGTCAGGGCACTCATCAGCTCGGGCACGGTCTGCATGCGCTTGGCGGGGTCCAGCCGCAGCGCACAAGCCAGCACCTGCGAGAACCATGTAGGCACACCCGCCTCGAGGCTGTGCGCCGACTCGAGGCTGTCCCGCACCTTGCGCTGGGGCGCGGCGACTGGCGTCTGCCCCGTGACCATCCTGTAGCAGACCGCGGCCAGCGCGTAAACATCGGTGTAGCGCCCGCTGAACTCGGCGGCAGAGTACTGCTCCGGCGCGGCGTAGCCCGGGTAGAGCTGGCTCTTCAGCTCGCTGCCGCCGGTGCGCAGCGCCAGCGTGCCGTAACCGGTCAGGCGGGCCGTGCCGTCGATGGGCAGCACGATGTTATCCGGGCAGATGCCGCGGTGGATCAGCCCCGACTTGTGCAGCAGGGCCACGCCCTCCATGATGGGCTGCAGCAGCGTGCGGGCCTCGGCGGGGGTCAGCGTGCGGCTGCGCAGGTGCAGGTAATGCGACAGGGTCATGCCCTTCTCGCTCTCCTCCACGGCGTAGACCGTGTTGTTTTCCTCCATAACGTCCAGAATCGTGGACAGGCCGGTGGCCGGGGTCAGGTTTTTCAGGTCGTCGTACAGGTCCTTGAAGTCCATCCGGCTCGTCTTGAACAGGACCTCCTTCTCCTCCTTGGGCATCAGCGCACCGTCGGCGCTGCGGCCGTTGCAGAGTGTGACCGGGAAATATTCCTTGATGAGGACGAATTTCTTTTCGTCGTTCAGCACGCCGCGGTAGGCAAGACCGTCACCGTCGGCGCTCAAATAGGCGCCCACCGTGTACCTGCCGCCCAGCTGGGTGCCCAGAGGCAGCGCGCCCTCGGGGTTGCGGTTTTCCAGCGAACGCCCGCAGTGGGGGCACTCGCCGCGGTACCCGCCATCCAGCGGCTGCAGGCAGTGCGGGCAAAGGAGTTTTGGCATAGTAACGCTCCTTTTCAATCAAAAACATGCTTGTAGGGGCCGGACATGTCCGGCCCTGAACTTTGCGGCAGCCCAAAATCTCGGGTCATTTCTACGCTGCGGGCCGGGCATGCCCGGCCTCTACCGTTCTGCCGTACAAAAAAAGAGAGCAAAAGTCGCCCTTCACTCTCTTTTGGCATTCTTGTGGTTTAGCGATCCAGGTCTTCCTCGTTCTCGAGGGTGTGCCAGGCGTTCTGGACATCATCATCGTCGTCCAGGGCGTCCAGCAGCTTGCCCATCTGGACGAGCTGATCGGGGTCGGTCAGCACGGTGGTGGTGGAAGGCACCTGCGCCACGTCGGCGGAGATGAACTTGTAGCCCTTCTTTTCCAGCGCGTCGCAGACGGCGGTGAAGTTCTCGGGGCTGGTGGTGACCTCGGCGGCGTCCTCGCCTGCGTCGAAGTCATCGGCACCGGCGTCCAGCGCATCCATCATCAGCTCATCGGGGTCCTTGTCCTCGAGATCGACGACGATGACGCCCTTCTGGGTGAACATGAAGCCGACGCAGCCCATCTGGCCCAGGTTGCCGCCGAACTTGTCAAAGTAATGGCGCATATTGGCCGCGGTGCGGTTGCGGTTGTCGGTCAGGGTCTCGACCATGACGGCGATGCCGCCGGGGCCGTAACCCTCATAGGTGATTGCCTCATACTCGGTCTTGTCGCCGCCCTCGGCGCGCTTGATAATGCGCTGGATGTTATCGTTGGGCACGCTGTTGGCCTTGGCCTTGGCAATCAGAGCCGCCAGCTTGGAGTTGGAAGCGGGGTTGCCGCCGCCCTCCTTAACGGCCACGGCGATCTCGCGGCCGATCTTAGTGAAAACCTTGGCGCGGGCGCCGTCGGTCTTTTCCTTTTTACGCTTGATGTTATTCCATTTGCTATGTCCGGACATGGAAAAATCCCCCTAATTTGTATTCACACAGGCAACGGCATTGCAGCCGATAATTACCAGTAAATTATTATAGCACAACAAATCGTTCTTTTCAAGAGGGGCCGCCCGCTTTATTGCAGATTGCGCAGGCCCTTCGGGTAATGGTTTTTGATGCGTCCGCCGCTGACCTTGCCGCCGCCGAGCGGGAACCCGTCTACGAGCACGGCGCACCAGCCGTTTTGCGCGGTGGCGGCGTCGATCTCCTCGCCCCGCAGCCAGGCGGCGGTGCGCGGGTCGGTCAGCGTCAGCTCC
>ERZ772885.943-NODE-943-length-19585-cov-29.862826_pt1 | contig 19585 bp, 18 predicted proteins | sample MGYA00580580_ERZ772885 | MGnify/ENA primary metagenome ERZ772885 (study PRJEB29015, sample SAMEA2737673) | human gut metagenome | biome: human gut; feature: human-associated habitat; material: faeces | place: China | collected 2012 ...
GCTTGACATCCTGGACCATCTTCATGCCCATGTGGATGTAAGCGGGGTTGTGGCAGGCCACGAAGTCAGCCTGATTGATGTAGTAGGGGCTGCGGATGGGCTTGTCGCCGAAACGCAGGTGGCTGATGGTGACACCGCCGGTCTTCTTGGAGTCATACTGGAAGTAAGCCTGAATGTACTTGTCAGTATGGTCGCCGATGATCTTGGTGGAGTTCTTGTTGGCACCGACAGTACCGTCGCCGCCGAGACCCCAGAACTTGCACTCCTTGGTGCCGGGGGCGGAGGTGATGGGAGCGGGCTTGACCTCAGGCAGGCTGAGGTTGGTCACGTCGTCGGTGATGCCGATGGTGAAGCGGGACTTCGGAGCGTCCTTCTCCAGCTCGGTGTAGATAGCAAAGACGCTGGACGGCGGGGTGTCCTTGGAGCCCAGGCCGTAGCGGCCGCCGGTCAGGACGACGTCGTTCATGCCGGCCTCACGCAGGGTGGTGGCGACATCCAGGTACAGGGGCTCGCCCAGGGAGCCGGGCTCCTTGGTGCGGTCCAGAACGGCGATCTTCTTGACGGTCTTGGGCAGGACCTTCAGCAGGGCGCTGGAGACCCAGGGACGGTACAGGCGGACCAGAACCAGGCCGACCTTCTCGCCCTTGGCGGTCAGGAAGTCAACGACCTCCTCTGCGACGTCGCAGATGGAGCCCATGGCGATGATGACGCGGTCAGCATCCTCGGCGCCGTAGTAGTTGAACAGGTCGTAGTTGGTGCCCAGCTTCTCGTTGATCTTGGCCATGTACTTCTCAACAACGGCGGGCAGAGCCTCGTAAGCGGGGTTGCAGGCCTCACGATGCTGGAAGAAGACGTCGCCGTTCTCGTGGGAACCGCGCATCTTGGGGTGCTCGGGGTTCAGGGCCTTGGCACGGAACTCCTCGACAGCCTCCATGTTGCACATTTCCTTCAGGTCCTCGTAGTCCCACTTCTCGATCTTCTGGATCTCGTGGGAGGTACGGAAGCCGTCGAAGAAGTTCACGAACGGAACGTGGCCCTCGATAGCGGACAGGTGGGCAACGGGAGACAGGTCCATGACCTCCTGCGGGTTGCTCTCGGCCAGCATGGCAAAGCCGGTCTGACGAACGGCCATAACGTCGCTGTGGTCACCGAAGATGTTCAGGGACTGGGTAGCAACGGTACGGGCAGAAACGTCAAAGACGCAGGGCAGCTGCTCAGCGGCGATCTTGTACATGTTGGGGATCATCAGCAGAAGACCCTGGGAAGCGGTAAAGGTGGTGGTGATGGCACCGGTACCGAGAGAACCGTGGACAGCGCCTGCGGCGCCGGCCTCGGACTCCATCTCAACAACCTTGACCTGGTTGCCGAAGATGTTCTTCAGGCCTGCAGCGCTCCACTGGTCAACGGTGTCGGCCATGGGGCTGGAGGGGGTGATGGGGTAGATGGCAGCCACATCGGTGAATGCATAAGCTACATGCGCCGCAGCGGTATTGCCGTCCATAGACTGTTTTGCTCTGGGCATTTTTCTTCCTCCGTTTTCATTAGAGTGTATTGCATTTCCGCGCGGGTGTCATGCCGCACGGGCCCACGTTTATCTGTTTGGCGGCCTGTAGTTTGCTCCGGGCGCACTGATAGATAAACGCTTTTGCATAGCTTTATTGTACCAAAAAACGCCCCCATTCGTAAAGGGGTTTTATTTAGAATATTGCACAGATTTTTTTGTCCGATGTGTACATTTTGACCATTTTCACCAAATGGCAGTTTTTTTACCCTTTTTGCAGGGACATTTTCTGGACTGTTATATTTTTATCAATCGTAAGTATGCTTATTTTTGAATGTCAATGACAGTTAACATAGACTCACCGACCTGAAACTGCACCCGGTAACCGCCAAAATCCATGGCATATACACGGTCCGGGTCATGCTGGTAGGCCGGGCGTGGATCGTTTTTCAGCACACCTAACAAAGCGGCCCGCTTATTTTCCGGCAGTTTGTCCAAAAGTGGCTGCGGGCACTGTACTTCCAGCGCGTAAGCAGCTGTCTGCTCGGTAAAGCCACCGCGGGCTTCGGGGTGGGCATCCACGTAAGGCAGGTAGGGCTTGATGTCAAAGATCGGCGTGCCGTCCAAAAGGTCGGCCCCTTTTACCAGAATGTCGCCGTTCTCGATGCCCGACAGCTCCACACAGGAAAGACCCAGCGCATTGGGCCGGTAAGGGCTGCGGGTGGCAAACACACCGCGCCGGGCGTTTCCACCCAGCCGGGGCGGGCGCACGGTGGGACGCCAGCTTTTGCCTGCGGCATACTCGGCCGCCACCGTCGAGAACTGCCAGATCAGCCACAGATGGCTGTAGCCTTCCAACCCCACCAGCGCGTTGGGGTCGCGATATTCCGGTTCAAACACGATGCGGGCGGTCAGCTCCGGCACCAGGCCGCTTTGCCGCGGGATGCCAAATTTATCGGTAAAGTCACTTTTTATATGAGCAATAGGACGGATGATAGTCTCCACGGTAACACTCTCCCCTCTTTTTCCTACTATTATATAAGAAACGGGTCCATATTTCAAATTTTTACATCTCGCTATCTTCCTATTTTTTACGTTTTATGGTAAAATAGACACATCTTACGAAAAGGGGGCGAATCTTTGGCACCCATCATACGAACCGAAAAACTGCGCAAAGTCTACGCTGTTGGAAAAGAGCGCGTTGTAGCGCTGAATGACGTAGACCTTGCGATCGAAAAAGGCGAATTTTGCTGCATCGTTGGCCAATCCGGCAGTGGTAAGTCTACCCTGCTGAACCAGCTGGCCGGGTTGGAAAAGCCCACCCGCGGCAAAGTTTTCATTGGCAAACACGAGATCAGCGCCATGAACGAAACTGAATTGGCGCAGTTCCGACAGCAGCATCTGGGGTTCATCTTCCAGAGCTACAACCTGCTGCCCACAATGACCGCCGCAGAAAATGTCGCATTACCGTTAATGTTTAAGGGTATCGACAAAAAGACCCGCCTAAAGCTGGCCCGCAAGGAACTGAAAAGCATGGGCCTGCTTGGCCGCGCCAACCACCTGCCCACTGAGATGAGCGGCGGCCAGCAGCAGCGTGTGGGCATCGCCCGTGCCTTTGTCAGCAATCCCAAAGTCATTTTTGCTGATGAACCTACCGGCAACCTGGACTCCAAAACCAGTAAGCAGGTATTGTACCGCATGCTGGAGCTGACCAAGAACCAGCAGGTCACTTTCGTCATGGTCACCCACGAGCCGGAACTGGCCGAATGTGCGGACCGGGTCGTGACCATTTTGGACGGTAAAGTCTGCTCCAACGTGGTGCAGGACGAGGCCACCAAAACCCGCAACCGTGAAGGACTGTTTGCCGACCTGCAGGGCGATATGTCCATCGGAGGCGACGCGGCAAAAGAAAAAAGTAACTGATATATGGAGGTTTTACCTTGAAACGCTTATTTTCTCTGTTGATGGTACTTACGCTGGCGGCAGCGCTCTGCCTGCCTGTCTGGGCGGACGACAGTAACCCTGATTCCGGCATCAACAACGGCGGCGATACTTCGACCGTGACCACAGACAACCAGGGCGTTTATGTCACCGGCTACACCGTGACCACCCCCGCAGGCGGCGAGATCACCACGCTAAACGTGGGCGATCAGGTCAACATCGTGCTGCAGGTGGTGGACCATTCCTCGGCCCGGTATGCCGTAAAGGCCGAAGACATTGTGGCCCGCATCAATTCTTCCATCTTTACTTACACCGGCACCGGCGAAATTGGTCAGCTGTTTGAAAGCAACGACGACCCTGACCAGACCCGCAAGGACCCCCAGTACAATTATTACAGTTATGTGCTGTTGTTCCGCGATGTCATCTACAATGGCGGCGGCAATACCCTTCCCATCAACCTCAGCTATCTGGATACCAGCAAGCCGCTGCAGCAGTTCAGCGTAACGCTGGGCCAGTGCGTGGACAAAGACCAGGCCACCACACCGAACCTCATCGTCCGCACCTCCAATTATGGTGACGCCGTAACGGCGGGCACCGCCTTTACCCTCTCGCTGGGCCTGTACGCCACCGACGGCAACGAGGCACTGAACGACGTCATCGTCTCGCTGACCCTGCCGGAGAATATCTCGCTGGGCGACGGCAGCCTGTCCAACTATGTGGGCAGCATGGCGGCCAAGTCGATGCAGAATATCACCTTCTCGGTGCTGCCTGCCGCCGGTTTTACCGGCACAGTGGCCGACATTACCGTGAACATGACCGGCACCGGCGCTATCTCCGGCAAGGCAGTCAGCTCCACCACCGCTATCTCGGTGCCTATCAGCCAGCCCGACCGCTTTGAGGTAGGCCAGCTGCAGTTAAGCTCCGAATCCATCATGGTGGGCGAGACCGGCAGCGTGACCCTGAGCTACGTCAACAAAGGCAAAAACGCCATCGGCAACCTGGAAGCCCGCCTGACTGGCACCAACCTGGGCGGCGAAAACTACCAGTACCTGGGCAACCTGAATGCCGGCACCGAGGGCAGCGTCGACTTTGACATTACCCCCGACGCCGCCGGCAACATCTCCGGCGTTATTACCCTGAACTACGAGGATGCCAGCGGCAACCCGCGCACCATCAGCAAAGATTTTACCGCTACAGCGGAAGAAATGAACTACGATGATTACATGCCGGATCCCGATTCCAATGTGGACGAACCCCAGCAGACCGGCATGCCGGTTTGGGGCTGGGTGCTGATCGTAGTCTGCGTGGGCGTTGTGGTGGCTGTTATCGTGGTCGTGGTGCTGCGCAAACGCAAGAAGGCCAAGGCCCTGGCTGCTTTGGATGAGGACAGCGATGAAGATATCTGATGAGATCAGTCTTTCGGCGCGAAATCTTTTACGCCGCAAAGGCCGTACCGCGCTGACGTTGGTGGGTGTCGTGATTGGCACCTGCATGGTTGTGCTGATGATTTCCCTGGGAATTGCCCAGAACCAGGCCAATGACGAGATGATCCAGAGTTGGGGCGACCTGACCCAGATCCAAATTTACGGTGGCGGCATTTCTGTCGGCAGTGACGGCAAAGCAATCAAGCTGGATGATGCCGCGCTGACTCAGATCCGTGAGCTGAACAACGTGCTGGCGGCCACCCCGTTTACCAACCCTTACAATTTGCAGGGCACGATCTCAGCCGGGCGCAATGGCAGGTATGTATCGGACATTGGCAACATTACGGCGCTGGATCCTGTGGCTCTGGAGCCGATGGGCTTTGCGCTGGAATCCGGCCGGTGGCTGGACACGACCGTCATCAATGCGCAATCCAAAAAAATCCCGGTCCTGGTCTGTGAGTACACCGGCTACAATTTTTACGACAGCCGCCGCAGCGATAACAGCCCCAAGCGTTACCGCTGGCAGGGCCAGACCGATGCCAACGGCAACGAGTTGCCGCCATTTGTGGACGTCGACAAGGACAAAATGACCTTGACCATCACCAACGGCGACAACACCAACCCCAATACCCAGACCTGGGAATTGGAAGTGGTGGGCAAGTTGCAGCAGGATGTCTCCAAGGGTTGGTGGACCCAAGGCGGCATTATCATGAGCATGCAGAACCTGAAAGTGATCGAGGCTGCCTACAACAAGATGGCCAAGATCAAGGACACCAATTCTTCCTACGATCAGGTTTACGTCAAGGTCGACGACCTGAAAAATGTGGGCGATGTGGAAGAAGCCATCCATGACCTGGGCTTTCAGAGCACCTGGTCCTCGAACCAGCAGCGGGAGGACATGCAAAAGCAAGTCTTCCGCAGCCAGATGATTTTTGGCGGTGTAGCGGCTGTTTCCCTGCTGGTGGCGGCCATCAACATCATCAATACCATGACGATGGCGATTTACGAGCGCACCCGGGAAATTGGCGTTATGAAGGTCCTTGGCTGTGAAATCAATAACATCCGCACAATGTTCCTGATGGAAAGTTCCTGCATTGGGTTTATTGGCGGCGTGCTGGGCGTGCTTATCAGCCTGCTGGTCAGTTTTATTTTGAACAACCTGACCACGATCATGGCGTCCTTTGGCCAGTACGTAGATCTGTCCGGCATCATGGGCGGGTATGGGGCATCCAGTTCGACCATCTCCATCATCCCACCCTGGCTGATGCTGGGTGCCCTGGTGTTTGCGACTTTGATTGGCCTTGTCTCTGGCATCCTGCCTGCCAACAAAGCCGTGAAAATCAGTGCCCTGGAGGCCATCCGCCACGACTAACCTACTTTCTTTGGAAAAGAAAGTAGGCAAAGAAACTTTAATCATATATCACGTGAACGGGTTGCAAACTTTTACAGAAATATAAAAAGGACGATGCAGATTTCACCTCTGCATCGTCCTTTTTTGTGATTCTATTGAAAGTTTCTTTGGTTACTTTCTTTTCAAAGAAAGTAACATAACCCTCGTTTATTCCTCGTCGCTCGGTGCGCTCTCCTCGGCGGCTTCCTGGGCGAGTTCTTCGGCTTCGATGGCGGCCAGTTCCTCGGGGGTCGGGTCGGTTTCGCCCTCGTTGTCGATTTGGACGGTCTCGGCCTCGTTGTCGCGGTCCACGCGGGCTACAACGGCTACCTTGTCACCCTCAGCCAGGCGCATGACACGCACACCACTGCCGTAACGGCTCTGAGTGTTGATGTCGGCTGCATGGATGCGGATGAGGATTCCATTCTGGCTGATCAAAATCAGGTCGTCTGTATCGTCCACGATCTTGATGCCGGCCACGCCGCCGTTGTTGTAGTTACGGATACCCAAACCACCGCGGTTGGTGATGCGGTAATCATCAATACGGCTGCGGCGTCCCTTGCCTTCTTCGGTAATGGTCAGCACGCTGGCACCTGGGCGGCATACACCGGCTCCAATGACATAGTCTCCCTCTCGCAGCTTGATGACGCGCACACCGTGGCCGGTACGGCCCATAGCGCGGGCGCCGCTCTCGGTAAAGTGGATGGCGGCACCATCGTGGGTGGCAACGATGATTTCATCGTTGCCCTTGGTCAGGTGGCTCCAGACCAGGCTGTCGCCCTCGTTCAGGGCAATGGCGATCAGACCCGCTTTGCGAATGTTACGGAACTGGGACAGCGGCGTGCGCTTAATGAGGCCCATCTTAGTGACCATCGTGGCGTAGGTGTTGTCCTCGTCCACATCGGCGGCCTGCTGTAGCATCAGGGTGACTTTTTCGCCCTCCTGCAATTGCAGCAGGTTGACGATGTGGGTGCCCTTGGCAGTGCGGCTGCCCTCTGGTACCTGGTAACCCTTCAGGCGGTAGACGCGGCCCTGGTCTGTCATGAACAGCATATAATCATGCGTAGAACCGACAAAAAGTTCCTCAGTAAAGTCGTCGTCCTTTTGGGTCATGCCCTGCACGCCGCGGCCGCCGCGGTTCTGTGCCTGGTAGGTGTCCAGCGTGGTGCGCTTGATATAACCCTCGTGGGTTAGCGTGAAGACGCAGGTCTCCTCGGGGATCAGGTCCTCGATGTCGACCTCACCGGAGACAGCCTCGATGGAGGTGCGGCGCTCGTCGCCGTACTTGTCGGCCAGGGTGGTCAGGTCGGTTTTGACGATGTTCTTCACGTGCTCGTCGTTGGCAAGGATGTCCTCATAATCGGCGATGGCGGTGCGCAGTTCACCCAATTCCTGCTCGATCTTGAGGATTTCCAGGCCAGCCAGACGGCCCAACTGCAGCTTGACGATGGCATCCGCCTGCAGTTCGTCAAAGCCGAAGTTATCCATCACAGCCTGACGGGCCTCGGCAAAGCCGCCCTTGCAAGCGCGGATGGTAGCGATGATTTCATCGACGATGTCGACGGCCTTATGCAGACCTTCCAGGATATGCTCGCGCTCCTTGGCCTTCTTCAAATCAAAGGCGGTGCGGCGGCGGATGACCTGCATTTGGAACTCAATATAGCGTTCCATCATGGTTTTCAGGCTCATAATCTTGGGCACGCCGTCATCCAACGCCAGCATGATGACACCAACGGTGTCCTGCAGCTGGGTGTAACGGTACAGCTGGTTCAGCACGACCTGGGGGTTGGCATCCTTCTTGATCTCGATGACGATCTTCATGCCGGTACGGCTGGAAGATTCATCGTTCAGGTCGCTGATGCCCTCGATGCGCTTATCCTTCACGAGGTCCGCGATGGATTCGATCAGGCGGGTCTTATTGACCATGTACGGGATCTCGTTGATGAGGATCTCGTAGCGGCCGTTTTTCTTTTCGATGATTTCGGCACGGCCGCGCAGCGTTATTTTTCCGCGGCCGGTGGCGTAAGCGGCACGGATGCCGGAGCGGCCCATGATGATGCCGCCAGTGGGGAAATCGGGGCCTTTGACGTACTCCATCAGGCCCGCCAGGTCGATCTCCGGGTCATCGATGAGGGCGACCATACCGTTGACGATTTCGCGCAGGTTATGGGGCGGAATATTGGTAGCCATGCCGACCGCGATGCCCTGGCTGCCGTTGACCAACAGGTTCGGAAAGCGGCTGGGCAGGACGTGGGGTTCCTTTTTGGTCTCATCAAAGTTGGGGTCCCAATCGATGGTATCCTTGTCAATATCCGTCAGCATCTCGCAGGCCATTTTGGACATGCGGGCCTCAGTATAACGGTAAGCAGCCGGGGGGTCACCGTCCACGGAACCGAAGTTACCCTGGCCATCGACCAGCGGGTAACGCAGGCTGAAATCCTGGGCCAGACGGACCATAGCGTCGTAGACGGAGGCGTCGCCGTGGGGATGGTAGGAACCCAGCACAGCACCAACGGTATCGGCGGATTTGCGGTAGGGATGCTGCGGATCATTGCCGCGCTCGTGCATCGTGTACAGGATACGGCGATGCACGGGTTTCAGGCCATCGCGCACATCAGGCAATGCGCGCGCAACGATAACAGACATCGAGTAGTCCAAAAAGGCCGTCTCGATCTCCTGTTTTACATCGCGCACAATGACCTTGGTGCCGGACCCCGGCACCATGATGATATTTTCTTCCATTCTATCACCTTAAATATCTAATCTATCTCTCTAGAACCACTTTACGGCGGGAAAATTAAAATTTTCTTGCCTACTTTCTTTTCAAAGAAAGTAGGTTACACATCAAGATTCGCGTACTTGGCATTTTTCTCGATGAACTGGCGGCGGGGTTCGACCTGCTCACCCATCAGGATGCTGAAAGCTTCGTCGGCACGCTCGGCATCCTCGATCTTGATCTGCACGATGACGCGGTTATCCGGGTTCATGGTGGTCTCCCACAGCTGGTCGGGGTTCATCTCGCCCAAGCCTTTGTAGCGGTTGACCTTGGCGCCGGGCATTTCGGCGCTCAAAATCTTCATTTCATCGTCATTATAGGCATACTTGACGGTCTGGCCTTTCTGCAGCTTGAACAGCGGCGGCTGAGCCACGTAGACGTAACCGTTGTCGATCAGCGGCCGCATATAACGGAAGAAGAAGGTCAGCATCAGGGTGCAGATATGGGAGCCGTCAACATCGGCATCGGCCATAATAAAGATTTTATGGTAACGCACCTTGGAAATATCAAATTCATCGCCGATACCGGTGCCCAGAGCCGTGACCACGGGCATCAGCTTATCGTTGCCGTAAATACGGTCGGCGCGGGCTTTTTCGACGTTCAGCATCTTGCCCCAAAGCGGCAGGATGGCCTGAATGTTGGAGTCTCGGCCCATCTTGGCCGAGCCGCCTGCAGAATCGCCCTCCACAATGAAGAGTTCGGTCTTGCTGGGATCTTTTTCATGGCAGTCAGCCAACTTGCCGGGCATGCGGTTGGATTCCAGCGCGCTCTTGCGGCGGACCAGTTCACGGGCCTTTTTGGCGGCGGCACGGGCACGGGCTGCCTGGGTGGCCTTTTCCAGAATTGCCTTGGCAACGGCGGGGTTTTCCTCAAAGTACTCGGTCAGGGCCTTGTAGACCACATTGCTGACCAGGCCCTTGATGAAGGTATTGCCCAGCTTGGCCTTGGTCTGGCCTTCAAACTGAGCCTCCTGCAGCTTGACACTGATGATGGCAATGATACCCTCGCGGGCATCGGGGCCGGAAAGATTCTCGTCCTTATCTTTCAGGATGCCTTTAGCGCGGCCGTACTCGTTCAGCACACGGGTCAGGGCCAGCTTAAAGCCTTCCTCGTGGGTGCCGCCCTCAGGCGTATGCACGTTATTGGCAAAACTGAGCAGCAGTTCATTATAGCTGTTATCGTAATACTGCAAAGCCACCTCGGCCACGGCGCCCTGGCCCTCGCCCTTCATATACATGACCTGCGGGGTCAGCGGGGTGAGGTCGCGGCGCTCGCACAGGTAGCTGACGAAGGAACGGATGCCGCCCTCGTAGCACATGGTCTCAGTGCGGACCTCGTTTCCTTCGCTCTTTTCCTCCTGTGGGCGGTCACTCTCGGGACGCTCATCTGTCAGGGTGATGCGGACACCGGCGTTCAGGAAGGCTTCTTCCCGCAAGCGCTTGAGCAGCGTTTCGTAACGATACAGCGTTGTTTCCTGGAACATTTCCGGGTCCGGTTTGAAGGTGACCGTAGTACCGGTGGAGGCTGCCGCGCCGATCTTTTTCAGATCACCATCGGGTTTGCCGCGCTTGAAGCTCTGCTCATACTCGGCACCATCGCGGCGGACGCGGACGGTCAGCCACTCAGACAGTGCATTAACGACCGACGCACCGACGCCGTGCAGACCGCCAGCCACCTTGTAGCCGGAATCCTCGCCGCCGAACTTACCGCCGGCGTGCAGCACGGTATATACGACTGTAACGGCCGGGATGCCCAGCTTGGGCTGGATGTCCACGGGGATGCCGCGGCCGTTATCGGAAACTTCGATGATATTACCGGGTTTGATCGTTACTTCGATATGGGTGCAGTACCCAGCCAGGGCTTCGTCGATGGCGTTATCGACGATCTCGTAGACCAGGTGATGCAGGCCGGAAGGGCCGGTAGAACCGATATACATACCGGGGCGCTTGCGCACAGCCTCCAGGCCCTCCAGGACCTGGATCTGCGCACCGCCGTAGGCATGGTCTGTGGCCGTTTCGCGGTTGGTTTCGGTGATGATTTCTTCTGCCATGAAATGATAGCCTCCTGTTGTGGTGGGTATCTGCTGTTGCTTCCCTCTATGGAAGCAGTTTTATTTTAATTCGGCCTTTTCTGCCCGCTTTTTTAAGGCTACGGGCGAAAGCTGGCTGATGTAGATGGTCTCATCGGGGAAATCGGTGACGAGGAAGCTTTTTGGCAGGCTGCCTGGGGCACACAGATCCACCACGGCACCGTTATCCTCGGCACTTCTGAAATATTCTTCTGTCCGGCAGGAGGCCCCGGCTGTGTCCAGATCGAACACACCGATGACATCCCGGGTATTCAAAACAAAGTCCTGCCCTGCATGGAAATACATGCCCTGCTCCCCTTTTATTCGGTCACGGTGCCTGCTTTCACCATCACGATTTTACCATTGGTACGTGCAAATGCGGCAGTATCGCAGGTGGTCACGATGGTCTGGTGCTCGCCCATACGGGTCAGCAGGTAGGTCTGGCGTTCATCGTCCAGCTCGCTGAGCACATCGTCCAGCAGCAGCACCGGGTGTTCGCCAAAAAGGCTGCCGACCACGCTGGCCTCGGCCAGTTTCATGGCCAATACGCAGCTGCGCTGCTGGCCCTGGCTGCCAAACACGCGGGCAGGCTGGTCATCCAGTTTGATTTCCAGATCTTCGCGGTGTGGTCCCGCCAAACAGAACCCGGCGCGCAGCTCGGCATTTTTGACCGATTCCAATTTTTTCGCCAGCGCGTCTGCAGTGGTGTTATTGGCACACAACTGGTAATTCAGCTGCAGCACTTCGGCATCGTGGGAGATCTCGCTGTAATTCTTGGCGGCAATGGGGGCCAGCTCCGCAATAAATTTGCGGCGGTGCTCCATGATCTGCCCACCGTACTGGGCAAGCTGCTCATTATAAGCATCCAGCAGCAGCGCGGCATTGGGCGTTATTTCGTAGCTTTTCAGCAGCGCGTTTTTCTGCGCCACAAGCCTTGTGTAGCGCCGCAGCGCCACCAGATAGGGCCGGTACACCTGGCACAGCGCCGAATCCAGAAACCGCCGCCGGCCTTCCGGTCCGCCTTTGACCAAACTGAGCAGGTCCGGCTCAAACACAACGGCCTGGAAGTTCCCGGCCAAGGCAGCCGCGCGGCCTTGGTCCACACCGTTCAGTTTCGCGGTGCGGCCCGGCCGTTGGCTGCCTTTACTGCCCACCGTTAAACGGATAGTTTTGGCGCAATCCTCGGTCTCGAACGCACCCTCGATCACCGAAAAGTCGCACCCGCGGCGGATGAGCTCGGCATCCTTGGACCCGCGGAAGCTTTTGCCGCCGGTCAGCAGCCAGACGGCCTCCAGCAAATTGGTCTTGCCCTGGCCGTTGGGGCCGCACAAAACCGTAAGGTGAGGGTCAGGTGTCAGCTCGGCGTATTTGATATTGCGGTGGTCGGTCAGGGTCAGGTGGTTCAGGCGCATTACGCGCCCTCCGCGACCTGCACGGTCTGGCCTTCCAGCTCCACCGTGTCACCGGCGCGACACTTTTTGCCGCGCATCGTGCAGACCTCGCCATTGACCTTGACCGCGCCGCCCTGGATCAGCTCCTTGGCTTCGCCGCCGGTCTCGCACAGGCCTGCAAATTTCAGCAGGGCATCCAGCTTGATAAACTCCGTGTTGATACGAATTTTTTCCATACGTTAGCCTTCATTCTTAAAGCGAACCGGCAGGACCAGGTAGATGAAGTCCTTGCCGTTTTCCGGCAAAATCTTGACGGGACTCAAGGGTCCGTTGATCTCCAGTACCATCTTCTCGCACTTGGAGTAGCGCAGGGCGTCCAGCAGGTAGCGGTTATTGAAACCGATCTCCACGGGGTCGCCGGTCATCTCCACGGGGGCAAACTCGTCCACGACCTTGCCCAGCGGGGTCTGGCAGCGCACGGTGATCTTATTCTCGGTAAAACTGATGCGCAGCGGATTCTTCAGCCGCTCGGTGATGATCAGCGAAGCGCGCTCAATCGTATCGATAAAGGTCTTGCAATCAACGGTGATACGTGTTTTCTTATCCTTCGGGATAACGCTCTCGTAGTTCAGGAAGTCGCCCTCGATCAGGCGGCTCATGATGGTGTAGCCGTTGGTGGTGAACACGACATAACGGCGGTTGGCATCGATCTTCACGTCCTCGTCGGCGCCGCCCATGATCTTGAGCAGTTCCTGCAGCGTTTTGCTGGGGATGATGATGCGGATGTCGCGGGTGCACTCGACGTCGCGCTGGATAATGGCGAGTCGGTAGCCGTCCAGAGCCACGACCGTCAGGCTGCCCGGCTCAATGACGAACAGTTCGCCGGTGTGGGCTGGCTTTTTGTCGTCCTGGCTGACGGCATAAATGGTCTTTTCGATCATTTCGCGGATGACGCCACATTTCATTGTCATGGTATTATCGGCGCCGGTCACGGGCAGGCTGGGGTAGTCGCTGGCGTTCAGGGCAGGAATTTCAAATTCTGCCACACCACCGCTGATTTTTGCCTGACCTTCGTCGTTCAGCTCAATGCGGACATTGCCAGCGGGCATGCGGCTGACCATTGATCCCAGCAGCTTGGCATCCAGTACGGTCTCGCCGGGAACCAGCACATTGCACTCAATGGTGGTGGTGATGCCCATCTCCATATCGTAACCAGTCAAAGTCAAATTAAATCCTTCGGCTTTCATATAGATGCCTTCCAGCACGGGGATGGCGGCGCGGTTGGTGATGGCGCGGCTGACACCCTCAATGGCGGAGGCGAGCATGGATTTTTCGCATTCAAATTTCATAATTGATTCCTTTCTACTTACTTTCTTTGAAAAGAAAGTAAGCAAAGAAACTTTAAATGAGTCCTCTTGAGAGGGAAATTTTTGATTTAGTTACATTTTTCCACAAAAGGATCGGCAGTTTGTTTGCAATTTTGCCGTTCAGTTTGCAAAAGTAGAGAATAAACTAGAATCTTTTATCGTAGTAGTAGTAGGGGGTGTGAAAACTGTGGAAAAATGGCGCGTTTATTATCACTGCGCGGAAAATAAGCGTTGGATTTTCCAGATTTCGCCGTGAAATCTTTTGTGGAAAACTGGGAAAACTCAACTTTTCCACACGACTCTTGGAAAACCCGTTGTTAATAACTAAAAACTTTGTGGAAAGATTTGTCGTTCTTTCTTTGCAAAGAAAGAACCAAAGAAACTCTAATATCGATCTGAAACTAAGAGGATGCAGAGTATAACTTGCAGCCCACGTGAACTGGGGATAATGTGAGGAAAAAAAATATATCCACTTAACGGTGATAATATATTAAAAGTTCTTTGGTAACTTTTTTTAAGAAAGTAACAGAAACTCCCGTAAAATCAGGTACGCACGTTTTTCATGATGTCGCTGCACATTTCTTTCAGGTGCTGGTCGCGGGAGATATTTTCCTCCATCGTTTTAATAGAATACACAACGGTGGAATGATCGCGCTGGAATTCCTGGCCGATAGCTTCCATGCTCATGCCGGTAACTTCGCGGATAATATACATGGTCATCTGCCGTGCGGCGCTCACATTTGCGTTGCGCTTTTTCCCGCGGATATCCGCAGGCAGTACATTGTAAGTGCGGGCGACCTCATTCAGGATCTTTTCGATCGTGACCGGGATCGGCTGGCTGTCATTCAGGGTATCCTTGATGGCTGTGGTCGTCACACCGATACAGGGAGCAATGCCTTCCAGCATGTAATAAGCATTCAGTTTTTTCACGGCGCCTTCCAGCTGGCGGATGTTCTGCTTCAAATGGTTGGCGATGTACTCCGCAACATCGTTGGGCAGGTCCAGGTTGAGAAGTTCCGCCTTGCGCTTGACAATGGCAACGCGGGTCTCAAAATCCGGCGGCTGGATGTCGGCTGTCAAGCCCCACTCGAACCGGGTGCGCAGACGCTCCTCCAGGCTCTTGATCTCCTTTGCCGGGCGATCGGACGCGATAACGATCTGACGACCGTCGTTGTGCAGGGTGTTGAAAGTGTGGAAAAACTCTTCCTGCGTACTTTCCTTGCCGGCCAGGAACTGGATATCGTCGATCAGCAGTACGTCCGCCTTGCGGTACTTGTCCCGGAACTGTTCCGTAGTGGCCGTCTTGACGGCGGTGATGATCTCATTGGTGAACATTTCACAGTCCACATACACAATGTTGAAATCCGGGTGATTCTTTTTAATCTCCACCTGGATCGCGTTCAGCAAGTGGGTCTTGCCCAGGCCGGATGGCCCGTAGATGAACAGCGGGTTGTACGCGCCGGACGGGTTGGCCGCAACCGCCTGCGCCGCCGCATAGGCAAACTGGTTCGATGGACCCTTGATGAAGTTTTCGAAGGTGAAATCATACCGGCCGCTGGGCAGGGATTTTTCGTCCAGCTTGGGTTTCTTCTCTTTTCCTTCCTCGTCGCCGCCCTCTTTCGGGGTAACGAATTTCAGGTCAACATCAAAGCCAAGTACCGATTTGAAGGCATCCTTCAACGTAGTTGCATAGCGGTCCGACACAATGCTTAAAATAAACGCATTGCGGATCTCCAGCGTGATAGTGTTGGAATTTTCAAAGCTGACCGCCTTGATGTCGCTGATATAATATTGATAGGTCGCCTCGGAAGTATGTTCACGGCAATACTGCTTGGCCGCGTTCAATACGTCGTTGATGGAATCCATGGATCTCGATACTCCCCACTTCCTGTTAAAAATCGCCCCTTTCAACAGGGCGCAAAAATACCACATACAGTATACCACAAAACAGCACCCAAAACAACAGTCCCTTTATATAAAGGTAGAAATTTTTTAAAAAGTCCAAGCTCTGAACCGAGTTTTCAACAGATAGTGGAAAAACCATGGTGGAAAATTGCACGGCCGCCCTTAAAATAAAAATCACGCGCAGACAAGAGAAGCAGGACCGGCGTGTGACTATGTGGGCAAAAACCGGCTGTACACTACATCTTGTAGACCAACAAAAAATCCGCAATAACTTAGCGTTTCTGCGAAAAAATATCCCGAAAAGTATTGACAAAACCTATATACATCGCGTATAATCTAAGTCTGCAAGGCTGCCCCAGTGTAGGGCAATAGCCTGGACTAGCCCCATACTGGGAATTTCAACAGGAGGAATGAAAAATGAAGCGTACTTTCCAGCCCAAGAAGCGTCAGCGCAGCCGCGTCCACGGTTTCCTGAACCGCATGGCTACCAAGAACGGCCGCAAGGTCATTGCTCGCCGCCGTGCTAAGGGTCGCAAGAGCCTGACTGTCTGATCTTTGGTATAACAATGAAGTAAAGGGTTGCTGATGGAATATCAGCAGCCCTTTTTTCAAAAAAGGATTTTTACCATGCGTTATCGCACTTTAAATAAAAACTGGCATTTCAATCGGGTATACAGCCGCGGCAAAAGCTACGTGCACCCCCATGTGGTGCTGTATGTGGCAAAAAACCGACTGGGCTATACCCGCATCGGCCTGACGGCTACCAAGAAAGTAGGTCACGCTGTACAGCGCAACCGTGCCCGCCGCGTAATGCGGGCAGCACTTTGCGAACACCTCTCGCAAAATATCGGCGGATATGATATAATACTGGTAGCGCGCGGCCAGACGCCGAAGCTCAAGAGTACCCAGCTGAGCAGAACACTGGGTAAACTCTTTGCAAAAGCCGGTCTGCCGGACCTGGCTGCTCCCCAGACGCCCCCGCAATGACCCGGCTGCTGATCGCCCTGCTGAAGGGGTACAAAAAGTACATCAGCCCGCATCTGGGGCATCATTGCCGCTTTGTGCCCACCTGCAGCGAGTATGCCATGCAGGCGCTGGCCGTGCATGGTTTTTTTAAGGGGACACTTTTAACGGTCTGGCGGTTATTGAGGTGCCAGCCGTTGGCAAAATTCGGGTACGACCCGGTGCCGGAAAAAGGAAAATGGGTGAACCCCAACCGGAATCTGACCCGCTCCAAATAGCCTCTCATGTCTTTGCTCTGCGTGGCAGAGACCTACATAAAAAATAAAAAGGTCCCGGGCGCAGACGGGGCAGAATGGATAGAGTATGAACTTTATGTACTTCCTGGCCATCCTGATTGGCCCGCTGATGAAGGTGCTGTACAGCTTCATCGGCAACTACGCAGTGACGATCGTCGTCGCCACCATCATCATGAAGCTGCTGCTTTTCCCGCTGGCGATCCACCAGCAGAAATCCACGGCTAAGATGTCGGTGTTCCAGCCCCTGATCAACGAGATCCAGCAAAAATACAAAAACGACCCTCAGAAACAGCAGGAGGAGCTGATGAAGCTCCAGCAGGAGCATGGCTATAACCCCATGGGCGGCTGCCTGCCCATGCTGCTGACTTTCCTGGTTCTGTTCGGCTTCCTGGGCGTTGTGTATTACCCTGTCCATTACATCTTCGGCGTGGATAATGCTTCTATCAAGGCTGCCTGCGAGGCAATTGGCCTTGTAACCACTAACACCTCCACCATGCAGACGGCCCTGATCCAGGCCATCCACAACGGTGCATCCATTGATGCGTCCATCATTCCGGCTGCCACGGTTGCCGAGATTGCCAACTTCAACACCACCTTCTTCGGCCTGGATATCTGCGACATCGCCGGCTTTGCCCTGACCCCGCTGGCCATCTTCCCGGCCATCGCTACTGTTACCATGTTCCTGAGCTACTTCATCACCCAGAAGCTCTCCGGCATGGACGCCCAGATGCAGGGCAGCATGAAAATCATGATGCTGGTCTGCAACCTGATGTTCGTTACCTTCTGCTTTAACGCCCCCATCGGCTTCTCCTTCTACTACAGTGTTTCCAACATCTGGCAGATCGGCCAGAGCTTTGTGACCTATAAGATCTACAGCCCCGAAAAGTTCAAGAAGCAGTATGAGGAAGAACTGGCCGCCAAGCGTGCCGAGAAAAAGAAGAAGCGCAGCGTGACCGTGGAAGAAAACGGCCAGACCGTTACCAAAGAAGTCAGCCTGGCAGACGCCAACAAGCTGCGCCTGGAGCTGGCACGCAAGCGCGAAGCTGAACTGCATAAGGATGAACGGACCACCCCGTTGAATAAAGAACAATAATAAGAGGAGGCAACAAAGATGCGCAGCATTGAAATGAGCGCCAAGACCGTAGAAGCCGCGGTACAGGCTGCCTGCGAGGCCCTGGGCGTAGACCGCGATGACATCAACGTAAGCTACGAAGTGCTGGAATTCCCTGCCCGTAAACTGTTCAAGACCATCCCCGCAAAAGTTCTGGTAAAGGTCGAGGAGCCGGAAGTAGAGGAAGTGAAGCCCGTGGAGGATGCCCCCGCTCCTGTCGAAGCTCTCGCCGCCCCCGCAGAGGAAGCTGCCCCGGCTGTTGAGCCTGCCGCTGAAGAGTCTGCCGAGGCCCCGGTTGAGGAAGACGCTTCTGCCGATGAGGAAGTTCCCCTGGATATTGCTGCTGACCCGCGCCTGCAGGCCGCTGTTGATTACCTGACCCCCATTTTTAAGCAGATGGGCGTGGAGGAATTCAGCTTTACCGCCGTCAAGAAGGGCGAAGCCACGATCCTGCGCGTGACCGGCGAGCACATGGGTGCCCTGATCGGCCGCCGCGGCGAGACGCTCGACGCGATCCAGCACCTGACCAATTATGCCGTCAACCGCGGCAGCGATAAGCACATGCACATCAGTGTCGACGCCGAGAGCTACCGCGCCAAGCGAGAGGAGTCGCTTGTGCGTCTGGCGGAGAAAATGGCCGCCAAGGCGATCAAGTACAAGCGCAGCATGGCGCTTGAGCCGATGAATTCCTACGAGCGCCACGTCATCCACACGGCGCTGCAGGATTACGAAGGCGTGACGACGAGTTCGACCGGTACCGAGCCGAACCGCCGCGTTGTGGTCTCCTACGAGAAGCCGCAGCGTACCAGCAACAAACCGGTCAGCCGTGAGTGGAGCTGACGAGAGACTTAGGAGGAAACGGTATTATGTTCGAACAAGTGAGACAACTGCTCGCCCATCAGTTTGAAGTGGACGAAAACACCATCACCATGGACACCAACATCGCGGATGATCTCGGTGCGGATTCGCTCGACGTTGTGGAGCTGGTCATGTCGATCGAGGATGCGTTCGGCATCACGATCGAGGACGAGAAAGCGGCCGAGCTGACCACCGTCCGTCAGGTCGTGGATTACCTCGAGAAGAACGCTTGAGATCTTACGTAAGAGAAGCAGGCAGCCGGTGCTGCCTGCTTTTTTTATTTCTGGAAATGCAATAGTGATTGACGAATCCGGCCGCAGCGGGTAAAATAAACAATGTATGCCGGAAAGGAGCGCGCGTATGCTGCAATTTCAACCGCAGGAGCACCTGATGCATTCGTATATTGTCGCGTCCCAGTCGGAGCAGGCGCGCGACCGGCTCTCACTCGATCTGGCGGCGGCCATGCTCTGCCGCAGTGACGGCGTGCGTCCGTGCCGGACGTGCCGGGACTGCCGCAAGGTCTATGACGGCGTGCACCCGGACGTGATCTATGTCGCGCCGGATCCGGACGCCAAAGTGCCGACGATCAAGGTC